>Ga0105052_10007358_pt1 | contig 10780 bp, 7 predicted proteins | sample FRY03_FD_78094 | JGI IMG/M metagenome (GOLD analysis project Ga0105052, IMG submission 78094) | Freshwater microbial communities from Lake Fryxell liftoff mats and glacier meltwater in Antarctica - FRY-03 | ecosystem: Environmental > Aquatic > Freshwater > Ice > Glacier meltwater ... | reverse complement strand
GTGGAGCAGTTGGTGGAAGACTTTATCGCGGCAGTTGCCGCAAGGAGAGCGCTATGAGCGAACGATTTTTGACGATCACTTTGCAGCCGGACTGGAAGAGTGTGTTGCGCGCTGCAGGCAAGGCGGCCACCGCCGATACCTACCAGGGCGAGGCGCTGAACTTTGAGAGCCCCGGCCACTTCTTCGGGCAACTGTCCGAGAAGCGCTGGGAGATTGTGCGGGCGGCGCAGGGCAAGGGCGAACTGTCCGTGCGCGAACTGGCCCGCGTGGTGGGGCGCGATGTCAAGCGCGTGCATGAGGATGTGGGCATCCTGGCTGAGCTGGGCCTGCTGGAGCGTACTGAAGGCGGCGGCGTGCTGTGCCCTTATACGTCGATGCACATCGACATGTATTTGAAGGCGGCTTGAATCGAGGTCTGAGCCGTTGCCTCTCAAGGCTTCATGTTTTTTTTGATGGTGCTGGCGTTGCGCCCGTGCCCTACGGTGCTCTTGGCAATCTGCTGCGAATACCAAACATCTGACATGTTCGGTCGCTTTTTCTTTTGTGCACGGTATTCCTTGCTCCAACTTTCATACATGGCCTGTGTGTCAAATTTGCTCGCTTCGCGCTTGGCGGTGCTGGGCGTATAGCGAACGTCCGCCGTGTTTGCGCTGTCCACCAGTTGACGAACCATCACCGCGTCCAGCGAAAAGGCGCCGTTGGCATGGCCAATGAAGTCGGCCAAAGGCAATGCATTGTTGCCTGCGACCAAGGACAAAACACCATTGGCTTTCAGGCATAGCATCTGGCTGCGCTTGTTTCCGGTGGCGACACCAATTTCCCACAGATCGGTGCTGGCCGCTCGCTTATCGCTACGGCGCAATCCAAGGCTGGTCGCGACAAATCCACACACCGCATCGGTGTTGCTCTGCCACTGTCTCATGCGGTCGAAGCTGACCTTAATGCGCCCCATATCCTCCGGCTCGTCACAGACAATAAAAGCTCGTCCCAGTTTGCCTTCCTGAGTTGGATAAACAACCACAGGCTTGTTGCTACATCTTTTTTCGCAACCATCGCAGTCAATATTCAACATCGGTTGCGCCGGCTGTAAGAAGCCGCTTGTTACCAATATATCAAGCGAACCAGAAGGCCAATCCTTCACTTCATCCCAGAAAAAGAAAGCGCCTTTCGATGGATCGGCAGAGCCTAATCGTTCAAGCACAACAAGCAGCGGGTTGACGTGATTTATCACAACTCGCAATTACCGTGTTCGTGCCTCAATGCCTGATGCAATGAGCATCTTGCGAATAATGGCATCTTTACCATCGTGCTTTAGTGAACAGGAATTCGGCCAGTTTACGTCGAAGCTCCGCGTGTTTTTCTTCCCTGTTCCGGGGTCAGGCACAAAAGTGACCAGGATGCCCACCTGCGTAATAGTCATTTGTGAAGCCGGAATGGTTTTGCACAATTTATCCCGCAATTCATAAATGGCATTGAGGTTATGTTCTGGATCCACCTCAAGAGTGATGCGCTCCTTGGTGCCGTTAATCGCCAGCCGGAATTTTTTGATAGCGACACTCTGAATGCCAGAGTCGGGCGAAAACTGAAAAGGCGGATTACTGTCTTGCAGCGAGGCAAGCTCATAGACACGATCATCCTCAACAAACTCACCCAACTCCAAACCGAGTATCGTATCCGCAAACAACGCACGGACTTCCTTTTTGGTGTCCCTGCTGCCTTTCATGTAAAGGCTGATTTTTCCTTCCTCCTGCGAATAGACAAAGATAATTTCAAAGGCAGGGTGGCGGGTGGTGCGTTTGAATTTTGCGCCTTCATATTCAATATTGGCGGAAACATAATCCTCCGGGTAGGCAAAGAAATAATCCAGCTTCCCACGCCGGTAGGGTTCCACCGTACAATTTTTGCCACGCCCTTCTTTGTTGAAGAAATGATGACTCAATATTTTCTCAAGGCCTCGAATGCTCGCACCATCTACCCGCGCAGGTGCATGGTTTACTGTTCTGCATTCATTCCACTGGCTTGCTGCGTGTGCATCGGCACGGCAAAAAGCGCTGGCAGCAGGCCAGTACTGGGGACGTTCGAGAAAAACCCAAAAGGCTTTTTCGTGTAAATCCTCAAGCTCGCCGAGTATGTCGGCCAGGTTCTCATCATGCCATTCAGCCTCATCCATAATCGCCTTCACGCCGCCTTCGCAAGCCAGCGCGTCAATCTCCTTAAAATCCCGCTCCATTTCGCCGCGCTGGGCATCAGGCAATAACAGCCACGCTTGATAGATCGGCTCAATTTTTGTTTCGGATACCTTGCTAAAGTCGTGCTCAGTGAGCACCCGCTGTTTGGCAAAATACTTCATCAGCATGGCATTGGGTGCATGACGAAAAAACGATCTGGGGGAGTAATGCCGTGCCATGTATTCGCTCCTCGGGTAAGGTGGAACCAAGGTGGTGCTTCTGCCATCGGATGCCCTTGGATTTTACTGTACATTGCAGTATATCCACAGTACAAATGACGCATTGAGACCGTATCGAGGAAAACATGGCCACCGCCAAGACGACTACCCTGACATTCCGCATTGATCCAGGCTTGAAAGAGGCGCTGCGCACTGCTGCCGACCGCGAACACCGCTCAATCGCCAATATGGTGGAAGTGATGATTCGGGAGCATTGCGGGCGGGCGGGTATAGCGATTCCCGAGCAACGCGCCTTGTTTGATGAAGGTCCGAAGCCGCAATCCGGCAGCGAGAAGGAGTGATCCATGTCTAATCTCCTCGAACAAGTGCTGATTTTCGGTCGCGCATTAGCGTGCCCAAATCGATCTACCAAGCAAGTCATTGGACTTGTGGCATGAAGTTAGAACTCCTCCAGTCCAACGCTGCCGTGCGCGGCATCATTCCCGGTGCGTTGGTGTCCGTGGTCAGCGTGCAGTGGTTTGGCTCGGAGGCGCTGGAGCTCACTTACAAGAACCCGGCCGGCAAAGTGGCCAACGAGCTGCTTTACCGCCACGATGAAGAGCGCCTTGAATTGGTCGAGCAGGGTCGCCCCTGGAGCTTTGACGGCGACGGTGCGCTATTTCGTCTAGTGTCCGAAGCCCAACGCATTCGCCTGGCCCACCTGTTTGACCCGGTGCTGGCGGTGCACACCTCGATGGTTGACCCGTTACCGCACCAGATCACTGCCGTCTATGAGCACATGCTGCCGCGTCAACCCTTGCGTTTTCTGCTGGCCGACGACCCCGGTGCTGGCAAGACCATCATGGCTGGCCTGCTCATCAAGGAGTTGATTGCCCGTGGCGATTTGCAGCGCTGCCTGATCGTTTGCCCCGGCAGCCTGGCCGAGCAATGGCAGGATGAACTCTACCGCCGCTTCCACCTGCCCTTCGAGATTCTCACCAACGACAAACTCGAAGCTGCCCGCACCGGCAACTGGTTCATGGAAATCAACCTCGTCATTGCCCGGCTCGACAAACTCTCGCGCAATGAAGATGTGCAGCAAAAGCTCCAGGCACCCGATTGCCGCTGGGATTTGGTGGTGTGCGACGAAGCCCACAAGATGTCCGCCACCGTGTTTGGTGGCGAAACCAAATACACCAAACGCTACCGGCTCGGCCAATTGCTATCCACGCTGACAAGGCATTTCCTGCTCATGACTGCCACGCCGCACAACGGCAAAGATGCTGACTTTCAGCTATTCATGGCACTGCTCGACGGCGACCGCTTTGAAGGCCGTTATCGCGATGGTGTCCACACGGCTGATGTGTCGGACCTGATGCGCCGTATGGTCAAGGAAAGCCTGCTCAAGTTTGATGGCACGCCGCTCTTTCCCGAGCGCATTGCCTACACCGTGCCCTACAAATTGTCGGATGCTGAAGCAGCGCTTTATGTAGCGGTTACTACCTATGTGCGAGAAGAGTTCAACCGTGCCGAAGCTCTGGCCAACGACAAGCGCGCAGGCACCGTCGGTTTTGCGCTAACCATATTGCAGCGGCGCCTGGCCTCTTCGCCCGAGGCAATTTACCAGTCATTGCGCCGTCGCCGTGAGCGGCTTGAAAGTCGTTTGAACGAATTGGCGGTACTGCAGCGCGGCGGGCAATCGGCCCCCATCATGGCCACTACAGTGCCCACTCTCGATAGCGAAGACGTCGAGGACCTAGATGAAGCCCCCGAGAACGAAGTCGAAGCAGTTGAAGAAGAAATTCTAGACCAGGCCACCGCCGCCCGGTCCATCGCCGAGTTGCGCATTGAAATTGAAACCCTCAAGTCACTGGAGTCGCAAGCCCAGGCCGTGCGGCGTAGCGGCACCGATACCAAGTGGCGCGAGCTGGCCAGCCTGCTAGGCGAGATTTTCACCGTCGCCGGTTTGGCAAGCCCAGGGGCTGTGGATTCGCATCATGTTGCCGAGCCCGGCGCGACCTATACGGTCCGTCCCATTACGCCGCACAAGCCCTCACCGCACCAGAAGCTGGTTATCTTCACCGAGCATCGCGACACACTCAGCTACCTGGAGCAACGCATCACCACCCTGCTGGGGCGCAAAGAGGCAGTGGTCATCATCCACGGCGGCATTGGGCGTGAAGAGCGCCTCAAGGTACAAGAGTCCTTCAAGCACGACCCGCAGGTGCAAGTGCTGCTCGCCACCGATGCGGCGGGCGAAGGCATCAACCTGCAGCGCGCGCACCTGATGGTCAATTACGACCTGCCCTGGAACCCCAACCGCATTGAGCAGCGCTTTGGCCGCATCCACCGCATCGGTCAGACGGAGGTCTGCCACCTGTGGAACCTGGTGGCCGAAGAAACCCGTGAGGGTGATGTGTACCGCAAGTTGCTCGAAAAACTGGAGCTGGCCCGCCAGGCTTTGGGTGGCCAGGTGTTTGACGTGCTGGGGCGTCTCCAGTTCGAGGGCAAGTCCTTGCGCGAACTGCTGATTGAGGCCATTCGTTATGGCGAGCAGCCCGACGTGCAGGCGTTTCTTACCACCGTGCTCGACACGGCACTCGACCGTGACCATCTGCAAAACCTGCTCGACGACCATGTGCTGGCGCATGACGCCATGGACGCCAGCCAGGTGCAGCGCATCCGCGCCGACATGGAGCGCGCCGATGCCCGGCGACTGCAACCGCATTACATCGAATCCTTCTTTCACGAAGCCTTCAAACGCCTGGGCGGCAGCGAGAAGCAGCGTGAACCTCGTCGCTATGAAGTCACCCATGTGCCCGCACTGGTGCGCAACCGCGACCGCATATTGGGTATTGGCGAGCCGGTGCTGCCGCGCTACGAACGCATTGCCTTCGAGAAAACATTGGTGGCACCCCAGGGCGAAGTGCTGGCGGCTTTTGTCTGCCCCGGCCACCCGCTGCTCGATGCCGTTGTTGACCTGACGCTGGAGCGCAACCGCGATCTCTTGAAGCGCGGCACCGTGCTGGTGGATGAACGCGACACCGGCACCACGCCACGGGTGCTGTTTTACCTGGAACATGCTATTCAGGACGCCGGCATCACCCGCGCCGGCGAGCGCCGTGTGGTGTCCAAACGCATGCTGTATGTCGAGATGAACGCCGACGGCACTACCCGCAACGTCAACTACGCGCCGTACCTTGACTATCGCCCGCTGGCCGTGGGAGAGCCCGATTGCGAGGCACTGCTTGATCGACCCGAATGCCAGTGGATCAACCGCGAGCTTGAAGTCAAAGCCCAGGGCTACGCCATTGCCAGCGTGGTGCCCGAGCACCTGGCGGACGTGAAGGGTCGCAAACTCGAACTCATCCACAAGACCGAAGCCGCCGTCAAAGACCGTCTGACCAAAGAAATTACCTACTGGGACCACCGCGCCGAAGAACTCAAGCTGCAAGAGCAAGCCGGCAGACCCAATGCCAAACTCAACTCCAACGAAGCCCGCAAGCGTGCTGACCTGCTGCAAGGTCGGCTGCACAAGCGGCTTGAAGACCTCAAGCTCGAAGCCCAGCTATCACCACTGCCCCCGGTGGTGCTGGGTGGCCTGCTGGTGGTGCCCATTGGCCTGATCCATGCCATCACCGGGCGCACCGTTGCTACTCCCGCAGCACCGGTGGACACCCAAATCAGCGCTGCCCGAGCCCGAGCCGTCATCATGGACGTTGAGCGCAGCCTGGGTTTTGTGCCGATTGACCGTGAGTTTGAAAAGCTCGGCTATGACATTGAAAGCAGCATTCCGGGCAGCGGCAAGCTGCGCTTCATCGAGGTCAAAGGCCGCGTTGCGGGTGCCGCCACCATCACCGTCACGCGCAACGAGATTCTTTACTCTCTCAACAAACCTGACGACTTCATTCTGGCCATTGTTGAATTCACCGGTGCCGACAGCCACAACACGCACTATCTGCGCCAGCCCTTCCAACGCGAGCCCGATTTTGGGGTCACCAGCGTCAACTATGATTTTGCAGAACTATTGGGTCGGGCGGAGGCACCGACGTGACCGGACAACCTTCATATTTTGAAACTACGCGTGATCGAGCGGCTCGGAGATGGGATCAGCTGGAGCAGGATCAAGAACTTGCGGGTCCATGGCATCAGCTGTTCAAACAAGTTCAGAGTCCGCGACACATAATTTCCGAACTACTTCAAAACGCTGACGATGCGGGCGCCACAGAAGCGTCAGTAAAAATAGAAGGTGGTTTTTTTGTTTTCGAGCACAACGGGGTGGATTTTGCGGAAGATCACTTCGCTTCACTCTGTCGTTTTGGATACTCAAACAAGCGTGCCCTTCACACTATCGGTTTCCGAGGGATCGGCTTCAAGAGCACATTCAGCCTTGGTGATCAGGTTGAGCTGTTCACCCCGACTCTCTCAGTTGGCTTTCACAGAAGGCGATTCACCGAGCCCTTCTGGTTGCCGCATGTTGAGACACAAGGGCTGACCCGAGTTCGCGTGGAGATTAGCGATCACTATAGGCAGCGTGAAGTAGAAAAAAATTTGGAGGATTGGATCAAGAGCCCTGTGTCGCTGTTGTTCTTTAAGAATCTGCGTCGCATGCAAATCGGCGGCCAGGCAATCCACTGGGGCAGTGTCGGGCCAGGTTCAGTTCCCAATAGCGAATGGATGGCTTTGAATGAGCAGGACGACCAGACATTTCTTCTGATCAGATCAGAAGCCGAACCGTTTCCCGAAAATGCGTTGGCTGAAATTCGGCAGGAACGATTGCTCGATATAGGGGATGAGACCGCTTTTCCGCCATGCAGAGTGGAAATCGTTCTGGGGGCAAAAGGGCAGCTCTACGTAGTGCTCCCCACGGGCGTTCAAACAGATTTGCCCTTTGCCTGCAATGCCCCATTCATTCAAGACCCTGCTCGGCTCAAAATCAAGGACCCCGAGACATCCCCTACAAATCGTTGGCTATTGGCGCGCGCAGGTAAGTTGGCGGCGACGTCGATGCTCCAATGGCTTGCCCGTGCCGATGCCTCCCTGGTTGAACGGTCTTCCGCATACGATCTCCTTCCCTCTAACGCCAGTTCGCTAGAATTTCGATCTCTGGAAGGCGCGTGCAGCACGATCATCAAAGGCACCTTCTCCCATGAGATGGCCCGACAGAAGATACTGCTTACAGACAGCGGTCAGCTTGTAGAACGAAAGCAGAGTGTCATCATCCCAAAGGCGGTTCTTGACATTTGGGGGCCGGAGCACGCGGCCAAGCTGCTAGATGAAGCGGGGCGTCCGTCTTTTTTTAAGGACGTTACCGCTGCCAATCTTGCCAAGTTATTGGCGTGGGATTGGGTGGACGAAATCGACAAGAAAGCTTTGCTCGGTATCCTCAGACAAAAGCGCCTTCCAAAACCCAACTCTTGGCGTCAGCTCTTGAATCTGTGGTCATACATTGCCCCTGAGATCACCGGGTGGAACCGTTCCGCGAATGCTTCTGACCTCGCGATCTGTCCCGTGCAAGGCCAAGACTTTTTGTTTGCCGGCAATGAAGTGGTTCGACTCGGTGAAAAGAAGTTGTTGCAGTCCGAAGACGACTGGGAGTTCTTGTCTCAACTCTTGTTCGTGATGAATCAGAATTGGCCAAGATTTCTGGCTGAACAACGTCGTGACTCATTGGAGCAGCAGGATCGGTCGCTCAAGGAAGTCGTGGACAGGGCCTATGCGGTTCTGACCGAGATTGGTCTTCAAGACACTAGTGATGTGAGCAAGGTCATCGACCAAGTCGCGGCAAAGTTCTTTGTCCAGAAGAGCGTCAGCCTTGCAGGGTGTATCCAGCTCGCGCAGATTGCCGCGAAGTTGGGGGTGAACACGGGAAGTTCCTTTCGTTTTGTCACAAGAGACATGAAACTCCGGACGACCGAAAAGCCCGTTCTGTTTGATGGAGACGGAACGCTGAGCACGTTGTTGCCAACGGAAATCTCCGCGTCGTCGTTGCTTCATGCGGACTACTCTCGGGCCTTTAAGTCCTGCTCCCAAGACGACTGGCAAAACTGGATTACTTCCAATCGCACTGGGTTACAGACGTTCATTCCCTTGACTCAGCAGCGCACACCCGTTTACGGGAAACCAAAAATAGTAGAACTGGCACGCACGCGAGGATTGAAGGAAGAACTTTCATACCAGTATGTAACCCAACAGTTCGTAGTTGAAGATTGGGACTTTGAAGAAAACATTTGGCAGCATTGGAAAGCACTGGCTGTTGATGATGAACACTTTTGGTCCAAGCTAGTTGAGCGCATTCTGGATCAGCGGGAAGCGTATTGGACCAAAGCCATGACCGTCCGCATTCTCCATGTGGCGACTACAGGCTCTACCCGGGCGATGACGTCAAGTTCATTGTTGCCAGCATGGATGTTGCGGCTGCGGGCGTTCGCATGCCTCCCAGATACGCGTGGATTTCAACGAAAACCTGATGAACTTTTACGCCGCACTCCTGAGACTGAATCGCTGATGGACGTGGAACCATTCGTCCATGGCCGGCTTGATCGCGAAGCGACCCGTCCACTGCTGGAGCTATTGGGTGTCCGATGCGTCCCGAGTGGACCCGATCGCTTGCTCGATTGCTTGCGGGCCATGGCCAAGTCAAGCGCCCCGCCAGTCCATGAAGTGGAAAAGTGGTATCGACGCCTCGATCAGATGCTGGAGAGTTGTCCGACAGGCGATTCTCAGAAAATCAGGCAAGCATTTCAGTCTGAAAAACTCATCTTCACTGAGGACAATTGCTGGGTATTGCCTCTTGCAGTTTTCTTAAATTCTAACGAGGAAGATGCCCCGGGTGCTGCGGTACTCAGGTCTTCCGTGAAGGATCTGGCACTGTGGCGAAAGGTCGGTGTGGCGGATCGTCCGACAGCAGAACTCGCCATTGAATGGCTCAAGACGCTACCATCGAGAAAGGCATTGTCCCAAGACGACGCGCGACGGGTGCGAGGGATTTTGGCCCGACACCCCATGCGTATATGGAATGAATGCGAACACTGGGTCAACCTTGCCGGCGAATGGACTCCTGTCAATGCGCTTTCCTACGCGTTAACGATGCAATCCCTCGTTGCTTGGAGTCACCTTCACCTGTGGGTCAAGCAAAAGACAGCTGACTTTCAGCGTCTGCCTGGTGAAACGACTAACTGTCCACCGTTCTCGACCTTGCCAGCGCTGTCGGTGCAGATTGAACAGCGACTCAAGAACGCACCGGGCAGCTCCGGGCAGCCAATACAGCAGACATGGCTCAAGACAGTGGGGGCGGAGCTGTGTCGGGTCGAGCTGGACACCGACGATGAAACCGAACGCGTACGCGGTTTGGCGCAAGCGCTGGCAAAGACCAACTGGGTTCTGGCGCCAGGGCTTGAGATTGTTCCCTATATCGGTGAAACGCCTGCAGGAACGGCCAGACAGGCAGATGTAGTGTGGCAATCAGATGCGCTGTATGTTGATCAGCTTCCCAGAGCAAAACTTGCTCGTCGGGTGCCAGAAGAGATCGGCAACGCATTTGGTCGGGCGGACATCAAGGCAGCGATGCACTATTGTTTCGACCGTTCCGAAGTGAACATCTGCGAGTACATGGAGGAAAACTTTAAGCTCTCCGCCAGGGTTGTCCCCCAGATCGATCCGATCGATGACGCAGTTGTCCACGGCGCCAATGATGTGGACGAATTGACTCATCTAGCTGTTCCTGAGGATGTCCAGCACCAGTTGCCTCGGGATGAAGATCAGGATCACCTCTCTCTCCCAGTTGCGGAGGATGGCGAGCCTGAAGTGTCAACTGATGACCCAGAAGAAGAGCCCTCCAGCCCCGACGACATATCTGTGCTTGAACCCCGACCTCGCCCAGCACCTAAACCTGCCAAGCCGAGCGTCATGGAGCGTTTCGCGACAGCCCATGGGTTCAGGATGAATGGCGATGATCGGTACGTCCATGAAAGTGGGGGTTGGATTGGTCGAACGCACGGTGCCCGCTTCCCGTGGGAGGGTCGCACGGCTAGCGGCGATCTTTTGCGCTACTACTTTCCCAAAGACCACTGCCTTGAACGAGAGCCGCTGCAGCTTGACGCAGACATTTGGGGTTTGATCGACCAGAACCCCGAAACCTACGCACTCATTCTGGTGAACCATGAAGGCGGTCCAGTTGAAGTGACCGGTGCCCGCCTTCGTGGGATGTGTGACGATGGCCAAGTGACCCTCTATCCTGCAACTTACCGACTTGTGTACGACCATGACCGCCACCCATAAGAAAAAACTCATCGAAGTTGCCCTGCCGCTCGAAGCTATCAACGTCGCCAGCGCGCGCGAAAAGTCGATTCGGCATGGCCACCCGAGCACCTTGCATTTGTGGTGGGCACGGCG
>Ga0105052_10007347_pt1 | contig 10797 bp, 8 predicted proteins | sample FRY03_FD_78094 | JGI IMG/M metagenome (GOLD analysis project Ga0105052, IMG submission 78094) | Freshwater microbial communities from Lake Fryxell liftoff mats and glacier meltwater in Antarctica - FRY-03 | ecosystem: Environmental > Aquatic > Freshwater > Ice > Glacier meltwater ... | reverse complement strand
GACAGCTAATGTGCTTTATAGATGTACCACGGGAACGCTGTCGGCGGGTGTGACTGCGACAGGGGGACTTACCAGAAGTATGGCTGGTTCCGGTACCGCGGCTTTACAGACGCTGGCCTATACCTTGGGCTTCGCTAATGCTACTGGAACCGGCACTGGCTTCGGCGCTGGCCAAGATCTGACTATGGTGGTGACCGGCACCATTACCCCTGCTGCTTTCCAAAACGCGACCGTTGGGCCGTACGCCGAGACTGTAGTACTGAATATCACTCCCTGAACTAAGGGGCATGCTCTTGTTGTCGATCCACCATGTTGAGTTACTAAGCTTTCGCTTGGCTCAGCTTGTATTGTCCAAGAAAATTCTTTGAGTGGATCAGGGTAATCTACCTACAAAATGCGTATTTTGAAGAGTAATGTCAACAACCGATTAAAGCGTCCAGTCATTGGGAAACATCGACTTTCCACCTCTTGCCAACCTAGGCCAACAATGAAAATGCTCTCGTCCTTACTTGCAGGCTTTATTGCTTTCACGCTGATGGGAGCTTTCTTGCCTGCATATGGTGCAGATCTGATCTGTCAGTTCCAGGCAAAGGGGTTAAGTATGAGCTTTGGCACCCTTGATCCCAGCAGCGGCGTTGACGTGGTCAAGGCTGTTTCAGCGGCCACTTTGAACGCCAACAGGGCGGGCGACTGCTCGTCTGCCGTGACCATGAAAATTGATGGTGACAATGGCCTTAATTTCAACGGCTCCCGGCGTCTAAAAAATGTGACTGGTACGGACTTCATCGCTTATTCGCTGGTGGGCCTGCCTTTGAGTTCACCCGGCCCGGGCAACAAAAAGTTTAAAAATTTTACTTTCAACGGGTCGATTTTAGGAAGTGCTTATGCCAACGCCTCGGCAGGACAGTATTCCGACACTGTTATTATTTCAGTCACCCCCTAAAGCGTTTGTGCGGTCAGTCTTGTAGGGCAACCGCAGCTACAAAACCGATGGCAAAAATGCACAAAATATTAGCACTTGGTGCCACCTGCTGCGCTCTTATGATGTGCGGGCGAGTCATAGCAGGCGAATTCTCAGTCAATCCAATTCGCCTGGAGCTTGGTGCTACGGTGAAAAGTGGTGTCATCGGGGTGAAAAACGAAGGCAAAACCAAGCTCGGCTTTCAGGTTCAGGCGATGACCTGGACGCAGGACGCTGCTGGTAACGACCAGTATGCCGATACCAGTGACCTACTTTTTTTTCCGAAGATCATGTCGGTTGAGCCGGGAGAAGAGGGAATTATCCGGGTCGGAGCCAAAAATTCAATTGTGCCGGCTGAAAAAACCTATCGCCTGTTCATTGAGGAGTTGCCTGGGGCCGTTACAACGCCTCAAGGCAGCGGCGCACAGATCAATATGCTGATCCGGTTTGGCGCGCCGATTTTTGTAACGCCGCCGAAGCCGCAAGACAGTCTGGAAATCGAGGGTTTGTTGCTTTCCAGGGGAACATTGAGCTTCACCGCAAAAAATACCGGCAACCGGCATCAGGTCGTGCAGGGCATCCAGCTCAAGGGCGCCGACGCGCGGGGCAACGAAGTTTATGCGCTGACCCTGGCTGACCGTTATTTGTTAACGGGCACTACCAAGCCATACACCACCGCCATAGCTGCCGATCAGTGCGCACGCATCGCCAGTCTGACGCTTGAGTTCAAAACAGACAAACGCACCGAGCCGCGCAAGCTGGACGTGACCCGCGCGATGTGCCCTTGAGCGAGCGGCTGGCCAAGTCGGCCAACTTGAAGCCAAATGATATCCACCAGACTTGTAAGCGCCGCCCTTTGCTGCTTTAGCGCCGGGCTGGTGCACTCGCAAACCGCAGCACCTTTGAACAGCCCTGTAAGGGCTGCGCAGGCAGAAGCTATTGTTTTGCGCGTCACGCTGAACACGGAGGGCAGGGGCGACCTTTTCGTCTGGCGTACATCAGACCTCGACTTTCTGGTCAAGGTTGAAGACCTGAGGTTGATGGGTTTCAAGGAGCCAGTCGGTAACTTAGCGGTTCTCGATGGCGAGCCGCATATGTCGCTCAAATCCATGCGGGGAGTCGGTTTCGCCTTTGATGAAAAAACTCTCGCCCTGAACATCACAGCCGAGCCCCAGCTACTGCCCATCCAAGCACTGGGTTCGCAGGGGGCACAGCGAATCAGGGGCGTCATTCCAGATAACAACAGCGTCTTTGCCAATTACGCGCTCAACACCTCTGGGGGGAGTTCTGTTATTGGCACCAGCCTGGGCTTTGCGGGCGAGCTGGGCTGGCGTCTGGGAGACTATCTGTTGCTGTCTGATGGCATCGTGACGCAAGCCGCGAGCGGCCAGCGCCAGTTTGTCCGCCTGATGAGCAGTGCGACACACGATGACCGTGAAACCCTGCAAAGAACCGTGGTCGGGGATTTTTTCACCCCTTCGCGTGAATTCAGCAGTGGGGTCAATCTTGGCGGTGTCAGCATTTCAAAGTTGTATGGAATCGACCCCTATTTCAACAAGTTTCCGACGCAGAGCGTCAGGGGAAGCGCAGCTTTGCCGAGCGACCTGGAGGTCTACCTCGATGGCCAGAGAATCCGCAGCGAAAAGATCAAGCCGGGTGAGTTTGAACTGCGTGACATCCTGGCCTATGGCGGCGCACGTAACGTCCAGGTGGTGCTGCGGGACGCTTTCGGGCGCGTTCAGCAACTCAACTATTCTTTTTACTTCAGCGACCAGCCGTTGCGGCAGGGCTTGCAGGAATACAGCTACAACCTGGGCGCGCTGCGGCGTGACTACGGCGTTGCAAGCAATCATTACGGTCCGCTGGCCTTTTCGATGTTTCATCGTTATGGCTTAAGTGACGCAGTTACGCTTGGCTTGCGTGCCGAAGGCAAGCGAGCGGTTTTCAACGCCGTCCCGACCGCCACGGTCGTGCTGGGCAGTGCCGGTGTTGTCAATATGGCGCTCGCCGGTAGCTCGCTCGAAGGCCGTCGGGGTGCTGCCGGATCAGCGTCGTACAACTACCAGGCCAGGAGCTGGAGTCTGGGCCTCTCGCTGCGGCGGGACTGGGGTGACTACGCCGCGCTGGGAGACCCGCCGACGATCAGCAACCGAAAATATGAAGGCAGCCTGGCTGCCAGCTACTACCTGCCGGGGCTTGGCTCGGTGTCGCTAAGCCATTCCGCCCTGTTGACCCGCGCCGGGATGGTGGCTTCTGCCGCGACGCCAACGCAGCCCTTCAATGTACTGCCGCTGGACAACCGCCGGATTACGGCGCTGAGCTACAGCGTGCCACTGGTTTCTGGCCGGGTTGCCCTGACAGCAAGCCTGAGCCACACCACGGGCAAGGAAAAAAGCAGTGAAGCTTTTGTGGGCCTGAATTTCTTTCTGGATAGGGATTATTCTGCTGCGGCAAGCTACCGGGGCGGCAAAGACGGCCGCACCGAGGCAGTCCAGTTCACCAGGAACCAGCCAATCGGCGAAGGTATGGGCTACCTTCTCGCGGCCGATCGCGCCACAAGCGCCACCACATCGAGCACGCAGTTCAATTCCAGGATCCAGTACAACGCGCCCGCCGCCATCTTGCGCGCTGAACTCGACAGGCGCCAGGAAAGTGGGCAAATCGCCAACAACTACCGGGTTTCAGTCGCCGGGGGCCTGGCTTATGTCGCTGGCGAGGTCGCTTTGGGCCGACCGGTAACGGGGAGTTTCGGCATCGTCAAGGTTGGAGAGCTGCCCGACGTGGCGGTTGCAGTCAATGGCCAACCTATCGGCAAGACCAATTCGCAAGGCAAAGTTTTTGTGCCCACGCTGACTCCTTATTTCGACAACGACGTGTCGATTGCACCAGAAAGTGTGCCGATTGAATATTCGATCCCTGCTACGCTAAAAAAGGTCTCTCCCAACCTGCGCAGCGGCGCGTTGATCGATTTCGCCGTGACAAAAATTCAGGCTTTCACTGGCAAGCTTAAATCCCGGCAAGCCGGGGCCATGACAGCGGTGGAGTTTCAGGAAATAAGCTTCAGCGCAGGCGGCAAAATACAAAAAATGCAGACCGGGCGCGGCGGTGAGTTTTATATTGAAAATCTGAAGCCCGGAAGCTATGCGGCGACAGTTCTGGTTGAAGGGAAATTATGTCTGTTTGACCTGATTATTCCGCAGTCGGACGAAACCTTTGTTGAACTGGGTGAGTTGGTGTGCCAATCCCGTCCCTGACACTGCCGGCCTTAGAGCTTGATATTTACAAGGGCGTGACGGAAAGCCGCATTGGCCAGGCATAGACGCCCTGCCTGACCGAGTCAGACAGTACAAAGCGAAATCCCAGATCAAGCAGTGTCTTGCTCATACCGCGACCGGCAGCGCGTTGTGCCACGCCACCGCCGGACGCGCCCAATTGCACGTCGGTGTCCAGCCCTTTAACCAGGGTTTGGCGAAAAAATTCACCCTGGCTTTCAAACATCAGCATATAGCCACCCTGGGTATTGCTTTGCACGGCGACCTGCGCAGGGCTGGGCACATCTACGTAGCCCCGGGCAATGTCAGCCGCAGTCACCACGACAGACGGTGGCTGCGCCAGAACCTGCAAGCTGGCGTGCTTCAAAATAGTGGCGCTGACCAGGAGCTTGCTCTCGCCTGCGGCGGCTACCACCATCGAGGGCGCGACGAGAAGGCCCATCGCCATCGCTAACAAGAATGCAGGGCTTGCTGTGCCAGAAAAGTTTCTCTTCTGGATTTTCAAGCAAAGCGCAGCGGATTGACCAAACATGCGAGACAAAACATTGAGTCTCGGAGAGCTCGTTACGGCTTTTACGCGATCTGAAGAGCTATTTGCGATGGAAAAGTTAACAAGTGAAATGTACGGTCTCATAGAAGCTGGCTAAATAAGATTTATCTCACAACTATCAAATAAATTAATTCAAAAGAAAACAAACATGAACTAATTTTGTAGATTTCCCACCTACGGCCGCATTTTACATATTATTTATAAATGTTTCATTTTTATCGTTTGTAGGTTGTTAAGTTGAGCCGATAACAGGCTAAAAACCAGGTCGTTTTGAGTCTATGGCGGCTGTTATAGTCTGCGCTTTGGTTGTAGAACAGCCGAAACCAGCGGATGCTGCGCTTGCAGACAATGAGCTGTACTGGAAGCTCGGACTATTGAGCCGGGATCAAGCAAGACACCGTTCAGGCCGCGGGTAAAAAGGTTGGCTGCTTTGTTTTGCCGCTTGAAAAACGCCAAGTCGTCAGAATCTTCTACCCATCTCTAGCCTCTCACCTCTCACCTCCCACTAATTCTTATTGTTCTTATGAGCCAAAAACAAACTCTTGCCTTTCAAGCTGAAGTCGCCCAACTGCTCAAACTGGTGACGCATTCGCTGTACTCCAATCCTGAAATCTTCTTGCGCGAACTGGTGTCGAATGCGTCGGACGCGTGCGACAAGCTGCGTTTTGAATCACTCAACGACGCGACATTGTTGGAGGCTGACCCGGACCTGAAAGTACGCATCAGCTTTGACAAGGACGCCAAAACACTGACCATTACCGACAACGGTATTGGCTTGTCAGAGCAAGAGGCGATTGACAACCTGGGCACGATCGCCAAAAGCGGCACGCGCGACTTCGTGGCCAGCCTGTCGGGCGACCAGAAGAATGATGCGCAACTGATTGGCCAGTTCGGCGTCGGTTTTTATTCCGGTTTCATCGTCGCCGACCGCATCACCGTAGAAAGCCGCCGCGCAGGCCTGCCAGTAGCAGAAGGCGTGCGTTGGGCCAGTGAAGGCACGGGTGAATTTGAGGTCGCGCAAATTGAGCGCGCTGATCGCGGCACGTCCATCACGCTGCACCTGAAAGAAGATTCACTGGATTATTTGAACGCCTACAAGCTCAAAGGCGTGATCAACAAATATTCAGACCACATTTCGCTGCCCATTCTGATGGAAAAAGAAGCCTGGAAAGAGGGCGAACTGATCTCTGCCACTGACCCCGATGGCGGTCGCCAGCCCGGCGGCATGGTTAAAACCGGTGAATGGGAAACCGTTAACCAGGCCGCAGCGCTGTGGACACGCGCCAAAAAAGACATCACGCCAGAGCAGTACGACGAGTTCTACAAACAGCTCAGCTACGACCAAAACGCACCGCTGGCCACCACCCACAACCGGGTCGAAGGCTCAACCGAATACACGCAGCTGCTGTTCATCCCTGGCAAAGCACCGATGGATATGTTTAACCGCGACAAGGCAGCGGGTGTCAAGCTGTACGTCAAACGCGTCTTCATCATGGACGATGCACAGGCGCTGATGCCGACCTATTTGCGCTTTGTCAAAGGCGTGGTCGATTCATCCGACCTGCCGCTGAATGTCTCGCGTGAACTGCTGCAAGAAAGCCGCGCAGTCAAGGCCATTCGTGAAGGCTGTACCAAGCGCGTATTGGGCATGATTGAAGACCTGGCCAAACACAATGCGCCGCCAGTCGCCTCTGCAGACAGCGTGACCGATGGGGTCACAGACGTCATCACCGATGAAGACAAGGCGCAACACGGCAAGTTCGACACTTTCTACACCGAGTTTGGCGCAGTGCTGAAAGAAGGCCTAGGCGAAGACTTTGCCAACCGCGACCGGATTGCCAAACTGCTGCGTTTTGCGTCCAGCACTACCGATACGGCAAGCGTCAGTTTTGCCGACTACAAAGCCCGCATGAAAGATGGCCAGGACGCGATTTACTACATCACGGCCGACACCCTGGCGGCTGCCAAAAGCAGCCCCCAGCTGGAGATCTTCCGCAAAAAAGGCATTGAAGTGCTGCTGATGGCCGACCGCGTGGACGAGTGGGCACTGAACTACCTGCATGAGTTTGACGGCACACCGCTGCAGTCGGTTGCCAAAGGCGCGGTTGACCTGGGCAAGCTGCAGGACGAAGACGAAAAGAAGGCCGCCGAGCTGGCGCAAACCGAGTTCAAGCCAACGCTCGATAAATTGAAGGAAGCGTTAAAAGACAAAGCCAGTGACGTGCGCGCCACCAGCCGCCTGGTGGATTCGCCAGCCTGCCTGGTGGTGCAAGACGGCTACATGTCCACCCAACTCGCCCGCATGCTCAAGCAGGCCGGCCAGGCTGTGCCGGAAGTCAAGCCGATTCTGGAAGTCAACGCCGAGCATCCGCTGGTCAAAAAGCTGGTGGATTCAGCAAATTTTGACGACCTGGCCAACATCATTTTTGACCAGGCCTTGCTGGCTGAAGGCGGCTTGCCGGCCGACCCGGCGGCTTATGTGAAGCGCGTGAACGCATTGTTAATCTGAAGCTTTGTGGGACAGACCAAGAGTTACACGAAGTGAACTTTGCTCTGTCCCCAACTGATTAGATCCCCCCCCCGATTGGCTAGGGCAAAGGATAGGGCTGATCGTCCGCAAGCCCCAATGTCAGATCACGGTAATACTCCCAGCTGTTATCCGGCGTGAAGCTGCCCGGATCGCGCGGTGCCAGGTGGCGGATCATGTCCAGGTGGTTGAGTTTGCGGTTTACAGGTTCCATGTCCAGCCTGGCCGTGCCGCGTATGTGGGACATGATGGTTCGTGCGCCTATTGCATAGAACCACGATGTGGCACCCACGCCGTCCAGCCCCACGCCGGGGAAGTAAAGGTCGGGCGCGTCCAGGCTTCGGTAGATGCAGCCGCAACGCGATGCCAGCTCGTGCAGTGTCTCAATACCCGCCAGGCGCGGCTCGTCAAAAAAACGCAGGTCGGTGCCGTAACCAGTGCCCCACAGCACGACATCTGGTGTCAGACGTGCACCGCTGGACAGCGTCACGCCGGTACCGTCGATTGCCTGCACCGTGCCCTGGTGGCGTTCGATCTCTGCAAAGCGCTCCAGCATGCGAGCACGGCCGGGAATGACCTGATCTCGCTGCATGTCGATGGGACGCTCGGGCAGGATAGCTTCGATACCAAACCGTGCGTAGCGGGCACGCAAATCTGCGTCTATCAGCGCGTTCTGCTGTTCCTCCGGCATACCGCTGGCCTGCATCTTGCCGTATGCGCGAAAACTCCCGGCCACCACCTTGGGTTTGTTGGTCGGAAAGAACCAGCGCACATGGCGGTAGACCCAGCGCACATGCCGCGCGCCGTGGGCCAAAGATTGGTCCAGCAGGTCAAAGGCAGAAGCACCGCCGCCCACCACCAGCACGTCGCGGCCTTTGAGTTCGGCAGGGTTGCGCAGTGCGCTGGAGTGCAATTCGCGCAGCTGGCTACCCGCCTGTCCGCTGACCTGTCCGTCAGGGCGCTCCACGTCGGGGATGATGGGGCGGCTGTGCCCGCCGATCGCTGCCACCAGGTGCCGGGCGCGCACGGTGCCAGCGGATGTGTCGAGCTCCCAGCAGCTGCCGTTGTGCCTGGCTTTGCTTACGGGGCTGTTCAGCCGTATGCCGTCGGCCAGTGCAAAGCGATCTACCCACGATTCAATATTGGCCAAAATCTGCGGTTGCGCGGGTCCTGCGACCGGGATGTCACCAGCGGTCCAATCGGCCAGACAAATTTGAATGTCCTGCCAGGCAGGCAACTCGCGCCACAGGCCGCCGACTCCGCTACGACCCTCCAGCACCAGAGCGTTGAGCCCGGCTTTGCGCGCGTAGTGCAGATGGATCAGCCCTGCTAGGCCGCCACCAATGATGGCGAGATCCAGGTCTTTATGAAGTGGCATGGCGGTTTATACCACCAAGAAAGGCGCAATTCCCGCTCACCGGATTTTCAACCAGCCCGGCTTGCAAGACGTCAATACCCGGGTAGCCAGGACCTCAATTGTTCAACCCTGAAAAGCCCCATCACGCTGCCGCGCTGCAACGTCTGCTGAGAATGATTTCAGTTGCGGTGCTACCTGTACCACTGAGTTATTTGACACTTTTTACCCAACGGCCTGGCATCAGGGAGCGCCGTGCGGATCGAGATCGACGGAATCGGCTGCCTTAAAAATCCGGAGCGTTAACAGTCTTCGCGAGGGTTCCCGCTCAGGGGGCAGTGCTACGCGAGCCAACGCTGCTACTGCGCAACCCGTTTGCAAATTCGTGGTTCACGTCACGGTGGCTGGCCTCGTCTTCACGCACTGCCAGCACCACGTCGCGCAGTGTGGCATTGGCAGGCAGGTTCCAGTAGTTCTTCGCGATCAGGGGCGCCGGCACATTGGCATGTACACCCGAGTCGATCAGCTCCAGGTAGTTGGTGTAGCTGGTGTAGGCTTCTTCCTCAAAGTAGCCGACCATCCGGTGTGCAACGCCCGGGGCTATCAGGTACAGCACGAAATAGGCGTTGAAGAAAACGCCCTGCACAAAAATGACCAGAGCTCGCTCAAACCAGTTAGGTTGCGCGATCTCGATAAACGTCATCAGGTGCATGCGCTCGTTTTCAGCTTCGTCCATCAGTATGCGTATCCGGCCCTGGTCGTCTTCGATGCGGCGCAGGCAGCGCAGGTGAGTCAGCATGCCGCCCACCATGCCGGGGACGGCGGCAACAGTTTCGAGCACGATGGCCCGGTGGCCGTAGCGCTTGGCGAAAAACAGGTCAGCAAAAAAACGCAGGAAGCGGACAAAGGCATAAGCCAGACGATCGCCAATGGTTTGCGGGGAATGGTGGGTGTTGTTCATGGTAAGCGGATTGATACGCGGTATGTAGGACAAATCCACTTTACACGAAAAGGCGGCCGCGCGCCTGACGCTGGTTACCGGGACTGCAGGCGCACGCGGCGCGCCGCTTCCTCGGCACGAGCGTCGTCTATTTCGCCCATCACGCCGCCCAGATCGACCGGCCCGCGCCTGTGTGAAAAGCGGCCGGTGAGCAGCGTATCGGGCTGCAGTACGCCTCGTTGGTACAAGTCCCAGATCTCGTGTCCATGGTCGGTGTGCAGCAACTCGGGCGCAAAACGGCCAAAAAAGCCACGCAGGTTGGCGACATCGCGCAGCAGCATGCGGCCCGCGTGGTTATTGCCGGCTCCATCCACCGCCTGCGGCAGGTCGATGATCACCGGACCGTCTTCGGCCAGCAGCACATTGAACTCCGACAGATCCCCGTGCACGACGCCGGCACACAGCATGCGCACCACCTCCGTCAGCAGCGTGGCGTGGTGGGCGAGCGCCTCTTCGCGCGTGAAGTCCACATCGTTGAGGCGCGGCGCGGCGTCACCGCGGGCATCGGTCACCAGTTCCATCAGCAGCACGCCATCGTGGAAGTTGTGCGGTCGGGGCACCCGCACGCCAGCGGCGGCAAGCCGGTAGAGCGCATCGACCTCGGCGCTTTGCCACGCCGCTTCCGCTGCCTGCCTGCCAAAGCGCGTGCCCTTGGCCATGGCCCGGGCCTGGCGTGAATTCTTGACTTTGCGGTTTTCGGTGTAGTCGACCGCCTGCCGGAAGCTTCGCTGGTCGGCTTCCTTGTAAATCTTGGCGCAGCGTGTCTCGTCCCCGCAACGCACGACGTAAACCATCGCCTCCTTGCCGCTCATCAATTGCCGTAGCACGCTATCGATCAGGCCCTCTTCAATCAGTGACTGCAGTCGCTTGGGTGGTTTCATGGCTGCTATTTTGCCCCGTGGTTGCTGCAGGCTTCAAACAGCGCTGCGCAAACCCTGCCCGTACCTGCAGAAATCAGAGCTGCCTGAACGTATAACCAAAGTCTTTGAAACCCACAGCAGCCATCTCGCGCTGATGGGCAACCTGACCTCAAACCCGCGGTAGTCTGGTGACCTCCATCTTGTGCAAGAGGTTCGACTGCAGCCCAATATAGCCCGAGGATCGAAAAGCTGTACCCGAACAGAATGCGTTTT
>Ga0105052_10007344_pt1 | contig 10801 bp, 8 predicted proteins | sample FRY03_FD_78094 | JGI IMG/M metagenome (GOLD analysis project Ga0105052, IMG submission 78094) | Freshwater microbial communities from Lake Fryxell liftoff mats and glacier meltwater in Antarctica - FRY-03 | ecosystem: Environmental > Aquatic > Freshwater > Ice > Glacier meltwater ... | reverse complement strand
GCCGATCGATTCCATTCAAAATTGACGCCCGTCAATGAGATCAAGGCCTGCAACACGCGCTCGTTTTGCACGCTCACCTTGATATTTTTTTTGCCACTCCCCATCGAAAGGCCGCCTCCCGAGGGTGTGAATGTGGCACTGGTCGCCCCCTCTGCTGCGCCGTCGCCCGCTACGACCATGTGCTGTGTTTCCAGCGCGTTGATCAACGGACTGACTGCCGATGGCACCCCTAGCCGACCGATTGCCTCGGCAGCTCGATTGATCCGCGCGTTGTCGGCTCCAGCAAGTGCCGAGAGGATCGCAGGTAGCGCCTGATGCGGCCCAATCACAATCAGTCGCTCGGTGGCGGCAATGCGGGTTTCTGAATCAGAATGATCGACAGCCGTGGCAATCAAGACAGCCGTGGCATCCCACGATCGAATCCGAGAAAGCGATTCTACATACAGACTCCGCACGCGAAACGAAGGCTCCTTGGCCAGCGCGGTGGCCAAGGCTGGCACGGCAAAGCGATCGGAAATCTCGCGAATCTCCTCGGCAGCCCGGTCGGCCTGGAGCGGTTGTTCAAGCTGTTTGCGCAGCCGCTCTAACTTCAGATTCCATTCCTTCTGCGCCAGATTAGCCCGCTCGGCCCGCTCGATCAACTCGATCTCTTGAACGGTTCGCCACGCCCCTCGACTGCGAACAAACCCCCGCTCTACCATCACTTCCTGCTGAGTCTTGCGCGCTCCAGCAGCAGCGTCCAGACCGACAGTCTCGGCAGGATCCTCCGCAGCGGCCACCCGAGGACTGGCTAAAAGAACCAGGACAGCCGCAACTGCTGCACTGGCAGAGAAAAGAACGGCCCGGCATGCCCAACTGCCGAAAACGTCCACGCCCGCCCAACCGGCTGCAATGTTGCATCGACTTCGCAGTTGAAAAATGGCGGGCATGGTCGATCCTGCGGTTCTGGTGTGCTCGATTCTTTCCATATCCTTATTTACCACTCGCGGCGTCTTGAATCATCCCCACATAAAACGAGAAAATCCGGAAAATAACGACGATGATCAAGCCTGCCACCACCGCCCAGACCAAAAACCCTGCCCCCCGGGCCGCCGCCTCAAAGCCCAGGCGGGCCTCTTCGTCGAGTTGCCCGGCCAAACGGTCGAGCACTTCCGATGTGTTGCCCGTCATCTCTCCGACGGCCACCACCTCCAGCACTCGACGGGGAAACCGCTGCGACGATTGCAGGGACTCTTCCAGCGTTGCCCCGTCTCGCAGTCGCTCCTCGACTCGATCGGCATCGAGCCACAGCCCCGGGGCCGCAGCCGACGAGAGGCTGATTAACTGCCCCGCGTCAAGGCCTGCACCACTGGCCAACGACGCCGCGCGGCACCAGACAGCCGCCTCAAAAGCTCGCGATGCCGGCCCGATGACCGGAATCCTATCGACGAACATTCGCACGACACCGTGGCCGCGCCAACTGGCAAGAGCGTATTTGAATGACAACACACCGCCCACCAAGCAGCCGACCAAGAGCATCAGATAGGTGACAAGCCCGCTCACTCCCGAGAGCCCAATCCCCAAAACATCGACCGGCTTATTATTGAGATCGCGAACAAAACCAGAAAGCAGAATCATCGCGCCCACCACGCCAATCGCCACTATCAGTTGAAACATCGGCCAGACGAGGCTGCTGATCAAAGCTCGTGTGTTGCGCACCGACCGCTCAAGCACCTGCGACAGTTCTTGCAGCGTCTGGGCTTCGTGGCCCGTTCGGTCGCCGACGGCCACCATCGCCAGCACCAAGGGTGGAAATGTCTGGCCTACCTGCTTCATGGCCAGAGCCAGTTGATTGCCTTGCGAAAGGCTCCGCAGCACAGTCTCCATTGCCGGTCGCCACGCTCGTGGCACGCGAGCTGTCTCGCTGGCCCACGCTCGTCGCAGATCGATGCCTGCTGTCAGCGCGATCGCCAGCCGTCCGAGCACGGCGGCCAAGAGCTTGTGCGGCATCTGTTTACGCCAGCGCATGACTTTACCTCTTGAAGTCTAGAAAACTGGGCCGCAAGAACCGTCGACCCTAACAGACGACACACGCTTCTGATAAATTGTGCCGCAGCAGATTCTAGTCAAAGCCCTCTGCCAGGCCCCCAACGTGGCCCCGACAAAACCCTGATCCTTCCTGCCGCGTCATGAAACCTCACTGGCCGACTGTTACGATTGTGGGAGTCGGCTTGATCGGAGGCTCGATCGGCTTGGCGCTACAGTCACGGCGGCTGGCTGGCCGCGTGATCGGCGTAGGCCGTTTTGCCGAGTCGCTGGCAGAGGCCAAGCGACTCAAAACAGTTGGCGAAACATCGCTCGATATCTCTGAGGCGGTCAGAGCGGCCGATGTGGTTGTCGTGGCAACGGGCGTGGCCGCTATTCCAGCGATCCTTGAAGCCATCGACTTGGCAGTCCAGCCGGGCACGCTGATCACCGATGCTGGCAGCACGAAAGCCACGATCGTGGCGGCGTGGGAAAAACGCCGTCGATTCAGACGCGGCCGTTTTGTGGGTGGCCATCCGCTGGCCGGCAGCCACCGTCGCGGCCCTGCTGCCGCTGCCGAGGATCTCTTTACCGGCCGGGCCACGGTCGTCACGCCGGCGAGCAAAACTCCTGCGAGCGACACCGAAGAAGTGGCCGAATTCTGGGCGTCACTTGGCTCCACAGTCTATCTCATGCCGCCCCGCGATCACGATCGCATTCTCGCGCAAACCAGTCACGCACCCCATCTATTGGCCGCTGCGATCGCGGCTGCGACACCACCTGAGTCGCGGCAATTTACGGCTGGCGGCTGGCGCGACACCACTCGCATTGCCGCCGGCGATCCAGAACTCTGGGCCGATATTCTTCTCGACAACGCGGCGTTTGTCGCCAAGGCTCTTGTGCGGATCGCCAGCAACACAGAAAAAATGCTCTCTGCCATTGAAGCCAGTGATCGTCACAAACTCGTAGCACTCCTCCAGCGGGCCAAGGAAGATCGCGATGCTCTGGGAAGTTGATGTCCACCTGCGCGATCCCTCTACCGACCACACCGCCCGAGCGGTCGTGGCAGGCGCTGTCGAACTGGGTATTTCCGCCTGCACTCGCGCGCAGACCGCCGTGGGCTGGCTGATCGAAGGCGATTTCTCCTCGGCAGACATCGAGCGATTAGCCACCGTCCTGCTCACCGATCCAGTCACGGAAACATTCACACTGGCTGCGACGGGCGATCCATTGCTGCTTGAGCCGCTGCTCCTAGAAGGTGCTGCCGACCTGCCGATTGTGGTGCATGTATTGCCTCGCGCGGGCGTCACCGATCCAGCGGCACAGACCGCTGCCGAGGCCTTTGAACTCTTGGGGCTCAAGCCTGTGGCCGTGCGGAGCCTGCGAAAATACTGGCTGCCGGAGCTTGAGAAAACACTTGTCGAGCGACTGGCGGGGAAGCTGCTTGCCAGCGAGGCGATCCATGATGTGGTGGTCGGGGCCGTAGAACTCCGCACGCTTTCCGGCGGTCGGCCGTGGAGCTTTTCGCAGGCGACCGTCTCGCTTGAGGGCCTCGACGACAACGCCTTGGAAAAGCTCAGCCGCGATCGCTGCCTGGCCCTCTGTGCCCACGAGCTTCGCGCTGTGCGGCAGCACTTCAATCTCCTTGGCCGCCCACCGTTTGAAATCGAATTGGAAACGATTGCGCAAACATGGAGTGAACACTGTTGCCACAAAACTCTGGGCAGCCCGATTGATCACACCGGCCCTTCGGGCACGGTGAGCTACGACAATCTCCTCAAGGAAACAGTCTTTGCAGCGACGCGTGAAGTGCGGGCGGAGTTGGGGCCAAACGACTGGTGCGTGAGTGTTTTTCGCGACAACTCCGGCGTGGTGCGGTTTGATGGCGATCACGACATCTGCATCAAAGTCGAGACGCACAACCACCCCTCTGCGATTGAACCCTACGGCGGTGCGGCCACCGGTTTGGGCGGCGTGATTCGGGATGTGCTCGGCACGGGCCTGGGTGCCAAGCCGATTGCCAATCTGGATGTGTTTTGCGTCGGCCCGGCGAGCACTACGGTAGCCGATCTGCCAGCGGGCGTGATCCATCCGCGGCGTCTGCTAGCGGGCGTCGTGGCGGGCGTGCGGGATTACGGCAATCGGATGGGCATTCCCACGATTGCTGGCGCCGTCGTCTTTGATCCGGGCTACCTCTGCAATCCGCTCGTCTTTTGCGGCACGGTCGGGATCATGCCGCGGAACTCCGCCGACACAGCGGTGCGGGCCGGTGATTTAGTCGTTGTGGCCGGCGGACGCACGGGCCGGGATGGCATTCACGGAGCCACCTTTTCCAGCGTCGAGCTTTCCAGCACGAGCGAGAGCCAGTCGGGCGGATCGGTGCAAATCGGCCATGCGATACACGAGAAAACGCTGACCGACTTTGTCCTCGAGGCCTCGCGTCAACGGCTGTTTCATGCGATCACCGACTGTGGCGCCGGCGGTCTTTCAAGCGCCGTCGGTGAAATGGGAGCCCAGTTGGGCGCGCGGGTAAACCTCGAGTGCGTGCCGCTTAAATACGAAGGCCTGAGCGCTACGGAAATCTGGATTTCAGAAGCGCAGGAACGGATGGTGCTCGCCGTCGATCCTGCCCACTGGGAAAAACTCTCGCGAGTGGCTGCCGCCGAGGGCGTCGAGGCAACTGCCATCGGCACTTTCACCGGCGATGGCCAACTCATGCTCTGCTGGCAAGGCAATCAGGTCGGCACGCTGGATTGCCATTTCTTACACGAGGGCCGCCCCCGACAGCGACTGAAGTCAATCGCTGCTTGTCCGCGCCTTGAGCCGACTGTCTGGCTCGATTCGACCGCCCCTCTTTCTCTGAAAGAGTGTCTGCTCGCTCTACTGGCGACTCCCGATATTGCCAGTAAGGAATGGATCATTCGGCAATACGACCACGAGGTGCAGGGCGGTAGCGTTGTCAAGCCGTTGCTGGGGCCGGGTGCCGGCCCCGCCGACGGCACGGTGGTGCGCGGCGTGCTGGGTCGCAATCGGGGCATCGTGATTGGCGTGGGCTTGCGGAATCGACTCGGTACAAGCGATCCCTACCAGATGGCGGCGGGCGGCATCGTGGAAGCGATCTCCAATGCGATTGCCGCCGGCGCCGATCCTGCGAAGATTGCTCTGCTCGACAATTTTTGCTGGGGCGAATGCCGCCGCGCAGAGTCCCTCGGCACGCTGGTCGAAGCCTGCCGTGCCTGTTACGACATGGCGATCGCCTTCACGGCTCCGTTTGTCAGTGGCAAAGACAGTCTCAACAATGTCTTTGCCTGGACCGATGCTGCAGGCAAGCAGCACGAACTCTCGATTCCGCCGACGCTCTTAGCCACGGCGCTAGGCCAGATTGAAGATGTTCGCCGCGCCGTCACGCCCGACCTCAAGCGGGCTGGCAATCGACTTGCCATCGTGGGGCTATCGCGCGATCAATTGACTGGCAGCCAGTTGGAGTTGATCGGTCGTGTGCGGGGCGGCAGTGTTCCCCGCGTTGATCCGGCCGCTTGCCGCAGCGTCTTTGCGGCCATCGCCACGGCCCAGCGGGCCGGCCTGATCGTAGCCTGCCACGACTGCTCCGACGGGGGCTTGGCGACGGGTGTTGCCGAGATGGCGATCGGCGGCGGCCTAGGTGCCCGCATCGCTTTGCAGAGCGTGCCTGTAGAACTGACTGAAACCGCGTCGCTCACAGCAGAGGTGCGCGACCTGACAATTGCCTTTAGCGAAACTCCCGGCCGCTTTCTCTGCGAAGTGCCGGCCGATAGAGAAGCGGAATTTGCCGCCCTCATGGCCGACGTGACCTGGAGTTTTATCGGCGAGGTCGTGGCTGCAGGCCCCGACGGCGGGCATGTCGAGATTCTGTCGACCTCTGGTGAAATCTCCGCTGGCGTGAGCATCGAGCAGTTAGCCAAAGCCTGGCGCAGTTGACTCTGACTCCTGCGATCGCTGGAATCACAAACGACAGGCACTCTGATGCATTCAAAAATCTCTGGCTGCTGTGATGATCGATACGGTAGACCACCCAAGCCCGTGCCAGCGACCACTGCCAGGAGTGGGCCAAAGCCTGCCAGCGAATTTCAAGGCTCTTGGTTTGGACATGCCAAAAACGTACGCTCTGAGTTGGATTGCTTGGCAGAACACAATTTCCCTGCAATTGAACTCCCACCGAATGCTTGCGAGGCCGACGATGCTTTCCCCCCGTGCCATGATCCTGCGGGCCCCCGGCACCAACTGCGATCATGAAACGGCCTTTGCCTTCGATCGAGCCGGCGCGATCAGCCGTCGGGTCCATGTGCGGGCTTTAACGCAAAAGCCATCGCTGATGCAAAACTTTCAGATTCTCTGCATCCCAGGCGGTTTTTCGTACGGTGACGACATCGCCAGTGGTCGTATCTTTGCCCTAGAACTCTCATCCCGTTTGGCCGATGTGCTGCACGCTTTTCGCGATAAGGGGGGCTTGATTCTTGGCATCTGTAACGGCTTTCAGGTGCTCCTGCAAACAGGCCTGCTGCTCCAAGGGCCAGCCACAATCCCACCAGCTCAAGCGTCGCTGGCCCACAACCATTCCGGAGAGTTTGTCGACCGTTGGGTGCGGTTACGAGCAGACGCTGGCACGTGCTGCTTTCTGCAAGGACTCCGCGAGTTTGAACTGCCCGTCGCTCACGCCGAAGGACGATTTGTCACACGCTCGATCGCCGATTTCGATCGCCTTCATTCTGCTGGACAATTGGTGCTTCGCTATGCGTGCGACCAGCAGGGAAATTCCACCAATCCCAACGGTGCCTCGGGAGATGTAGCCGGGCTCTGCGACACAAGCGGTCGAGTCTTTGGACTGATGCCTCATCCCGAACGCTTTATCACAGCCACGCAGCACCCCGCTTGGAATGGTCACCTCGACGCCGACGCCCCCGGGGCCGGATTGGCAATCTTCGCCAATGCTGTCAAGGCAGTCTCCTAGTGAAAATCGCCCAGATAAGACCCAGCGGGACCGGCTGATTTCGGTGTTGACAGAGAACCCGCTTGGGCCGTATTTTCCCGCCGCCTTCTGCTGCTCTACACCTTGGCCCTTGCAGCGGGCTGCGGATCATTTCTCACCATGCGCACGACTGCCGCACGCAGTGACTCGACTCTCTTGCTCGGCGCTATCCTGCTGTGCTGTGGAGCCATCGCAGGCTGCCGGTTTACGCTGCTTTCCAATGCACCGCTGGTAACAGAGATCAGCGACCTGACCAACAGCCCCTCCTGCGACACACGCCCCTCGCTCAAAACGGTGCCGCTTGAATTGATCTTTGCTCGCTTTGGCTCAGCCGACCGCCACCTCAGCGAAGAACTCTGGGAACTGATCGACGAACAAATTTTTGACGATGGCTTGCGGCGGCAACTGCACGCCAATGGCCTGCGGGCCGGCGTTATCACAGCCCAGCTTCCGCCCCATTTGGCAGAGCGATTTCTCCCCGATGCCACAGGGGCCAAGCAGCCCCCGGGCGTCGATCCTGCCGAAGCCAATGGTCTTTTCGAGCGACCCGCAGCCGTGCGACGGCTTGTGCAGTTGTTGCCCGGCCGCGACAGCGAAGTCGTCTCAGCGTCCGGAATCGCAGAACTCGTCCTGTTGCAACACGACGCTACCGAGATTCGTGGCGGCACCTATCAAGAAGCCAGTGCCGTCTTTTCGCTTGTCGCCTGGCCGGCGGCGGATGGCCGCGTGCGATTGGAAGTCACGCCAACCATCAAGCATGGGCCAAGTGAACGCACCTGGATTGGTGAAGATGGAATCTTCCGGCTGGAGACAGGTCAGCGGAAAAACATTTTTCAACGACTGCGATTTGAGGCTACGATCTCGACCCACTCAATGGTCGTTGTGAGTTGCACTGGCGAGTCTGCCTCAACCGTTGGCGATGCCTTCTTCCGCGACCACACGGGTGGCCCAGACGATCTGCGCATGCTTGCCATTCGTCCGCTCGCACGAGCTGTTGATCCGATGTTTGCGCCCGAACCATCGGCTGACGATCCAGTCCAAGAGGAGTCTCCCTGCCGGCGATGACTGACCCGGCAATCTGCGGAAGCTTTTCTGTCTTCTTCAACACAAGCGAACGCGAGGGCTGCGCTCTTTTGGTAAGTGGCACCTGCCGTGGAAAGCGGCGTGGTTCTCAGCACCGCGTTGTGTCGATTTCTTTTGCGAAGGCACTCTCCACCGGCACACTCGGTCGCCTGGAGACAGCCTGCCAAGGGTCGACTCATGAGCATTCCCGTGCAAAGCCGCCTGCAGATACACCGCCCGCACAAGCCCAAGGCACTGACCGTCTTTGTGGCGGCTTTTGTGGCTGGAGCCGCCGCTGCGGTGGGTCTCAATCGAGCCCTCGATGTGCGCCTTGCGCAGTCGAAACCCCATGTGGAAAGCGAGTCTATTTTTGTTACTCTGCACTCGCTGCCGCAGGGATCGCCCGTGACCGTCTGGGATGTCGCCCTGCGGGAATGGCCCAAGGCCATGCTCCCCACGACAGCGATGCGGGCCACCGACAGCTTTGAAGGCGTTGTCCTTCGGCATCCGATTCGAGAAGGACAGCCCCTCTTGTCGGTTCAATTAGTCCAGGCACAAACCCTCGACACACGGCAGTTTGCTCAAGACACAGCGATTGATTCGGCGAGCATTGTTTCAGGGCCGACTGTGCCGGCGGCTCGGATCGTTGCCAAATCTCCGCGAGCATCCGAAGATCTTTGGCCAGATGCCACTCCGCCAAAGACGGTCGTGCTTCCGGTTCAGTCCCTTCCAAGCGTGGCTGAGCCATCGCAACAAACCCTGGCCAAGCCGCCAGCGCCTGCTCCTGCACCCGTCGCCCCAGTTCAAGTTGCGATCCAACCGCCCTTGGACGCCCTCCCCGCACTCGACGCGATCGCAGTGCCTACGCTTGCAGAGAGTGTTCTGGACCTCGAAACGATTCTGGAACCAATCGCAGCGGCGATTTCCGCCCCACTGCTGTCGTCACCACCAGAGTCGTCACCACCAGCATCAACCAGCATTTTTTCAACGCCCTCGACTGACCTCGAACCACTGATTTCCACGGCACCCACGCCGACACTTGCTCCGACTCCGACTGCGAAAACACTGGCCGAAAAATCTCGCTCGCGTGTGACGCGGTATCTTGTGGTACCCGAAAGCATCGCCTCGGCAGCCGATGTCTCGTTTGTGTGGCCGGCCCCTCAGCCAGCAGCGGCAACACAGGCTGCACAGGCCCAAGCACCGGCAACACCGGCACAGGCCAGGCAACCTGTCTCGCAGGTCGCACAGCCAGCCACTCCCGCCGTGCAGAAGTCGGCCCCCGCTCTCCAGCGGACGGCGATCAAGCGGCCTCTCAAACAGCCGATGCAGCAAAGCCAGCAAACCACTCCGAAGCAGGCGAGCGTTCGGCCGACAAAGCCTCTGGCAGCAGATGCAAAACCGACGATGTTTCGGTCGATGTTCCCCAATTTTTCAGCCAACGCCCAAGCGATTGAACGCGAGTTGGCGACGATTCGCCGCGAGCGGAGTGAGCGAGAGAATGGCACCTCTCCAGCCGGATTGCCAGCCAGCGACTCCATTGCAGACGAAGGCCAGCCCGGGCAAAAGTCTGCCCGCAAGCCAGCGTCAAGTGGTTCAGCGATTCGCCCCTAACTCGCATCGTCAAGAGTTCAGGCGCACCACATGCCCCGCACTCTTGCATGCTAGGCTCTGTCCATGCTTGAGCTCTATCTTATCCGTCATGCTTGAACTCTATCTTATCCGTCATGGTCAGACCGACCTCTCTCGCGAAAATCGTTTTTGCGGCTCGATCGATCCGCCGTTAAACGCGGTCGGACTGCAGATGGCCGAAGCATTCGGGATTGCCTACGCGAACCGCAGTTGGGACGCGATCTATAGCTCGCCTCGCACCCGTACGCTCCAGACTGCCAATGCCCTTGCGATCCGAACAGGGGTTGCGCCCATTGTGGCGGATGGCCTACGCGAGATTTCCTACGGTGACTGGGAATCGTTACGGCATCAGGACGCACAATCTCGCTGGCCTGAACAATATGCGTGGTGGGCAGTGGACACAGCCAGTCGCAGCACCCCTAACGGAGAGACCGCTTTTGAGGTGGCGGCCCGTGCGGCCAGAGTGCTGGAGCAAGTTCGGGACGGCCATGCCCAAGGGCGAGTCCTTCTGGTTTCGCACAAAGCCACTATTCGAATCCTCGTCTGTGCCTTGCTGGGCATCGATGTGCGTGGTTTTCGGGACCGCATTGGTCAACCCGTTGCGGCCGTCACTCGCTTTAATATCAAGGCTGGCAGACCCATGCTCGTGCAACTTGGGGACATCTCGCACCTGCCTGCTGATTTACGCGATATTGAGGGAACATGATTGACGCCTTCCCGGCATCAGTCACTTGGTCTTGGTCTTGGTCTTGGTCTTGGTCTTGGTCTTGGTCTTGGTCTTGGTCTTGGTCTTGGTCTTGGTCTAGGTCTAGGTCTAGGTCTAGGTCTAGGTCTAGGTCTAGGTCTAGGTCACCGCGCATCGACAGCGGCAGCTTGAGCCCCGCTGTCTTGGGCAGCACTCCCGTCCAGAACCCGGTAACGGCCGCCGGAGTTTTTTGCCAGTAAAGCCAGTCGGGGGGACTGCTCTTGCTGCTCGCCGCCAAACTGAACGACCATGCATTTGGTCGCACCAAGGGAGCGCGTCAGCCGCTCAAGTTCGGCCTCGCTCAAGTCGTCTCCTGCATCAGCGTCGGTCAGCAGAAAGATCGCATCGGGGGCTAG
>Ga0105052_10007339_pt1 | contig 10805 bp, 7 predicted proteins | sample FRY03_FD_78094 | JGI IMG/M metagenome (GOLD analysis project Ga0105052, IMG submission 78094) | Freshwater microbial communities from Lake Fryxell liftoff mats and glacier meltwater in Antarctica - FRY-03 | ecosystem: Environmental > Aquatic > Freshwater > Ice > Glacier meltwater ... | reverse complement strand
ATGCTTTTGTTCAGGAGCATATTACAGGAATGAATATTGTGCAAATTTTCAATCGCGAAGCGGAAGAAATGGATAAGTTCAAGGTGATAAATCGGGAACATCGTCGCGCACATATTCAGTCAGTATGGCATTATTCGATTTTCTTGCCTATTGTTGAAATATTAAGTGCTGTTTCACTTGGATTGCTCATCTGGCTTGGTGCTCGTGGCGTAATAAATGGGAATTTCACCGTTGGAAATCTGGTTGCATTCACGATGTATATCAGCATGCTTTTTCGTCCAATTAGAACCTTGGCCGACAGATTTAATACCCTTCAAATGGGCATGGTTAGTTCTGAAAGAGTTTTCCATGTGCTCGATACACATGAATATGTTGTTGATACAGGAAATGAAATTCCAAATTCAATAAAAGGAGCTATTCGTTTTGATGATGTTTGGATGGCTTACAAAGGGGATGATTGGATTTTGCAAGGTGTGAGTTTTGAAGCGAAGCCGGGGACAACGATTGCCCTTGTTGGATCCACAGGTTCAGGAAAAACGACCATTATTAATTTAATTAATCGGTTTTACGATTTCCAAAAAGGAAGTATTGAGATAGACGGAAAAGATATTCGTTCTTATAATGCACACGTAATTCGTGGACATATATCTGTGGTATTGCAGGATGTGTTCTTATTTTCAGATTCAATTGCGAATAATATTTCGATGAACAATCCCAATATTACGAGAGCGCAAATAGAAGAAGCTGCAGAACGAGTTGGTGCCGATGTGTTTATAAAGAATTTACCTGGCGGATACGATTTTAACGTGATGGAACGCGGGGGAATGCTAAGTGCGGGTCAACGACAATTAATTGCATTTATTCGAGCTTATTTATTTAATCCGGCTATTTTGGTGTTGGATGAGGCTACATCATCGGTTGATACTGAAACTGAGATGTTAATTCAGAAAGCCACTGAAACGGTGACAGCCAATAGAACTTCGATTGTCATAGCGCATAGATTAGCAACGATTCAGAAGGCTGATACGATTTTGGTGATGGATCATGGAGTGATCATTGAGCAGGGGAATCATCAGGAATTGTTGAGGCAAAATGGAAATTACAAGAGGTTGTTTGAGTTGCAGTTTAAGGACCAAATTTCGGATGTAATTAACTGATTAACAGGCAACCTGAAAACCGAGTAGTTTAAGTGCCACGGTTTAAAAAAATCAATTTTATTTTCACTGTTTAAACGTTGAAAATACACACAATCTCTCCACCTTTTTAAGCCCAACGTATCAAACTATAGGGTCAGGAGTTTGAACTATAGAGGCTTCTGATTAGGCGCACGAAGACCGAAAAGCGCAGTTTACTTTTGTAAATGAGCATTTTTCAGACTAGTGCAACGCCATCAGGAGACTCTATAGACAGACTCTAGGTCTTAAAGATTTACATCATATGATTTATCAAAATATTTTTGAATTAATTCGTCGCGATGTGCTTTCAAATATTTCAAATAAGCTGAAGCAATTGGAGAGAATTTTTTATCCTTCAACCATACTAAATACCACCTAGTTTTCATGGGCAATCCTTCGTAGGGAATAATGGCCAAAGCCTTTCGATTTAATTCGTGACGTATTCCTATCAAAGGCATAATTGAAAACCCCAATCCGGCAAGAAGCGCCTGTTTTACTGCCTCGCTCGATGTTAAAATTATTTTTTTACTTCCATACAACTGCTCGTTTTCAACAAACTTTTCCATCATTAATCTGGTTCCGGAACCTTCTTCTCTGTAAATGAAAGGAAGTTGATTAATCATCTCGGCACTTATTTTTTTAGAATTTTCATACGGATTTGATTGACCAATTAAATACAACTCATTTTCCATGAGTGGAATGTAATCGATAGAAAGATGCTCAGGAAGTATTGAAACTAAGGCAAAGTCAATCTCATTCTTTTCAAGATTAGAAATAACTGCAGAACGATTTGTTACGTCCATGTTCAATTCTATCCCTTGATTATTATTAATAAAATTGCTCAGTAAAAATGGCATCACATATTTCCCTGTGGAAACAACGGCTATCTTCAATTTTCCACTTAATAATCCTTTATATGCTAATGTTTTGTAATTAATCTCATGAACTAAATTCAAGATACTCTCGGCTGCGGTAACGATTTCGAGCCCAAACTCTGTCACATAGAGCTGCCTGCCAATGATTTCGGTGAGCGGAATCTCAAATTGATCTTGGAAATTCTTTATTTGAATCGAAACAGCAGGCTGGGTTAAATAAAGTGCCTCAGCAGCTTTTGTGATACTTCGTTTTTCAACGACCATCAGATAAACTTGTAATTGATGCAAGGTGTAGTTCATAAATATTCTTTATGCTATTCATTACAAATATATATTATGATTAATCAATTATGCAACTGACTTTTGTCGGATAAAATTTTAAACCCATGACAAAGATTACAGTTGCAAAGGGCGATGGTATCGGTCCCGAAATTATGGATGCCACACTAGAGATTATTCTCGCAGCAGGCGCCAATATTGAAATTGAAGAAATCGAAGTTGGCGAAAAAGTTTACCTCGCAGGAAATACTTCTGGAATTTCTAACGATTCTTGGGATGTTATCCGCAGAAACAAGATCTTCTTGAAGGCTCCGATAACAACTCCACAAGGTGGTGGATACAAGAGCTTGAATGTAACTACTCGTAAGTTTCTTGGACTCTACTCAAATGTACGTCCTTGCATGAGTTTACATCCTTTTGTAAGCACAAAGCATCCTATTATGGACATCGTAATCGTTCGCGAAAACGAAGAGGATTTGTACGCTGGAATTGAGCATCAGCAAACCGACGAAGTAGTTCAGTGTTTAAAATTAATTAGTCGTCCAGGATGCGAAAAGATTGTGCGCTATGCTTTTGAATATGCGAAACAATATGGTCGCAAAAAAGTAACGTGCTTTACAAAAGACAATATCATGAAACAAACGGATGGTTTATTCCACCTTGTGTTTGATGAAATTGCTAAAGAGTATCCAGAAATCGAAAATGAACATTGGATTATCGATATCGGAGCAGCAAAAATGGCTGATACTCCAGAAATATTCGACGTTCTTGTAATGCCAAATTTGTATGGTGATGTTTTATCTGATATCGCAGCGCAAATTACTGGTTCGGTAGGATTAGCGGGCTCTGCAAATATTGGAGAGGAATGCGCAATGTTTGAGGCAATTCATGGATCTGCGCCAAGACGTGCTGGTCAAAACGTTGCTAACCCATCTGGATTATTGCAAGGAGCTATCATGATGTTAAATCATATTGGGCAAACTGATGTAGCTGAAAAGGTGCAAAATGCTTGGTTAAAGACTCTTGAAGATGGAATTCATACCTATGACATCTACAAAGAGGGCACTAGTCAGAAAAAGGTTTCCACAAAAGAATTTGCACAAGCAGTAATTGCTAACCTAGGTCACAAGCCAAGTGTGTTGAAGCCTGTTTTATATGCTAAAAACACTGCACTAAACCTGCCGAAATACAAAAGAAGACCTGCTGCCCAAAAGAATTTAGTTGGTGTAGATATGTTTGTTCATTGGCCAGGTCAAAGTCCTGATGAATTAGCTCATCTTATAAAAACAGCAGAAACAAATAGCCTTAAGCTAAGCATGATTACAAATCGTGGTATAAAAGTTTGGCCTGATGGATTTAAAGAAACTTTCTGCACAGATCATTGGAGATGTAGATTTAAGTCGACTGATAATTCCGATTTAAGCGGAAAGAACATTGTTGAATTGCTTCAAAATGCGATCGATAAAAATATCGATTCAATTAAGACTGAGAATCTTTATGAGTTCGACGGAAAGCAAGCATTCTCGATGGGTCAAGGTCAATAACCATTTAAAACTGTAAATTATGGCTGCACAGAAATTAATTCCCACTCAAAAATCAGTGAAGTTAATTGATGGAAAGTTTGACAAGCGCGATGCATTAGATATTGTAACACGATTGTTTCATACCAAAATCAAGTTTCACGAAGATAGAATCTCTCATTTACATAATGAAGAGGACATAAAAATGCGTGAAACAAGAATTAAAAACTTGCAGAGTGAATTATTTCATATTAGAGAGTTCATTGATAAAAACCCAGAAAATATAAGTTTAACCACGTTGATTCAATTGGAAATCAAAGAATAACTTGAAAAAAACCGAGTCACTCTTTGGTAATAGGAATATCGCAATCGCTTCAATGCACAAAAAACATGAAGTGATTGCTCCCTTATTACAAAACTCTTTTGGTTTAAATACGATAGTCCCAGAGCATCTAAACACAGATGTTCTTGGGACTTTTTCTGGTGAAATAGAACGAGTATTGACACCCATCCAAACAGCATTAAAAAAATGTGAAATGGCGATGGAACTCTGCAACTGTGATTTAGCCATTGCTTCAGAAGGAAGTTTTGGTCCTCACCCAAATATGCCATTTATTGCCGCACATCATGAATTAATTGTGCTGCATGATAAAAAAAACAACTTAATCATTTCAGAAAATATCGTTTCATTAAACACCAATTATTCGGGCAAAACGATTAAGAATAAAAATGAGTTAAACGCATTTCTTCAGGCCTGCGAATTTCCATCACACGCCGTAATTATGAGCGAAAGCTCTGAACAAAAAACACGCTTAAAAAAAGGTATTCAAACTAAAGATGAAGTGCTTGATTATTACGAATTTATACTTCAAAAAAATCATTCTGTCTACATCGAAACTGATATGCGTGCAATGATGAATCCCAAACGAATGTCGGTAATTCGTGAGGTATGCATAAAATTAATTGACAAAATGAATTCCACTTGTCCTTCATGCGGAGTTCCTGGTTTTGGAATAACAGAAAGAAAAAGTGGATTGCTTTGTGAACTTTGTAGATTTCCGACCAGAGGAATTTCAGAGGTGATAAGCACTTGTGAGCACTGTAAATACCAAGCTTCTCAATTTATCGATATATTAGCAGATGCCGGCACTTGCGATAATTGTAATCCATAGATTTTATCGTATTAAGTTCTAAACTTCAACATTAATTCAGTGAAACAGCAGCTTATATTTCGGGTTAAAAAAGATATATCATTGAATGAAAAATTAAATACCCATATAATAAGATAGTTTTGTAGAAAATCATTCTATATAAAGTTTAACCTTGAGTTTTCGAAACACCTTACTTTATTTCTTTTTATTGACCTCAAATATCGTATTTGCTCAAAAGGTAAGCCTTATTGGACGAATTGTCGATGAGCAAACTTCAAAGTCGCTCGAATATGTTATAATTTCAGTATTCAATGATAACGATAGCCTTATTGGAGGATCTATAAGCAAAGCAAATGGTGACTTCCTAATTGAAAATTTACCTAAAGCGCCTCTTGTAATTCAGGCTCAATCATTAGGTTACCAAACACTAAAATTTCCGATTAAACTTATTTCAAACCAAAGCATAGTAGATGTTGGAAATCTTAAGCTCAAAATAAATACTCAATTACTTAAAGAATTTGAGATTAAGGCTGAAAAAGCTCAAGTAATATTAGGAATCGATAAACGTATATATAATGTAGATAAGGATTTAGGAGCTATTGGAGGTTCTGCTTTAGATGCGATGAAAAATATTCCCGGTTTAACGGTGAATAGCGACAATTCTGTTCAGTTAAGAAATCAATCTCCTACAATTTTGGTTGATGGTCAGCCTAGCGCTTTAACTCTAGACCAAATACCAAGTAATGAAGTCGATCGAATTGAGGTTATTACAAATCCATCGGTTAAATATCTAGCAAGTTCTACAGGAGGAATCTTAAATGTAATTCTTAAAAAGGATTTAAAACCAGGATATTTTGGCCAATTAACTTCTTCTTGGGGAACCAATTACCGTCGATACTTAGGAGGAAACATTAGTCAACGAGAAAAAGGATTTAGTATTCAAGCATCTGGTAATTATTCGAATGCTCAAAATAATAATGACGGATTTAGTAACCGCACTTACTTAAGTAACACAATTCCGACCGGTGAACTTAATTTAAGCAATCAAAACAGCACTATTCGTTCTGGAATAAACGGGAGACTTGTTTCAGATATCCAAGTAAATATTCGAACAAGCTTAAGGCTGTCATATAGTTACAATGAGAATGAGTTGAATGGAAAGGATAATCAAGAATATTCGAACTTAAATGCTGATAATATCACGACAAGCTCAGGAGGACAAAATAACACAACAAGTAATGCTTGGAAGGTGCACCAAGGTTCAGTTAATCTTCGAAAAACGTATCCAAAAGAAGGAAAAGAATTAAATTCAGATGTTACCTTCATTAGTTCTAGGAATAAGAATAATTCAACATTCATCCAAACACCTATTAATAGTTCAAGTGTATTATCAGCCCAAAACAACCTTGGCTTTAGGCAGGCAGACTATATAGTTTGGCAATTAGATGTAACAAATCCAATAGATAGCACTTCGAAACTTGAATATGGAAGTCGCTTAGCTTTTAAGCAATCTTATTCAGATTTTATTGTCGAAAATTACGACACTGCGTCCTTCAATTATGTTCAAACTAATAACTTATCGAATAAGTATAGAATTGATGATTTTGTAGGGGCAGCTTACATCAATTATTCCAAGCAGATAGGAAAATTTGGCTACCAAGCAGGTATAAGATATGAGCAAACATCATTTGTTGCTGAAGAGTTGAACACTAAGGAATCATTTAGCTTTATCTATCCAAAAAACATTCGTGAATTAAATAAAGTTATTTTCCCTGCACTTTATTTATCGTATGATTTAAATGCAAATTCAGTAATTCAATTAAATTTCTCAAGGAAAATTGGAAGGCCAGAATTCACGCAATTAATTCCATTTATTACCTATGCCGATCGACAAAGTATTCAAATCGGGAATCCAGTTTTAGGTCCTGAATTCATCACTATTGAAGAGCTGAATTATTCCTATTCTACAGATAAAATATCCTTGTTAACGGGATTATATTCAAGACAAAGCGTCGGTACAATTACACCTATCATTTATCCCTTATCGTCCGATTCGACTATTTTGGTTTCGAGCTTTGGGAATGGCAAAAAACGTTTCGATCTAGGTTGGGAAAACAGTGCAAAAAAGCAAATCACAAAAGCAATTAGTATAAACCTAAATGCACATGTATTCTACACCAGAATAAGCTTACTCAATGAAAACAAAAGTTTTTTAAATGATGGTGTAAGTTATAATTTAAAGAGCATGCTTCGTATTCAATTTACTAAGAAATTAAATTCACAGATATCAGGAAGTTATGAGGCTCCAAGATTCATAGCACAAGGAAAAATTAATTCGATCTATTATTGCGATCTATCAATGAGCTATCGAATAAATAAATCATTTGATTTTACGGCAACCCTTAGTGATGTTTTTAACTCAAAGAAATTTGGAACTACCTTCGAAAGTATAGACTTAATTCAAGAAACTGTAAGAAGGTGGGAAACAAGATTTTTCAGAGTGAATTTAACATGGAAATTTGGTGAAGCTGGACAATCTATATTCAGAAGAAAAAGCAAAGGCATTAGAGAACCTGGTAATAATGGCACTCTGATGCAAGAACTTTAAATTTATTGAGCCGTTCGCATTGTTAAAACAAAAGCTAATAGTTGCTTCTCGTTTTCAGGAGTCAAGGATGCACCTTTCTTATTTGCTTTAACAACCATTCGCGGCATAATTGACCTCCATTTTTCTTCAGATTTACTGGAAGGTTTTTTTAGTCCGTGGCAGTTGCCACAACTAATTTCATACAATGACTTTGCCTCAGAAAAAGATGTGGCAGTCATTCCGGGATAGAAGGCTTGGGCACGTTCAACATCGGCCACCATCGTATCTGTTTTATTTGAAGTTGTGGTGGAAGTTTTTTTTGCAGCACAAGCACCAAGAAGTACAATTGAAAATACGGTGATAATTTTTTTCATAAATCATTAATCATTCACTAGGATTAGTTTGTTTAAGGATAGCATACAGATGCTCATCAAATATCTTATTATTTTTTTGAATAGCCATTTTTCCAATACCTTCTAATTTAAATCCTGCCTTTTCTAAAACTCGCATTGATGGTCTATTATATTGAAAAACCTTACAAAATAAACGTTCATAGTTATTGCTTGCAAAAGTATGATTAACCATCAATTTTACAGCCCTTTCAGCAATCTTGAAGTTCCAATATGGTTCTGCAATCCAAAAACCTAATTCTGCAGAATGCCTGTAAGAAAGTGATTGCGAAAGTAATCCAATCATTCCCGCAAAGTCGCCATTAAATAAAATAACAAAGTATTTAGGAATAACTTCCTCCATTTCTCTATTTACAAAATCTACTGCGTCTTCGACTAAAAATGGATCAGGGAAATTATCACGCATATTTACTAAAACAAGCGGATTATTCGCAAATTTCACCATCAAATGAATGTCTGACAGCTCTACTCTTCTTATTTCAACCTTCCCCTCTACCATTTTACATTGATTAAAACAAAAAAGCGGCAATTTCAACTATTGCCGCTTTTTGTCTTTTTATTTAATTATTATCAATCAACCTTAACTACTTTAATTAGCTTTCTAACATCAGCAGAGTTTGTCACTGCTACATAATAAACACCACTAGCGATGTTAAGCGTAATTGTCATTGATTGACTTTCAGTTGCAAACTGTTGATGCACCAATCTACCACTTACATCGGTAATTGAAATCTGGATTTTTTCATTTGTTTTGCTATTTGTCCTAATCGTTAATGTTTCGTTAAATGGATTCGGACTCACAAATGCATCAAATTCAGTAATTTCTTCCAAGCTTTCAGCGGCCATTCTTGCGCAATTAGCAACTGTTATCGCTAAAGAACGCGTACTACCTAAACCGCATGCATTGCTTCCTCTTGCAGTAATACTTCCATTGACTGTTCCTATATTAACCACAATACTATTTGTTCCTTGACCACTTGCGATAGAATAGCTTGCAGGAACCGTCCATGTATAAGAAGTGGCACCAGGCAAAGCTGCAATAGAATATGTTTGTTGAGAACCACGACAAGCTCCTGAAGCTAAACCTGAAATTGAAGCTGAAGTTGTAGGTCTTGAAGAAATAGTTGCAGTTCTATTGGCACTTGTACTGCAGCTATTTGACGCATTTACAGACAAAGTTCCCGAAACAAAAGTAGGAGATGCAGATAATGAAATTGAATTGGTACCCTGACCTCCAACAATAGATGTTCCATTTGGTGCTGTCCAATTATAAGTCATGCCAATTACGTTTACTACACTGTAGGTAATTGAGCTGCTGCAAATTCCAGTAGTCTGACCAGAAATCGTTCCTGGAGTTGCTGGAGTATTTCTAGCTACGGAATAAGTTCTTGCTGTGCTCGTTCCACAACCGTTTGAAGCTGTTATGCTAATTGTTCCAGTTGCTGTAAATCCAGCATTAAAACTAACTTGGATGCTATTCGTGCCACCTCCTGAAATAATAGAAGCTCCAGTAGGAACGGTCCAATTATAACTTGAAGCATTCGCCACTGCAACAACAGAATACGTAAAGGTGTTACCTGGACAAGCTCTGTTAGTTCCTGTGATGGTTCCTGGTGTTCCTGGTATTGCCGAATTTAACGCTAATGACCTTGTTGAGCTATTTGCACAACCAGAGCTAGATACTACCGTAATGTTACCACTTGCAAATGCAGCGTTAACTTGTAATGTGATTGAAGTAGTTCCTTGACCGCTCATTATCACAGTATTTGTTGGTGCAACCCAAATGTATGAAAGTGCATTTGGAACTGGTGCAATTGAAAATGTTGCTGGAGTTGCAGTACCTCTGATTGCACAAATATTAGCCGTACCAATTATTGCAGCAGGTGTTGCAGGTGTTGTTCTTGTGACTGATATCGAGCGGCTTATCGTGCTGCTGCAACCGCTTATTAACACCGAAACTGCTCCTGAACTAAATGTGGAAGCAAACTTAAATGAAACCGTATTAGTGCCTTGACCTGTTACATTAGTCGCGCCAGCTGGAATTGTCCAAGTATAGCTCGATGCATCTATTGCACTTACAGTATAAGTTGCGTTTCCTCCAGTTGTTCCCTGGAAAGGACAAGAATTTGTTGGTCCATCGATACTGCTTGCTGATAAATTACAACTCTGTGTAACTGTAATTGAACCTTGAGCCGAATTACTACAACCATTTCCATCTGTGTAGTTATAAATAAGTGTAAATGTGCCCGCACCGGCTACCGCTGGATTAAATGAGTTTCCTGAAACTCCTGTTCCCTCGAATGTTCCTCCAGATGGATTTCCCGCAAGAATTAATGCATTATCTGTAGTTGTTAAAGCAGAATAAGTTCCAGCAGAAACTACTGGTAATTCATTCACCGTAACTGATTGTGAAGCATCAGAAGAACATCCGTTTGCATCTGCAACAGTTACCGAATAAGAACCTGATGCATTTACAGAAATAGATTGTGTTGTTGCTCCGTTGCTCCATGTATAACTACTTCCTGAACTTGCCGTAAGATTTACAGAACCAACAGCGCAGAATGTAGTTGCGCCATCAGCAGAAATACTTACCGTTGGTAAATCATTTACCGTAACTGATTGTGAAGCGTTCGCAGAACATCCGTTTGCATCTGCAACAGTTACTGAATAAGAACCTGATGCGTTTACAGAAATGGATTGCATTGTTGCTCCGTTGTTCCAAGAATAACTGCTTCCTGAACTTGCCGTAAGATTTACAGATCCACCAGCGCAAAATGTAGTTGCGCCATCAGCAGAAATACTTGCCGT
>Ga0105052_10007332_pt1 | contig 10815 bp, 12 predicted proteins | sample FRY03_FD_78094 | JGI IMG/M metagenome (GOLD analysis project Ga0105052, IMG submission 78094) | Freshwater microbial communities from Lake Fryxell liftoff mats and glacier meltwater in Antarctica - FRY-03 | ecosystem: Environmental > Aquatic > Freshwater > Ice > Glacier meltwater ... | reverse complement strand
TTCAGGCCCACTCCTGGTTGGAAATACGCCAGCCGTTCAGGCCCATACCACGTTGGACAAGGCTGCATGTTGGCTCGGGCGTGACGGGGCGGTAAGATGGGCTGTTACAACCGTCCCATACTCTTCAAGCACCATGCATCTGTGGGTATATTTGTGGGTATAAATGAAAAAACGATTCCACAGGTCTAGGTTTAATGAGGCTTTCAGAGCGAAGGGCGGCTGACACAGCTTCCGCCAACCCTTGATTTTCATCAAGCACTTTTGGTGTATCGGAATTTTCACCTGTCCGTTTGCCGATTCTGTACTCTCATGAATTCCCCCGTTTGCCGCTGTTGCTACGTCCGATTGTCCTACCGTGATGCGCGCCAATGGTGCGCATAACTTTCTCCATAAAAGTGTTTCTATGGAATTGTCCGGATTAACCATATTCGTGGTTACCGGCCAACCTAAGAGGCATCAATATGAAATACTTAACGACTTCGCTTTTACTTCTCTCACTGCTCGGGCTAGGCGCATGCACCGGACCGATGGGACCGCAGGGCAACACTGGGAACACCGGTTACACCGGAGCCACTGGCGCCACCGGAATGCAGGGAAATACTGGCTCCACCGGGGCGATGGGAGACACAGGCAGCACAGGTGCTACTGGTAGAACTGGTTCTACCGGTGATATCGGCGGCACCATTCTGGTTGTACCCAACAGGTAGTTAAACGAAAGTGGGGCAGTCCATCACGGGCTGCGCCCCCATCTATCAACTATCGCCGCGAAACAGCTACCTTAGAGCGTCGCGTTGCTGGCGCTTGCGCTTTGCCTTGTTTTTTGACTCCGCCTCGAGCGGCGCATCCCGCAAGGCTTTTGCTGATCGTTTTTGCGCTTCGGCATTTTTCTTTATCTTGCGCATGTGCATGATGGTTCGACCTACTGCAAAGCTAATCGTTAAACTGACAACCAAAATAATAATGTGTGAAGTTTCCATAGAATTTCTGATGAATTTAGGCCAAAAATAGTTGCTGCAAGTCGTTTAAAAAATCGTACCCGCGTGCCGTTGGCTTGACGGACACGAAGTCCCGTTCAATCAAACCTTTACGCTCCGCCTCATCCAGCCCATTTGCAATAGCGGTGAAGGGCAGGCCTGTTTTTTCAACAAAATCCTGCAGCTTGAAACCCTCTTTAAGCCGCAGCGCATTGAGCATGAACTCAAAGGGCAAGTCGGCCCGGCTGACTTCGTTATCCAGGGTGATTGCATCGCCAACCAAAGCCTTTTCCATATACCGCTTGGGCTCGCGTAAGCGGACTTGCCGTACCACCCGGTGCGCAAAACTCAGCTTGCTGTGCGCACCAGCACCGATGCCCAAATAGTCGCCGAACTGCCAATAATTTGTGTTGTGAAAGCAGCGGTGGCCAGGTTTGGCGTAGGCTGATATTTCATACCTTGCCAAGCCTTTGGCCTCGGTCATCTCGGTGATTTTATCGAGCATGTCGTAGGCCATGTCTTCCTCAGGTAGCGCTGGCGGAAACTTGGCGAAGTGGGTATTGGGCTCAATCGTCAGGTGGTAAATCGATATATGCGGCGGCTGCAAGGCCAGCGCTTGGCGCATGTCAGCCTCCAGGTCGGCCATGGTCTGGCCGGGCAACGCGTACATGATGTCGAGGTTGAAGGTGTCAAAGCTTTGCGCTGCTTCTTCAACTGCCGCAATCGCCTGCGCCCGGTCATGCACGCGGCCCAAGGCCTGGAGGTGCTGGTCGTTAAAGCTTTGCACACCGATAGACAGGCGATTCACGCCAGCACTTCTAAAAGCTTTAAAACGGTCTTTCTCGAATGTGCCGGGGTTGGCCTCCAGCGTGATTTCACAGTCGGCATTGAGTTTGAGCCGAGCCCGAATATCCGCCAACAACCCGTCGATGGCCTGCGGCGAAAACAAACTCGGCGTACCACCACCGATAAATATGCTGTGAACGGTGCGGCCCCAAATCAGCGGCAAAGAGGATTCCAGGTCGGCGACCAGCGCGTCAATGTAGCGCTGCTCCGGCATGTCGCCCACTGATTCATGCGAGTTGAAATCACAGTACGGGCATTTTTTAATGCACCACGGCAAATGTACGTACAGCGACAGCGGTGGCAACGCAGCGAGCTGTAGCGTACCGGGCCGCATGTAGTGTTGTATGTCTTGCTGCGGCATTGGTTAACCTTGCAACCAACGCTCGCGGATCAGCGTACACATCAGTTGCGCCGCTTTCCCTCGGTGGCTATTGGCGTTTTTTACCTCGACGGGCAGTTGCGCAAAGGTTTTGCCAAACTCGGGGATAAACATCACCGGGTCAAACCCAAAACCGTTGCTGCCCAACGGGGTGCGGGTGATTTCACCGACCACGCGGCCTGCTGCGATGAGTGGTTCCGGGTCATCAGCAGAGCGAACCGCCACCAGCGTGCTGACCAGTGCTGCGCGGCGGTTCTCGACGGTGCTCATCTGCTCCAGCAGCGCCTTGACATTGTTGTCATCGCCTTTGGCATAGCCAAACTGCATCGCGTAAAACGCGGTGTCTACCCCTGGCAGGCCGCCAAAGGCATCGACACACAAACCAGCATCATCGGCCACTGCGGGCAAGCCACTGACGCGCGCTGCATGACGCGCTTTGGCCAAAGCGTTTTCTACGAAGGTGCGAAAAGGCTCTTCAGCCTCGCCAATGCCCAGATCAGCCTGGCGCAGCAACTGCACACCGAGCGGGTTGAACATGGCGCGCAGTTCAGCCAATTTGCCTGAATTGTTTGATGCGAGCACTATTTTCATGATGAAATTGGCCTTTAGCCGCTTAAATAGCGGCTCAAAAGGCTACTTTTTTGATAGCGCTAGGGACTGCATGACAATCAACTCTTGAATACCCTTTTCAGCCAGCGCCAAGAGGGTATCCATCTCGGCCCGTGTAAAAGCAGCGCCTTCTGCTGTGCCCTGCACTTCAACAAAGTTGCCAGTGCCCGTCATCACCACGTTCATGTCGGTGCCGCAGGCTGAATCCTCCAGGTATTCCAGATCCAGCAAAGGCGTACCCTGCACGATACCAACTGAAATGGCGGCAACGTGGTCCAGAATCGGCGACTCCTTCAGCTTGCCATCTGCGATCAGTTTGTTCACCGCATCTTGCGCGGCCACAAATGCGCCGGTGATGGCGGCAGTGCGTGTGCCGCCATCGGCCTGAATCACGTCGCAATCCAGGTAAATCGTGCGCTCGCCAAGCTTTTTCAAATCAAACACCGTGCGCATGCACCGGCCAATCAGGCGCTGAATCTCCTGCGTGCGCCCACTTTGCTTGCCCCGCGCGGCTTCGCGGTCGCTACGCGTATGGGTGGCTCGGGGCAGCATGCCGTATTCGGCGGTAACCCAGCCTTCGCCACTGCCTTTTTTGTGGCCAGGCACTTTTTCTTCAACCGACGCGGTACACAGCACCTTGGTGCCGCCAAACTCAATCAACACCGAGCCTTCCGCGTAGGCGGTGTAATTTCGGGTGATGCGCACCGGACGCAGGGCATTGGCGGTACGCTCGCCGCTGCGTTGAAACGAACTCATAACGTGACTCTCAAAAAAAGGAATTTAAAACAGTGCGCAAAATACCGACTGCTCACGAAGCCATTAAGCTCTGCGGGCAGCTGATCGGCGAATGGCCTCGTTGATCTCGGCAATTGATCGCTCAATCGTTGCCTCGTCCAGATCATCAACAAACGGCTCCAGCCCACCAGCCTGGATGGTGGACGCAAAGACACCATCAGAGATGGTGTCGGTCGATATGCCGCGCGTGGATTCAAAAGCGTCGGGCGTTTCCCACTCCATGGCCAGCAAAGTGACGTTGTCGCTGTGCTCACCAGCCACACGCAGTGCTCTTTCGACCAGATCGGGCACAGCATCCGACACGCCTTTGGCAGCCAGGTGGTTGACGATTTCTTCATCGCTCAAACTGCTCCAGAGGCCGTCTGAACAGAGCAGCAATTTGTCGCCCTGCTGCAAGATAACCGGGCCGGTAATATCAAAAACCGGCTTGGTGGGCGAACCCAGACAGGTGAAAAGTATGTTGCGGTTGATATGCTCAGACCGGGCCGCAGCCGCGCTTTGCTGCTCCAGGTAGGAGTGGTCACGGGTGCGGGTCAGCAGCTCGGCATCACGCACCACATACAGCCGCGAATCACCGCAGTGAACCCAGGTTGCGCCTGCGCCTTGCAAGATGCAGGCGACCAACGTGGTACGCGGCGTGTCAAGCATGCCTTTTTGACTGGCGTAGCGCAAGATCTGGTGATGCGCGGCCATCAAGGCGGTGGACAAAAACTCGGTGGTGTTCCTGATCAGGGGCCGCGCTTCTTTTTGGTAAAGCGCAGATATGGTCTGCAATGCCAATTGGGCCGCGACTTCCCCTTCCGGATGGCCGCCCATGCCGTCAGCCAAAACAAACAGACCGGACTCACGGGTATAGCAATAGCCCATACGGTCTTCGTTTTTCTCGCGCCCTCCTCGGCGGCTGACCTGGAAAACAGAAAATTTCATTTGATGCGTGTCACGGCATCCACCGCTTTCCTGGCTGTTTTTTTGGTGTCGGAAACCATGTTGTCAAACTGCAGGCGGACTTTTTCACTGACCGATAGTTTGGTGTAACTGCGCTCACCTTCGCGGCTAAGCTCTTTTTGCAAGGCAAACACAGACTGCGGCCGGGACAGAGGATCAAGCGCCATGCACCACTCTACAACCTCAATGAGGTTATCGGAATACACACCGCGCAAACGGGACAATGCCAGGGACAGACGGTCTTTTTCAAGCCGCTGAGGCGCGTCGTTGGGTGGGTAGCCCTGCATGGTGGCGTAAATGCAGGAGCCAATGGCATAAATGTCTGTCCATGGGCCCATCGATGAATCACGCCGATACATTTCGGGTGCCGCAAAGCCCGGCGTGTACATGGGCCTGATGAAGTTGCCTTCTTTTGACAGAACCTCGCGCGCCGCGCCAAAGTCAATCAGCACCGCACGGTTGTCATCGGTCACAAAAATATTGGCTGGCTTGATGTCCAGGTGCAGCATTTTGTGCTGATGCACGATACGCAAGCCGCGCAAAATTTCATCAAACAAGGAGCGAATGGTGGACTCGCGGAACACCTTTTGTTTTTTCAGTTCACGCGCGGTGATGATGAAATCCTGGAGCGTGCCTCCCTCCAGGTAGTTCATCACCATGTAAACGGTTTCGTTCTCGCGGAAGAAATTCAACACGCTGACGACTGAGCCGTGTGAAATTTGAGCCAGCGAACGGCCTTCTTCAAAAAAGCTTTTCAATCCCAGACGGTAAAGCGAGAGCTTTTCAGGGTGCACCTGCGGCAGCAATTCCCCAGGCTGGCGCCCTGCCAGCGATGAGGGCAAGTACTCCTTGATGGCGACTTGCTGGCCTACGTTGTCAACAGCCAAGTAAACTACCCCAAAGCCGCCTGCCGAAAGCTTGCGCACAACCCGATAGCCACCAATAACGGTGTCGGGCGGTAAGGGAGCTGGTTTAGTCTTTGACATAATTTAGAGATGTGCAGAGGTGAAACCCACCCAATCCTGAATTTGAACTCCAGTTCCTGCTAAAAATTTTCTACTAAAAGTTTATTATCAAATGTCAGTTTACAGCATGACAGGCTATGCGGCCGTTCAGTCAAACACCAGCGCTCCTGATGAAAACAATGAATCTGGCCATGCCGCAACTGCCCGGCTGGGCGTTGAGATTCGCTCAGTCAACAGCCGGTTTCTGGATTTGGCTTTTCGCTTGCCCGATGAGCTGCGCCAGGCTGAACCTGCCCTGCGCGAATTGCTGACGGCCAAACTCAAGCGCGGCAAGATTGAGCTCAGGGCTGCGCTGGACAGCAACTCTGGCAGCAGCTTGCGAGCCCCATCATCCGTCACTTTGCAGCGTCTGGGCTCGCTGGAGGACAGCATCAAGTCCTGGCTGCCCCACGCCGCCCCATTGAGCGTGGCTGACGTCTTGCGCATCGCCACCAATGAGGACAAAAAGCCGCACGATCATGCTGAGGAGTTATTGAAACTGACAAAAAAAGCATTGAAAGAGTTGCTTTCAGCACGCCAGCGCGAAGGCCACCGACTCAAGGATATGCTGCTGGGCCGAACCGCGCAGTTGCGCGCGCTGTCGGCGCAAGCCACTCCTTTGGTGCCACAACTGGTTGAACTGCAAAAAAACCGTTTCCTGGAACGTTTCAAAGAAGCCATGGCTCTGGCAGACGGTGCGACCATGCCGGAGGCCGCCCGTGACAGAGCCCAGGCTGAAGCCACAGCGTTTGCCATGCGCATCGATGTGGCCGAAGAAATCACCCGCCTGGCATCGCATCTTGATGAAATTGACCGCTTGCTGGATGGCGGTGGTGAGCTTGGCAAGCGGCTGGATTTTTTGATTCAGGAACTGCACCGGGAGGCCAACACACTGGGCTCCAAATCAGCATCGCTTGAATTGACACGTATTTCTGTCGACATGAAGGTGCTGATAGAGCAGATTCGTGAGCAGGTTCAAAATATCGAGTAACGCCTTCACAGCAATGCCGTCAACCAGCAATAAAAATATGGACTACCCCGGTAACTTATTTGTTGTAGCAGCGCCCAGTGGTGCGGGCAAGTCCAGCCTGGTGAAGGCGCTGATGGAGCTGGATGCGCGCGTTCAGCCAGCGGTTTCGCACACCACACGCGCACCACGCGGCCAGGAAAAACATGGGCGCGAGTACTACTTCATATCGCCGGAAGAGTTTGATGGCATGGTGCTGCGCAACTTGTTTTTCGAGTGGGCGCATGTGCATGGTCAGCGTTACGGCACATCGCGGCATGCCATTGAAGAGCGAATCGCCCACGGCGCGGACGTTATTTTGGAGATTGACTTTCAGGGCGCCATCAACATCAAGCGGATTTTTGCCAACGCGGTGCTGATTTTTATCCTGCCGCCGAGCTGGGAAGAGTTGCGCTCACGTTTGCAACGGCGCGGCGAAGATACTGCTGAGATCATCGAAATGCGGCTCAAAAATGCGGCGCTGGAGCTGGCGCAGGCCAGTGAATTCGACTTCGTTATAATCAACGAATTGTTTGAGCGTGCGGTTTTCGACCTGAAAACCATTGTTCACGCCCAGCGGCTCAAGTTTTCAGCCCAGCGCATTGCCAGAGCAGAAACCTTCAAGGCCCTTCATATCACCTGAAACATCGACCCTACCGGAGATCCCCATGGCCCGCATTACCGTTGAAGACTGCCTAGAAAAAATCCCGAACCGGTTCCAGCTGGTGCTGGCTGCAACCTACCGCGCCCGCATGTTGAGCCAGGGGCATGCCGCCAAAATCGACAGCAAAAACAAGCCTGGCGTTACCGCTCTGCGTGAAATTGCTCAAGGTAAAATCGGGCTGGAAATGTTGAAAAAAGTACCCGGTTAAGCCATTTTTCTCCCTCTTGAAAGCACCGCATGTCGGTGCTTTTTTGCTTTTAAACGCACATTTTTTAACCGCTAAAGCCAACATGAAAAGGCCACGGCGTTTATGTTTTACGCGCGCCGGGATACATTTGAGGCATGAGCGCACTGCTTCCTCCAGCCCACCCAACCAAGCCTGCCCGGCAGGCCAGGTCGGCAGCCAAGGCTACCCCAGCCGCCGCCAATGCGGCTGCTGCCAGCTTTGCTGTGCTAACCGCCAAGCTGGACTACATGACCAAGGCAGAGGTTGACAACGTTCGCAGCGCCTACAAGTTTGCCGATGAAGCGCACCTGGGGCAGCTGCGTAACAGCGGCGAGCCCTACATTACCCATCCGATTGCCGTGGCTCAGCAGTGCGCAGAATGGAAGCTGGATGCGCAGGCCCTGATGGCGGCGCTGATGCACGATGCGATTGAAGATTGCGGCGTGACCAAGCCAGAGTTGATTGAGCGCTTTGGTGCGCCGGTTGCAGAACTGGTTGACGGACTGACAAAACTGGAGAAGCTTGAGTTCAACACGCGTGAAGAGAACCAGGCTGAGTCTTTCAGAAAAATGCTGCTGGCCATGGCGCGGGATGTGCGCGTCATTTTGATCAAACTGGCTGACCGCACCCACAACATGCGAACGCTGAGCGATGCCCCGCGTGAAAAATGGGCACGTATTTCGCGCGAAACGCTGGACATTTATGCACCCATCGCCCACCGCCTGGGCCTGAACACCACTTACCGCGAGCTGCAGGAGTTGTCGTTTCAGCACTTGCACCCCTGGCGCTACGCAACGCTGACCAAAGCACTGCAAAAGTCGCGTGGGCGCAGGCGCGACATTATCAAACGCGTGCAGGCTGAAGTTGAGGCCACGTTTAACGCTGAAGGCATTGCTGTCGGCATATCAGGGCGCGAGAAAACGCTGTATTCCATCTACAGGAAGATGGATGAAAAGCACCTCTCGTTTGCGCAGGTGACTGATCTTTACGGATTTCGCGTTATCGTGGGCAAGTTGAATGCCTGCTACACCGCCATGGGTGTGCTGCACCAGCACTACAAGCCGCTGCCCGGTAAATTCAAGGACTACATCGCGATTCCCAAGATCAACGGTTACCAGTCGCTGCACACCACACTGGTCGGCCCGTTTGGCACCAACATTGAATTTCAAATGCGCACCGAGGCCATGCACGTGGTGGCTGAGTCTGGTGTCGCCGCGCACTGGCTTTACAAGGCGGCGGACCCTGACAGCGACGCATCGCAGCGGCTGGGTACGCAGTGGCTTCAGTCACTGCTTGATATTCAACATGAAACGCGCGACGCCGCCGAGTTTTGGGACCACGTCAAAATCGATCTGTTTCCCGAAGCGGTGTATGTTTTTACGCCGAAAAGCCAGATCATGGCGATGCCGCGCGGCGCAACCATTGTGGACTTTGCCTACGCCATTCACAGCGATATTGGTCACCGCGCGGTGGCGGCCAAAGTCAACGGCGAGCAAGTGCCACTGCGGTCTGAATTGCACAATGGCGACGTGATTGAGATCATCACATCGCTAGTGGCCAGCCCCAACCCCGGCTGGCTTGGTTTTATCAGAACTGGCAAGGCCCGGTCCAAAATTCGCCACTACCTCAAAACCATGGCGCTGGCGGAATCACAAGAGCTGGGCGAAAAGATGTTGACGCAGTCCCTGCGGGCTGAAGGCATCGAGAAGTTGCCCAAAGATACCAAATCAGACCGCCTTTTTTGGGAAAAAATACTGCGCTTCAGCGGCAACCGTAACAGAGCCGATCTGCTGACAGATATCGGCCTGGGCAAACGCATCGCCAGCATGGTGGCCAAACGCATGGTGGTGCTGCTGGCTGAAAGAGGTGAAAAGCCCGATGCACTGCTGATGAGCCGTGAACGTTACACCGCGCATGAATCGGTCTCGCAAGGCTCGCTGTTGATTGACGGCAGCGAGGGCGCATCGGTGCAATTTGCCATGTGCTGCAAACCGATCCCTGGCGACGGTATTTTGGGCTACCTGGGGCGCGGTGAAGGCCTGGTGATTCATACCGACGATTGCGCTGTCGCCAAACGCCTGCAGCACCGCGACAGTGAACGCTTTATTGCGGTTGAGTGGTCAGACGAACCGACGCGGATGTTTGAAACCGCCCTGCTCATCACGGTTGCCAACGGCAAAGGCGTACTGGCCCGAGTTGCAGCCGCCCTGGCCAGCGCCGAGGCTGACATCACCCATGTCAACATGGGTCAGGAAAGAGCGCAAGATGCCACTGAACTGCGTTTTGGCGTGGCGGTGCGAGACCGGGTCCATCTGGCAAGGGTGCTCAGAAGCGTCAAACGAACACCGTCGGTGCTACGGGTGCAGCGGGCCAAGCCGGGCAGCTAAAGAGTAGCTGGTTTGGGGTAATCAACGCTCATAACACTCAAAACACGCACACCGTCCGGCATCACCAGACTGACCTCATCACCGACCCGTGCCTTGAGTAACGCCCTGGCCACAGGCGACACCCAACTAACCTGCCCGGCCAGCGTATCGGCCTCGTCAATGCCCAAAATAGTGATGCTGCGCTCCACACCTGCATCGTCTGCATAAGTTACTGTACTGCCAAAAAACACCTGGTCTTTGCCGTAATGAGCCGACGGATCGGTGATCTCGGCAATCTCAAGGCGCTGCGTCAAAAAGCGAATGCGTCTGTCAATTTCACGCAAGCGCTTTTTGCCGTAGATGTAGTCCCCGTTTTCAGACCGGTCACCGTTGCTGGCCGCCCAATAAACCGCCTCCACCACCTTGGGCCGCTCCACATCCATCAAGCCAAGCAGCTCATCACGCATACGCGCGTAACCGGCAGGCGTGATGTAGTTTTTACCGTCAACAGGCAGCGCCGGCAACACCAGATCATCGTCATCAGAATCCGTTTCCTTGGTGAAGGCTTTGCTCATGGTGTGGCGAGGTTGCTGTAGGAGCCAGGTAGAAAAGTAAGGAACAGCATAGCATTGAGATCACTATAAATTAAATAGCTGCTCGCGCCCGTAAACAGGTGGCTCTGGCTATTATTCTTTCCAAAACTGGCTGGTTTTTGGGCTATTTTGGCGTCTTAGACGCTAAATAGCTCCGTTTTGAGCTGTTCATAACCGGCAAACATGAAGCACAAAGAAAAATAGCCTGGAGGGGTAAGCCTCTAAGCTATTGTTCTAGAACGTTAATTCTGGTGCGGCTGGCAGGAATTGAACCCACGACCCCTTGGTTCGTAGCCAAGTACTCTATCCAACTGAGCTACAGCCGCTCAATCTCAAAGTATAGCTTACTCAATCATGTGAATTGGTAGGCCGTGTAGGACTTGAACCTACGACCAAAGGATTATGAGT
>Ga0105052_10007329_pt1 | contig 10816 bp, 11 predicted proteins | sample FRY03_FD_78094 | JGI IMG/M metagenome (GOLD analysis project Ga0105052, IMG submission 78094) | Freshwater microbial communities from Lake Fryxell liftoff mats and glacier meltwater in Antarctica - FRY-03 | ecosystem: Environmental > Aquatic > Freshwater > Ice > Glacier meltwater ... | reverse complement strand
TATTTTTTAATTTTTTTCCATTTGTTTTGTATAACTTTAGGTTTTACTATGTAAAGTTGCCAATGAGTTGATTTATTAATCATCTTTTACACAGACTGTTGGTGCTTTGCAATTGCCCATTTAAATATAGTTTTATAAATAAAATAAATTTTTATCCTGTTACATAATTATTATCATTAAAATTTATGAATATTTGATTAATAAGAAATCTCAAACATAAAAATAATTTAAATTGAATAAGTTATAAAAATTATATAATAACAAAAAAGATGAATTAATTTGAGGAGTCTGAGTCAATTTAGAATAGTAATTTCCGTTCATAAGGTTCATTACTTTCGGGTCAACTAGTAAAGGGCGTATTGCACAAACCCTACTCGAAGATGGTTTGTTCCTCAATCCCGAGCAGAAACGACCAAGTGATATTACCTAACGAGAGCAAAGTGGGCTTTAACAGATCAATCAGTGGGCTGTCTCACCGCAAACTAGAGACCTCTTTATCACGTACAATTTAATATAAGAGTAAGAACAGCAGTAGATGACTGCCCATAGAGGCTAGAATATGAGTGGGAGCAAATCTGGCAATTTAAATGCCTTCGTGTCCAAAACTGAGAGAAGCGATTTTATAAGACTTCATCCTAATAGCGGGCCTGGTCCTGGTTACTACTTTGATGCACTAATAGGATTCACTGATCAAATTTTATAAAATTAAAAGCCAAATCAAGATTTCAAAAGGTCAAAAAAAGGAGTTCAAAAACCTTTGTAATATTAAATGGGACCCGGTGATTATGACCCTAAAAAACCTCTAGTTAATTAAAATTCATTCTCTTCCTCATTTTTGACAAAATACTAACGAGATGAATATAGAAAATTCCAAGAAACACCATCTCCAGGATAATATAAATTAAATGATTATTAAAATAATAGATATAGTTTAAATTCAGTTTTCAAATAGAAGATAAATCAACCAATTTCTTGTATATTTAAGTATAATTAGAAATGGAAAATTTACTTAATTACATAAATTCTCCCGAGAAAAATTATAAAATAGAAAAAAAAATAATTCCGTATGAGACTAGAAATAACTGGATGTTCTTAAATCTCAATTAGAGTAGATTTGATGATAAAACTAATATTTAAAATAACTTAAATATAGGACCTGGAGTTTACAATTCAGATTAATATTAAAGTATGGAGAGTAAATGTAAAGAAAAAAATTTTGTATCATCTTCTATGTTTTTATCAATAGGTTAAAGAAAGCCTTATGATAATTATGATAAAAGATTAGGTCCAAACTTATAATATAAAGCAGAATTACCTTAAAAAAAGATAGTTCACAATAACCTAAATTAAATTTGGATAAAATGAAATTATAAATAAAAAAACTACTAATAATCTCCCCTTAAATAGTATATAAATATTAATGTATTTTAATATCAATCGTCCAATTGGCAGAGAAGTGCGACTCCTCTCCTAATCCAATGTTCCTGTTCTAGCCCACTGTCTAAATCCAAGTAAAGAACGAAGTTGGTAGAGTGACCAGTGGTGCTGAGCTCTCCTCGACGTTAAGTCGTTTTGTATAAAGGACATTTGTAAGCGTTTCCGGGGTTGTAGTCTGGACGAGTCACCGGGATCAACCTGAAAATATTATGATATTTTTAGAAGTAGTTACGCCAAACAAGGCATAGGGGCGAACAACATTTTCTTAAATGATTCAGCCAATTGCATATTCTCATCATCAAACCTGCATCCTTGCAAAAATAGTCCATGGATGTTAACTCCAATTTCCTAGGCCACAGGTTGGTAGTCATATCTATGCACTTTAGTAGCGAAAACCAGTGTATCAATTGGAATTAGTTTCTCACGAGCATATACTTATTTCACTGCTGTATTAAACCCCTGTAAAATTAATTAGAAACAAAAATAGTTACTTGTGGGAAGAACATAGCGGGAATCAAATAGGAACTCATCTTGCCTTGTAGCACCCATTATTTGAAGAAATCCACTTTTTCTATAAAATCTTTTATCCAGCTACCAAGGGGTTTCAGACTTAAATACCCTACTTTAGACCAATTGTCCGGGACTTTATTTGCCAGAAAACTATTATACATTAACTCCAATTCCTAACTCATAACCACCAATCCTTTGATTGCTTTTTACAATTCAGCCAAAGTTCTTTGTAATGTTTTAATTAAAACATTGAATCTGTCGATTTCCTAGTTTCTAAAAATTTCGAGACTTGATGGTTTTTGGGATTATTTGTAAGTGATTGGAGAAGTTATTTGGTGTTCAATTGAAATTGCTAATTTAAGAGCGATTTCATCCGGGGAATCTCCGGCAGAGCTACCAGCTGTTACAGTCCTTGGGCTCACACTTTACAAGGTTTCCATAAAATCTCTATTCATTAATAAAAGATAAATTGTATTAGTACCTGACGATCTTTTGTTGATATGTAATATTGGCATTATAGTTGAGTCCAAAGACTTCTGGATCATCTTCCAAAGGCAAATTGCTAATCTGTTGCTTGACATCCGCAAGATTTAACAATTAGGGGGAATAATAAACGCCACTTGGACTGAAATTATACACGCCTTCCATCAACTACGGACTAATATAACTTAACAAGAGTGCTTTTATCAACCGCATGTCTTTATCATCAGTAACACGTCCTCCATAGTTTATTTCAGCTATAATAACATTCAAAGCCTTATAGGGAATCACAGGTTGCTCATCAACATGCATCTATTATGTATTTAGTTTACCTTTAGTTAAAGTTAAGAAGTTTCGAAATCTGAGTTCATCCAATCGTAAGGGATATTCCATCCAATGGCTCCGAATTTCCTTCTTTCCAAAATAATAGCATGAAAGAAGGCCAAACTGAATAACAATTTCTAGAATTCTACTGGCTTCTTACTGGTTTTGTATATTTCCTCTTTTATTTCGTTATAAGTTCTCTGAAGATTGGCTTTGAGTCCTTTGGGAGGCTCATTTGTCAATTTGATTCCGTTTTGGAGCACAGGCACTGGGAATTTGCTGCTAGGCATAGAAGTGAGCCAAAGTCTGTATTGAGGGTTTATTTCACTTTCCACTTATTACTCTTGGATCCGTTCCAATGTCTACAACCAACTGACTGCCAAATGACAATTCTAAAGACAAATCCACTCCCCATTTCTACGGCCCGATAGGATATTCTCTTTCGCCTTTTCTCCTTGCCCTTATCCCAGCGATAATATCTTCAACTTGTCAAACATGCTTATGTTTTTGGCCAATTCAAACAAATATGACATTGGGTCAGCTCCAGGAGATAATATAAATATAATAGGAGTTGTGCTGTAAGAGTCATTAAACGCTGCTTTCAAGTCGAACATAGGAGATTCGATAAAGGCTCTTCCAAGAATTTATTCAATATAAACTTTCAGACCTTGTAAGAGTTTTTCTTCTCTCAATATTTTGACTATCAATAACATTTAGAAAGAAGTGAGATGGTTCAAATTCTCGGGCAATGCAACATTGAATGGTTATTCTGATTCCATAATTTATTTCCAGATATCAGGACTCTATTCAAATGATAGAGGAATTTCTGCATATCTTTGATTGATGGCTGAAAAGGACAACAAGTTGGTCCATATAGAAAGAGGAATATATTCTGGTCTTTACACATCGTTTTCTGAGTTTTCAATAGCAGATCCTCTAAGGAAGAAATTCCAATCAGCAGAATCAATATTAGTTTCACTCAGCTGAATTTTGACAGTAATAAGGAAACTATACAGCAATTTGTCCTTTTCAAAAAGACCTCTGCAAATATTCTTGTAGAAATTAATCGTAATATCATCTATGAGAATTTTCAACCTTGTTGCCAAATCTTCACTAGGCTAACTGACTTCCATCCTCCTCTTGAACAACTTTTGGAAAAACTCCAAGCTGTATTGGTACATAGGATCTATTAGAGCCAGATCAGCAATTGCGAAATAAAGAACAGAACCTCTTTTGGCCACCACTCTGTAATTCTCTCTGGTTGCAGATATCTCTTCCTGTGTGATTTTAGATTGTTTCATACGTTTGTTGGCTGAATCAGAAGTTATTTTAGAAGTGTCTAGAGTTAGGATCAGTTCTTCGTCTTCTAATATATGCCCTTGAGCTTCACCGATTAATCTCAAAATACGATCTTCTAATTCTTGGAGTTAGCGTTTGTCTTATGAAATTTACATCATAAGAGCTATTCTTTTTTCTTCCAAATCAAGTCTTTCAAATCTGACCACTTCGGCCAACAACTATTAAATTAATTAAAAATTGACTTTATAATTACTTGGTCTTCGAGTCCTACCATGGTAACGGTGAAGTTGATAAGAGTAACTTTGATACTCAGTTCGGGAAGATAATGAGGGTTAGGAAGTTTAGTTGTAATGTAGAATCTGAAGTCGTTGTGGAAAGGTATATCCTAATCTCCTAATTTCAACAGCACCTAAGGCCCTTTCTTGAAGGTTTGTTTTAGTAATACTGGTTCCAACATAGGGTCCAACTCTTCTTCCACGTTCTCTAACAAACAAGGTTGTCCAAATCTGATGCAGTTCTCAAGTGTTTTCACGAAACTAGATTCAGTTAGTTTTCCTATTATTTATTTATAATACCAATTTGCAAATTATTTCCGCCCTGTAACTTTCTAATCCAAGAGTTGGCTTAATTCTGAGGATCTATTATCAGTGGCCATCTTCTTGAATTGAATATTAAAATTCCGTTTTCAGTTGATAATTTATCACTTGGTAGGTCAAAATCTTGCCATTCTCTTATTTAGTTCTCATCACTCAAAATCCTTTCAAGTTCGTAGTCATTACTCGTTGGAATTGATTTTTCTACGAACATTCCGATCCATTTAGAAATCAAATTTTGTCTATTAATTAACATATTTTATTATTATTTCAACCTATATCCAGTAGTGAAAGGACCTAAATAAGCCACGAATCCAGCAGAAAGCATGATATTTCCTGTAAGATTTTTCAAATCTTCCTCCAATTTTTCTGAACTAACTTTCCATCTTTCACTTTCTGAACTTAATCCTCCCAGCAATTTTTCAGCCCTCTTCAACTATTTCTATGCCTAATCCATCTATTGTTTCAAAATTTCAGCCTTTTTCATACTTTCTTGCAATCTCCTATTTAAATTCGCGACCATTTCTTGCACTTCATGAAGTCCAGCCATTTTGGATGCGAGTACTGATTCCACTTTCTACAAAGTTGCAAGTGCTTCAGCCAAAGCTGCTTCTTTAGGGCCTACTATTTTCTTCACTCTCTAGAAACTGTCGATTGCTGTAACCCAAGTGAAAATTGAGGCTGCTGCTTCTGATACTTTTATCACATTCTCTTTTTTGAAATTCTCGTCTTTTAAATAAGTGTTTCTCAATGTTATGAATCTCTTTTCAGGTACTTTTGTGACATCGTAATCACATAATTTTTCCAAAAATTTCATATCACCTAACAAAAGTTTTTTAGCTTCTTCCCAAGTTTCTTTGAATCCGAAAAGTAAACAACAGGAACTGAGTACAGTGACAACCATTTAAGGAGGGCTTGTGAAAGATTTAATGATATTTAATTGGGACTTGTCGATATTTGATACTGCTTTTTTAGCACTTTCCAATATGGGTAGAGCTTCGTCCAAATCTCTTTGACAGTTAGTCTTTAATTCATTCACTTCGTCCCTTTAAACTTAAGCTTCATTAGCTTCTTTTGTCACAATTGCTTCTTCTTTTTCAGCGATTTTAGATTTCTCTTCTAATTCTATCAAGAGAGCTGCGTTCTCTTTCGAAGATTGTTCTAAAATAGGTTAGAATTCTATGATTTTGTCTTGTAGCTTATTGACTTCGACATTAGTTTCACTGAGAGTTTACAAACCAACTTTATACTTCCTGATTTTCAGAGGCAGAATATTTTATTGAACCTTCAACATAGCAATATATAATTTGATGAGTTCGAGATAGGAAGTAGGAGTAGTGTAATTTCTTCTTCTGAGCTCATTATAGAAATTTTCACTTGCCACATATACATCAGAGTGGATTTAGACACTGAGATTAGCGAGGGTTTCCTTATATTCTCCAATTCCCAAATGCTCATTGGCTTGGTACTCTCTGAGAGCGACTGAATACAAGGCCTCATCTGGCCATTTTGTGAACCAGTCGATTGTACAGCAATTTATAATACTCGGAAACTTAATTATTATTATTATATAATATAATTTACCTATCTGCATCTGTTTCTTAGTTTTTCTCCAACAGGGGAAAATGTCAGCACAATATGAAGATTCTCTCTCACTAATTGAACAAACAATTTTAACATCACATCCCTGGTGTCATACATTCCTCTTTCTTTCACAATCACTCTCATATCAGTAATAATTTCTTCCAGATCCTCAACAGCCATTAAATTAGGAACTTCTCCTGTATTTAGAATATTATTAATATCCTCTAAGAAGGATTCTTTAACTATTTATGTATCCGAGAATAGGAAAAGAGTAGGGGTGTCTTTAGATCCTGCTTATTTCAGTAGTTTTCTAAGATCGTCTTTCCAAGCAACCTCTTTATAACTCTTAGTGATCTCAATAGAGAAAGTCTGTTAGCCTCTAATAAAAGCAGCCAATCTTGTCAAACTTCCTTTTATTAATATTTTATTACCTCTTCCACTACCACCCACGCCAATCAACAACGCATTTCCTCTAGGAGTTTTTAATATTCTGCAGATTTTTGTGCGGTGATAAATGGCATCAGTGAAGAATACCAAATTCATTTGTTTAGGATATTATAGGTTGTAATATTATAGTTGATCGTTTAATACTTTGTTTAGGTCTTAAGGGTTTTCGATTTTAATATAGTCTTTTTGTTTGTTTGCAAAATCTCCAAATAATAAATCTCTTATGTCTAAAATTATAAATAACTTTTTTGATTTTACATTCAATAGTCCAATCAAACTCCAAATTTGTTTTGACTTTCTCTTAATTTAGAGCTAAGAAGTAATCTCTGTCTTTATCATCTACGAGTCTATCCAAGAAGACTCTGTTCATTTCATTCAACCACAAAGAACAAAGATAATCCTTACTGGTCAAATAATCGTATTTAATTTACAAAACCCTAAATTGACAGAATATTACCCTTGGAATACTTTGGCAACGTCTCTGAGATTGAAAGTATAATGACATTTGCTGGGGGTAGGTAAAAGGTCTTTAGCAACTTTGAAATAAATGTCAATAGTTGATTTGACAATGGAGTAGGCCATTTTGTCTAATCCCTTGGTAGGTTAAAGGAAGCCTTTCAAGATAGAGTTGAAAATATGTTCCATCGATCGCTGGTTGAGATCGGGAACCCAAATCATATTGAAATGTCTGAACAACCTGGGAGTAACCGGATTTCCTAAAATTATATGAGAATTAAGATAGAATTACTTCCGCCTGAAGGAGGTGCACAGGCAGCAGCGAATATACAGTCCTTTACATTCATGAACTGAAGTTTCTTCAGATCGTAGAACCCACCATGGTCGATTATCTAACGAAGAAGTTCGATAGGAGGTTAGGCACCATACGTTTCCAACATTGGCATGTTTATGTCGTCCACAAATATTATCATCTGTTTACCATTGGGCGGACTATTATATTAATAATTTTTAATATTTATTACCCAAGTAAATCTTTTTTCTTTCTAGCAAATTTATCTTTGTCCATGAATAAATCCTAAACATTTTAAGAGCTAGTTTAGGCACTGAAATTCAAATTGGAATAAACAAATTTCTCTTAGTTGATTTTAAGCAAATATTCATTAACAACAATTGATTTTCCGACTCCAGTTTCTCCAGTTAATAGAACATTGAATCCACCTGATAATAGTTTGTCAATCAAAAATCCGAATTTAATAGTATCAGCAGTCGGAACCAAAATATTGAAGAAAGGAATTGCCGAATTAAAAGTGAAATCAGGAATTATTTCATTCCAGTTTTTAAATTCTTTCTTTTCAAAATCAATGAAGTAGTCATAAATTTCACCTTCGAAAGGGAAACTTGTATAAACCTTTAATTATTAAAAATTACTTTTAGAATTTTCGATTTTATGAATTGGGAATATATTTATCTACTGTTTTGAGGCATTCCGTCATATAAATTTCCCCCTATTGACCAAATGAAACTAAAAATCAGAATCAAATTGAAATATAGCTCAAGATCGTTTTTGTCTAATTTTTCAACTTTTTCTTTTCCCCCCAAGAAATCACAAAGTTAATAAAACATTACAGTAACCATATTCAAACAACTTTAACAAATATTGGAATCACTAGTAGGAATCATTTCTTTACATGATTTTCTTAAGAAACTATAATTTTCAGCAAATAAATCTTTAAACTTATTAACAAGTGAATTAATCTACAATGCCACAACATTAGTGGTTGTTGGAATTTATTATTCAGGAATTCCCAACTCTTTTTCCTTGAAGAAGTAACCCCAAGTATCCACAATAGGTTCCCATCCCAATTAATTATTATCAATATAGACCATGCCACATCTACTTACAGTAGCTGGACTAGCAACCGCCAAATCCTAGACCTCAAACATCATCAAAAACGTCTAAGGCAGCTTAATTCGCTGTCCATTGCTAAGACACAGCATCTTGTTATCATCGAGAACTGTGTTCAAATTCTCAATCCAAATGGCATCCACTGGCCCATCGAACATCAACCACCTCTTGTTATCAGTGACTTCTGCAACCGCGTCTCTCACTATTTTAGCCACGATTCCGTCCGACCACTCATTCGTCATCACGTTCACATAGCCGTAAAGGTCGTTCATTGACACTGATTTCGGGTTCAATTTAAATAGTTAAACCGGCTTGTACTAGTAGTTTTAGATTCCTTCTTTGTGCAGTTGCATTAAGGCTTTTCTTAGCGTCTCGTAGACTCGTGTTTTACCGGTTCCAGTGGCACCCACCAACATCACTCCGTGACGCACCATTATGGTTTCCATTAATTATATTATCTTCACGATGAAATTAGGAGGTTTTTATAAGTGCTAGAGGTTCAGGTTGTTTATTATTGCTCGTTCTAAATCTGGGTATTCGTTTTTTGGAACTTTCACTCCAGGGAACAAATCTGATATAATTCCGAAGAACAATGGTAAGTCATCGTCCAAAAATTTAGGAATATTAGAGTCTCTCATGGCTCTGATTAAAACCATTTCCTCATTGAGTTGAGGATTCTCTCTTCTCAAATTTCCAGCCATAACTAATACAGATTTCACTGCTCTCATACCAAAATCATAATGCTTTTATTTGGAAAGTTATTCAGAAGAAAGTTGATAAAGTTACACCATCTTTTGTCCTAACTGACGAGCTGATTAAAATCCTATTATATTAGTATATTTTTTTTTATTATTTACCATCTGATAAGAACATAATTTCTGCTATTAAAGCATAATCAGGAATCATCATAGCAATTGGCCTGAACAAACTTTTCAAATTATCAGGCAATTCTGTTCTACCAGCATAACCAGGGTTCATGGTAATGAATACTCCAAATCTTAAATTGAGAGGAATAATAGCCCCTTCAAATTCAAACTTTTCATTTTTGGCTCTAATATTGGTCTAAATGGTAAGAATTTATTAAGCAATAACCGACAGGACTTCAATATCAATTCTATTGAACTCGTCAAAACATGCCCAAGCGCCGCATTAAGCTAGGCCGCTAAAGAATCTGCCCATGGTCCTATAGTCCAAACTATCGCTGCAGTTAAAGACGACACACTGGACTGCGAGAGCCTTGGCGAGGTCCTTGGTGGTTTCTGTTTTGCCAGTTCCAGCAGGGCCGGCAGGTGCTCCTCCGTAGTTCAGGTGCAGTGCGCCAGTCAGCGTCATGTAGCAGTTGTCGGTCAGCGGAGTTATTACTAATCGAGGCCCATTCCCTAGATACTCGTACGAGTAGAGGAAATTTGTATTGGTTTAACGCGCCACACAATCTTGGATTTCTGCCTCAAAATAGTAACGCAGTTGTTTGTTCCAGTTGAAGTTTTCTATTGTATTCACGTTTTATTGGATCATCATATCTATTACGTCACGTGCATGAACGTCTAATGTCTATAATATTATTATGTTTTACCATCAATGCGCACATTAATGTTCTTTAAAGTAAATTCAAATCCAAACAAACGATGTTTACCATATCAGTCATAATTTATTGCCAGAATACAAATGATTCTTTTATAGAATTAGGATTCTCGACATAATCAAAAATGGCTTATGTGACCAATTCTTGCCATTTGATCATTTCTACCAAGAGAATACTTTAAGCAGGATAATTATCAAATATCCATTATTTTCTAGGTTTGACTTATTTAGTGGGAAATTCAAAATAACTCTTTACAGAAATATCTCTCAAACTATCAACCATTTAAACTTATATTTTCATAAGCCAATTCTCGACTTTATCTTCGGATTGTATGACAACCGACTGACTAAATTTGACAACTTCTGGCATATTCTCTGGTTCTGCACTCACCATCGCAATAACTTCCCTACTTTCTTCATCCTCTGTGAATTGAATGCGGTTTATGTTGTCAAAACATTTACGCAAATGAGGTTGGACTGCATGAGGGTTTCGTGTTTGTGAGAGGATTTGTAAGAGTTCATCATTTGACAGGAAGTAGAAACGGGGGAATGCCAAACGTTTTGTTTCCAAATAATTTTCTAAGCATTTTTAAATGTCATCTAAATTCTTATTATTTGCTTAAAATTTTGTTAAAAGTTCTTCGCTGTTACAACAGTTTTATACAATAGGATGTTTATTCGTTTTAGTCATAATATC
>Ga0105052_10007322_pt1 | contig 10821 bp, 22 predicted proteins | sample FRY03_FD_78094 | JGI IMG/M metagenome (GOLD analysis project Ga0105052, IMG submission 78094) | Freshwater microbial communities from Lake Fryxell liftoff mats and glacier meltwater in Antarctica - FRY-03 | ecosystem: Environmental > Aquatic > Freshwater > Ice > Glacier meltwater ... | reverse complement strand
TGGTGTGCCATTTACAGTAGATACCTTTATTACGTTTGTAGAAACTAATTTGGGAACATAAAATATAATCTAAAACGACATGGTTTCATATAAAATATTAATACCGTTTATAAAGCTGAAAGAGGGAGGATTAAGCTCTGCTCAAACAGATACAGCAAGAAACAATCCGTCTCCTTGCGGTAACGGTAAAAATGGGTTTCCATATCATACTAATAAAGGTATTCAATGGATTACATTTAAGAGTAATGCAAGTTCTCTTGGTTACGAACCATCGTGTGCAAATTTTAAAAATATGCCTGATTCTATATGGAATAAGATATATAAAAAAATATATTGGGATGGAATGAATTGTGATGACATTAATAATCAGGCTATTGCTAATTCATTAGTAGAGATGGCTTGGGGGTCTGGTGTGGGGGGTGCAAAAAGCATAATGAAGAAATTTATTCTTAAAAAATATGCTACAAAAGTAGAAACAATTAAGGATATTGTTAACTTTGTAAATAAGTTAGATAAAAATGGTCAAACGCCAGAATTATTTGAAAGATTATATGACTATAGAAAAAGCCATTATAAGGCTTTAAATCAACCAAGTAATTTAAAAGGTTGGTGGAATAGGCTAAATTCTTTTTATGTGCTTAACAAGCCTTATGCAATATCTAACGCAGGTAAAGCATCGTTACTCGTAGCAGGGGTATTAATATTAACAGTAGGAATATTATTTGTATGGAAGAAGATAAAGTAAATAAAGTAAATGTTCAGAATAGTTTTAAAGATAAAATTCACGAGAATTTAAAGATAGCATTTGTTGTTCTTGGTATTGTCTCGTTTACTTTAGGGGTTATTATTAATTGGCATAATGTTAAACGTTTAAAATAGTGGTTGTATGAAGATTATAGGAAGTGTAGTAGATAAGAATGAAGAGCCTTTGGTTTATGCTAATATAGTTTTAAAGTCAGGTAACAAAGCAAATAAAGTAGGTGCAATCACATCTTCAAACGGTAGTTTTGTTTTAGACAATGATGAGGTAAAAGAGGATTCTATTATAGCTGTTAGTTTTATAGGCTTTGAAACCAAAACGTTTATAGCTAAAGATTTGAATGAAAAAAAGATTGTATTACAAGAAGATGTATTTAGTATTGGGGAAGTTGTTGTTACAGGGAAACCTAAAGGCATACCAACCAAAATAACAAAATCATATTCAAATATACGAGAACACATAGGAAAACACAAGGTTGCTTACGCAGGACTTGGTGGATTATTAGGATTAGTATTAATAGCGACATCGCTAAAATTAAATAAATAGAAATTATGGCAAAAGAGCAAAATGGGTATTTCAAAGCAATGTTGGAAGCCAAAAGAAACGGAGCAGAATCATTTACGTATAATGAAAAAACGTATGTAGCTTCAAAAACAAAAACAGGGTTAACTGTTTATAAATCAAAATAATGTAGTTATGGAGGCAGAAATATCAGTACAACCAGTAGGAACTCCAGCACCTGTAGCATCAGTTGCTCCACCTATGGTAGAGTCGGCAGTTGCTCCAGCACCTGCACAACAAATGTCAAATGGGGGGGTGTTTGAACAACTAACCAAAAACCCACTATCTCTAGCAGATTTGTTGCTAATAGCATTATTGTCAACAGTTTCTATATATGGTATATTCTACTACAGAAAAGCATATAAGAAATTAGACGAACAGCCAACAGCAGACGAATTTGACAATATGAATGGAGACATTCAAGAGGTCATGTATAACGTAAAGAAACAGCTAGGGAAGAGATACGAGAAAACCTAAAAAAACTCACTATGGACAGAATAACTTATGGAAACCCAACTATAGAACATAAGAAACAAATTGAGACGGTATCAATATTAGATAACCTGTTTGATGCGTTAAAGAACGACCCTTTTCCTGATAATGAATCAGATTTAACAAAGGAAGAGCTTAATGAAATATCAGACCAACTAAAAACCATATTAGAGCCTGAAAACGAGGCGTATCTAAATAGATACAAAGCGTATGACAGGAGCTTAACGCAATCAATCTTTTCTATTCTAAAAAGAAAAGGAATTGATGCAGAAGAAACTATTAGGCTTATAGACGAGGACATAACACCTTTAGTTTATAAACTCAAATACTTCTATAATAGAGCAAGACCGTATCAACTTGCTAATTTTCATAAATTTAAGTTGTTTCCATTTAATAGCGTTTCCGCTCATAGTCCATCATACCCTTCATTTAGTAGTGTTAGAGCTTATGTAATACTTACATTGATAGGATATAAACACCCAACTGAATATTTAGGCTTAAAAGAAATTATAGATGATATAATATACAGCAGACAATATTTAGGGCTTAATTTCCCAAGTGATAATGAGTTCTCTAAAAATATTGCACGAGAAATATTAAAAAACAGTAGCTTTACAAAGAAACACGGCATTTAAACTATACCTATGAGACACGATGAATATTTATTACAAAAAGCAGTAAGCACTTATGTAAGCTTACAATATCCTGACGTTCTATTTATGTCTGACACGGTTGCTAGTTTAAGATTAACCCCAACTCAAGCAGGTAGAAATAAAGGCATTCAAAAGAAAGGGTTTAAATGTCCAGATTTGTTAATTTTTGAATGTAAAGACGGTAAAGCTGGATTGTATATTGAGTTAAAATTAATAACGCCTTTTAAAAAAGACGGAACTATAAAGGCTAGTGCAGATGACCACCTGAAAGGGCAATTAGAAACAATTGAAAAACTAAATGCAAAAGGATATAAGTCTTGCTTTTCTTGGGGGTTTGATATGACAAAACAAATAATAGACGAGTACTTAAACCCTAATAAAAACTAACTATGAACAAAACAATTAGGGATAATGACATATTCAAAGAACTTCACGCTACCATAAAAGTTATAGGGGAAGATAATCTTGTAGAAGTGCTTAAATTTGCAAGAAAAAACACTTTAAGGATAACTGACGAACAAAAAGAAGGAGCAGACGAAATTATTAAAGAAGTATGTCTGTCTTTTAATATTACCAAAGATGAGTTGTATGGGAGAAGTAGAGAGAATAGAAGAATGATGGCATTAGGAATATGCTCTTACTTAATGAAAGAGAAATGGATGTTATCCAATACAGATATATGTTTAATCCTTAGAAAGCAACCACCAACCGTAGTTTTAATATTGTCAGCAGTAACAGGATTAAATCCGCATTACCCACCAGATTCTGTGTTTATAAGAAAAATAAAAGAAATAAAAATAAAACTAAAATATTAATACTATGAGTCAAGAAGCAATAATAGAAATTATGGATGATTTTAGCCCTTTAGATTCTCCTGTTAAAAGGAGAGGTTACACCAACCACAGAATTGACGAAGCTGAATTGGCAGGAGAATTAGAAGAGCCAACTTATGAAGTGCCTTCTTATACGATAGAAGATGATAAAGAAGATTCTGAAAAACCTAAAGAAGAAGAACGAGATTTTAATCCAGAATTTACTGAATTAGGGAAGAAAGAAAAAGCAATTGGTGCAGAAATGATGGCAGAAATGACATTAGACATCTATGCAAAGGCTTGTAGCTATTTAGGTAAGATACCTCAAATAAGCGAAGATAAAATTGATAGATTAATATTTGAGGGAGAAATTGATTCAAGTATAATGTTGCCTACTGAAAGTGGCGATGTATCTATTAAGGAATTTGCGACAGAATATAACAGCAGTATTAAAGAAGCATTTGAAGTAAGTGATGAGTTCAAAGAAAAAGTAAAAGCTCCTCTAATTAGAGTATTTAAGAAACGTGGTATAGGAATGACAGACGAGCAATTGATAGCGTATTACTTTATTACGGATTCAGTAACAAAAGGAGCACAAGCATTTATGTTGAAAAAAACAGCTAATTCCATTATAGACTCGCTAAAAGAGAACACAAGGGCAATTAGGGAAACACAACCTTACAGTCCATTGCAAAAACAAGCTAAAAGCGAAACGGTTAAGGCAGAACCTATAATACAAGAAGAAGAGTACACGGAGAATATAGTTGATGTTGTTTCTAATAATTCAGAGAAATTACAGAAACCAATTAGAACTACACCAAAGACCAACTTAGAGGAGCAACTTGATAATTTTCAGCATTCTGAGCCTGAAGAAGTTTATTCTAATTTAACTGACGGACAAGGATTCAGAACAGAATTTAAACAGCCTAATGGGATGCCTGCATTTGGAGATAAAGATATACTTGCAGAATTAGAAAGATTGAGTAGTTCTTCTAGTCCTAAAAAACCAGTAAGAAAGAAACCAGTAACTAAATTACCTAAAAAAAAGTAATAATTAAACAATTAAACTATGAAAACACAAGACAATTTAAAAGTATTAGAAACGCTAATTGATGGGCTTGAGAAGTTAAAACTCGACTTGCCTCCAAATTTAGAAAAAGAGAATGAAATAAAAATGTATCTATCTGGCATTAACTGCTGTATATTTTTAGCAGATTTATTATTAGAAAATAACGGAGACTTTCCTGAAAATGATTTCCCTAAATAAATTAAAAAAGTAACAATTAAACAATTAAACTATGAAAACTATGAAAAATGTATTATTAAAAAAGATTAAATTATTTATACTTTTTTTTATACCAAGAAAGTATAAAAGCACGGATTTGAGTGACCAAAAAGATAGTCAACCTTATGTTATTAAAATTGTCAATAATTCCGAAACAGAAATTATAGATGTTGAGTTTTTAGGGGGTTATCAATACATAAACAACGCTGGTTTCTCAGCAGGTGGAGATTTAGTAATTGGTTCAGTAACTATATCTTCAGGCATTCCGTCTCTATCGTATAGAGAAATGTTATACCAATTTATGAATCAACCGTATTCAGTAGGTTTAACTTATATTCAGTCAGCTACAGCTAACCAAGTGTTAGAAGTACTTTCTGTGAACACGAAAGATGCTAATGGGAATACAGCTCAGAAAACGCTAGTTCCAATTATCCACCCTTACCAACTACAAGATAATATTATAGCTATGAAATATCCTTATATCATTGATGGTTTTACTAAAATTATATTAACTAAACTACTGCCTAAAGCAACGGTTATGTATTATCTATATCTAAAAGAAATCACAAAACTCGGAGTTAAAATAAATAAAAATTTATTTCAAAAATTTATAAACTGGTTAAAAAAAAGTAACAATTAAACTATGGAATTAAGAGAGCCAAAATTAGGGGTAGCTGTTGGTAGAAAAGGGTGTGGCAAAACATTTACTACTAGGGAGATGATTAAAGGATATGTTTTAGGCAATCCCTCAAAAGGCGTTGCTCCAAGAAGAGCATTAATCTTAGATGTAAACGATGAGTTTGAAGACGTGAAAGCATTAAAACTTTCTGACGTGATTAGATTCTCCAGACACCCACACATTGAAGCTAGAAGAATAAGACCTTTTAACACTAATGGGGTTAGAATGACATTAAACGAAGTTCAAGAAGCGTTATTCCGTGTTCTAAATGATTATAGGGGAGGACTACTCTTAATTGAAGATATTAATAGATATGTTTCAGATTCTTTGCCAAATGACTTAGTTGGTGCTATATGCACGAACAGGCATACTGATACGGACATTATATTACACTTTCAATCTATAGGAAGAATATCCCCTAAAATTTGGCAAAACGTAAATTGGATTAGGTATCATAAAAATACCGATTCAGTAATAAGACATAGAAATAAGTTTGAGGATAAATACGAGATGTTGCAAATAGCAGAAAACTATATTAACGAAAAGTATAACTCTGGCGACAAACGTGTTTACTGTTTTATTGATATAGATGATGAGAAAATACGCAGATTTAATAAGGATATTATGGATAAAGCTATAACTATGTTCATATCAGATAATGCGTCTAAATTAGTAGTTCCTTTGACAAAAAGACAAGAATTTGGAAGTACTAAACCAAAGCCAACCTTAGAGGAGGCGTACAGGAAAGTTAAAGCAAGAATTATAACAGATTATTTAGATGAGTAAAACAGAAATTTTAGACAAGGTAACAAACAAATGGGTAAGCAGAAAACTTACTGTGTTTGTAGTGGCGAGTATAGGTCTTTTTTCAGGACATATAGACAGTAGTGATTGGGTTGTAATAGCGAGTGGCTATATCGCTATAGAGGGGTTCGCTAATATAGTGGCATTAATATATAAAGCTAAAACTAACCAATAATGATAACAACAAAACAAGCATTTGAAAAATACGGAGTTCCAAGTGATAATCCAAAATATTTAGTTACGATAAAACTCCCATATCCTATGCGTTTGTCGTGGGATAAGGAAACAAAAGTTACTAAGATGAGGTGTCATAAATTAGTAGCTGATAAATTTGATTTGATATTTAAAGAATTATTAAATTACTATAGCTACGAAAAGATAGTTGAATTAGGAATTGATTTATTTGGTGGGTGTTTCAATTTTAGAAAAATGCGTGGTGGTTCAGACTATTCACGCCATTCATGGGGTATTGCAATTGACCTTGACCCTGAAAGAAACGGAATGAATACACCAGTTACAAAGGCACAATTTAATAAGCCTGAATATAAGCCAATGATTGAAATTTTCAAAAAAAACGGGTTCAATTGGGCTGGATATATGTGGAAAAAAGATGCAATGCACTGGGAAATAGCAGAGTAAAAAATAACCGCAAAGCATTTTGAAGTTAGAGATTAGTGAAACAGTTAATATATATAGAAAAAATGGAGAAAGATAGCGTGTTATTTAAAAGAGCAATAGAAAGGGTTTTAGTAGCCGTAGTAATTGTAGTTTTTGGAATGCTTCTACTTATAGAGTGTAGAGACAACGAAAGGTTATTAGCTAATTCAGAAATAATGAATACTGAATTAAAAACGTATAAAGACAAAAATGGGCGTATGGTAAGTGAGATGAAAACATATAGTATGACCCTTTCAGAGCTTAGAAAAGACATTGAATTAAAAAAGGATATAAAGAAATTCTCTTCTGTAAGGTCGGTTGTAAAGGCTAAAGGTAAAATAGTATTTGATACTATAAGAGTTCCGTTTGAAGTACCAGTACCATGTAATTTTATTAGAACAGGAAAATATACTACAGAGTGGTATGATTTACAATATAAAGTAGATTCAGTAGGATTTAGTATAGAGCCTTTTAGAACATGGAGCGAACAAACTACAGTTGTTGGGTTTAAGAGAAAGTGGTTTTTGGGCAACCAATATGCAACTACAACCATTACACATACTAACCCTTATATTCAAATCACAGAAATAAAAGCAATTGAAGTTCCAGTTCCTATTAAACTTTACGAAAGAAAAGAAATATGGGGAATACTCGGCATTGTAATAGGAGTAATGGTTAAGAACTAAAATTAATAAACACATATCTACTTATTAAGATTATAGTTGTACAAAATATGTACAACTATTTTTTTTTAGATATATCTTTGAATTGTTATTATATCTGTATATAGTTAACATTAAAAATAAGTTTAATTAAAAAATCATTCTGTAATGCAAAAAGAATTATTATCAGTAGTAAAAAGTGTAGTTATCGTGGCAGTTGGAGTATTAGTTGCTAACGAAATTACCAAAAGGTTTTTATCAGGTCGTGTAAAAGCGGTTGCTTTAAGTGAATAACTTAAAAAAAAGTATTAATAAATAATAAAGTAAAAATGTCAAATTTAAGAAAATATTTAGCAGACGCTAAAAAAGAGAGCTTTGCAAACATGGATGGTTTCTCTGATGATGCTTATTTCACAGGGGATGATTTCTTCGGTGCAACAGGCAATGGTAATAGTGGTGGTGGTGCAGCAATGTCACAACCTTATATCGTGAACATAACAAGTACTTCTGGTGCTGCTGTTCAGAATTTTGAAGTATTAGGGTCTTACCAATACATCAACAACGCTGGTTTCTCAGCAGGTGGAGATTTAGTAATTGGTTCAGTAACTATAAGTTCAGGCATTCCGTCTGTAACTTATAGAGAAATGTTATACCAATTTATGAATCAACCGTATTCAGTAGGTTTAACTTATATTCAGTCAGCTACAGCTAACCAAGTGTTAGAAACGCTTTCTGTGAATACGAAAGATGCTAATGGTAACACAGCTCAGAAAACGCTAGTTCCGATTATCGACCCTTACCAACAACAAGATGGTATTATAGCTATGAAATATAACTATAAGATTGATGGTTTTACGAAAGTTATCGTAAAACAAATATTGGCTAACGCTACAGTTAAACTTTACTTCTACCCTTCTGATAACATCAACTTATCAAGAGCCTTGAATAATAGTTCTGTATCTCGTCAGTATGCAAACCCTGCTGTTACAGGAGGTCAAACGATTAGATTAAAAGGGTAATCATTTTTAAAATGAATTAAACCTAAAGTATAATTATTTTAAAAAGGCAAGTTTGAATTATTCGACTTGCCTTTTTTTATAAAACAAATCTGAAAACATGACAGTATATAGTTACATAGCAGAAAATAATCCTAACAAGGTGGTTTCAATAATTGAATCATTCGGCTACGAGGTTAGGGATAACTCAAATTTAGGCAAAAGCTTACAAGAGTTGGTGTCTAATGTTGGAGAGTCGGCATTATTAAAGATAATGGATTGCCACCCAGACAAAGATATTTTATTAGAAGTTAACGCTCCTAAGAAAGAGAAAAAGGAATCAGGGTGTGGTTGTTCAGGTTGTTCAGGAGGAAAAGCTCCTCAATACTTGAACGCAAGTGGTAGTGAGAATCCTAGCACGTCTAATGCGATGGTTAGTCAGACAAACACTATGCTTTTAGCAGTAGCGTTAATACTATCTGTGGCAATAATATTTAAAAACAATTAAGATGAAAAAAACAGTAAAACCAGCAGACAATGCGGGGGATAACTATATAGCTATTATAATGGAAGCTATAAGAAATGATAGGACAAGTATTGAGGCTTTATTGACTCGAAACGGTGTTATTGTTAAAGCAGGTAGTCCTAATAAGGAAGTAGGAATGATTGTTTTTAAGAGCATGAAACTTTCAGGTTCTTTCAAAAAAGAGTTAGATATGTATTTAGCATCTTACGTAGAGAGAAATGAAAATGATTATGCTAATGTGGTTGGTTCTAATTTCTTTTCAACACGCCCTAAAATAGATAGTGATTTATTTGGAAGTACTGGTATTGGCACTAGCATTCCTAAGACTTCTGTAGCAAAAAGCACAGATAGTAGTAAAGATGGTTTTTGGAGTGCGAAAAATATTTTTTCTACTGTTGAAAAGTTAGGAAGTTTTGCACTTAAAATGAAAGAAGCTCAAGCTGCTGAAGCTATTGCTAAAGCAGATGTTGCCAAATCAGGTAACGCTGTAGATATAGTAAAAGCACAAGCGGAAGCACCAAAAAACAATACAGGAATTTACGTGGCATTAGTCTTAGGCGTTCTTGTTATTGCTGGAGTATTATTTTTCGCATTAAAGAAGAAGGAATAATGACAAAAGGAGATACACTTGCAGAAATAGTAGGAAGGGCTGTTAGCCTTTACCCACATGAAGTTGCCACAATACTTGAAAAAACAGGTGTAATGGTAGGGCATCCTAATATGGATTCCAAAAATCTTGTGAGTCTAACTATAGATGGGTTATATGGCAACGAGGTATTCGTCAAAGAGTTTGCCGAATTTGTAGAATCTAATAAAGATATAATATAATGGGATTTTTTAAAACTGACGCAGGACGTGGTGCGATAGGTGCTGGGATTGGAAGCGGTATAAGTCTTTTAACTGGATTAATAGGCTCAAATCAGGACAAACAAAATTTAAAAGCACAGGCTAATATAGTAGCACAACAAAATAAGGCAGCAATAGAGGTTGAGAGATTGCGTTTAGAACAAGCTAAGCTAATGGCTCAAGGGGCTACAAGCAAACCTATGAATACAACTATACTATACGGAGCTTTAGGGCTTGGAGGTGTATTGATATTAGGATTAGTAGTTTATATGGTTACAAAAAAATAGAGGCATGAAACAAGCGGAAGAAAAAGAAAAAGAAAAACCAAATTATTTGGCAGATGTAAAAAACATTGTTAGCAAAGACACGAGAGATATTCTTATGTTATCTACAAAGGCTTCTATAAACGGAGGTGTAACAGGACTTGTGTTTGGTTTGATGATTGGGTATTACAAAAATAAGAACGTGTATGTATCGGGTATTATAGGGGCTATTATAGGTGTAGTAGCAACAAATATAATAATTAGAAAATAGAAATTATGAGTACATCAGAAAAACAACTCTATACCGTTATTGAAGATTTTATAATAATAAGTAAATGGGAAAATAAAATGGGTCAAAAAGGCACTCAAGAGTTTTTAATTAATAAAGGTTCGGTTGTTGCTCTACCAACGGAAGCATATACTAAAGAATATGATAAAGCATTAAAAGAAGGCAAGATGGTTAAGTTAGAAATCGTGAAAGCCAAAGTTTTAGTTGATGTAGAACGTGGAAACTGTAAAGGCGATGGGCAGTTGATAAAAACTATGGTATATAACCCTTGCATACATGTGAAAAAAGGAGAAATTGTAACAGGATATATTAATAACAATAGGTTTATTGTTATGCGAGATAATAAAACCATTGGTATTTATTTAGCCCCACCCGAATATAAATTAATAAACGAGACTAATAATTCAGATGCTCCTATCAAAGCCAAAGACTCTTTATTTTTGATAGAAACAAAAGATTTTAAACTGAATATTACAAAAGAACATTTAATAGCATTAGTATTGATAGTTGGCGGATATTTCGCTTATAAAAAATTTA
>Ga0105052_10007320_pt1 | contig 10822 bp, 10 predicted proteins | sample FRY03_FD_78094 | JGI IMG/M metagenome (GOLD analysis project Ga0105052, IMG submission 78094) | Freshwater microbial communities from Lake Fryxell liftoff mats and glacier meltwater in Antarctica - FRY-03 | ecosystem: Environmental > Aquatic > Freshwater > Ice > Glacier meltwater ... | reverse complement strand
CCCATGAGAATGCCCGTCGTTTTCTTTGCTGTTCCTACGGCTGGCTGCATATTCAGAGTGGTCCCTGTCCGACTCAGAATTTCAGTAGAAGTACCAGTGGCTCTTCGTTGTGCCCCAGTGTCCAGTACGGCGCCTAAGGTCTGAATGTCTGAATATTTGGTGTCAAATTTCCGGATATTTTCTACGTGTGGCTGATGACATGATATGCAATCACCAAAAGGGCAAGTCTTGTTGCCTGTGTTGTCTGTTTTCTCCCGCATGTATACGTGCTGATTCTGTGATGCCCAGTCGCCGAAAGAATAATAAATGTTGCCAGTTTTCTGCATCTCCCCCCGCTCAGTGAGTCCTAATATGCATTCTGTCTGATGCTGTGCTATGTGGCACTCGCCCTTGCGCAGGTACACCACTGAGTCATTGTGGAAAGGAGATTGCACAGCCATTCTGAATGGTGTATCTAGAAAGGTAGCACTAGACGGAATTAAATGGATGGCTGTGGACTTATGTAGAGTTGGAGTGGGCTGTACAGTGTGCGTGACATCGTGTACAACTGGTGTGGCACCGATGTGCGTAGTCAAATGAACACGTGAAAAAGAATGAGAGGCAGACACTTCATTCCACTTGTCGCCTGACAAAGTGCAGAATTTGCGACATTGATCACATTTGCAGCCAGCACGTTGCTGACAAGAGGCAGTTGTTTGAGAATAGACTAACAATAATCCCTTGGAGTTCTTGAAGGAATTGCATTTTGAACGTGAGCATTACAAAAAGGAACAGTCTCTGTGTGGGTCCAAACGTGGCGCTGAGGAAAGAACAAGTGGAAAGTGTAGTTTCTTTCGGGTAACAATCTTAGCGTGCGTGCGAGGGACACATGAATGGGGTACAGTAGCAGCAAGCAAATAAGATTTAGAAGGAGAAGTTTTCGATTTAGAACTTGAAGAGAGGAACGACTGCAGTTTACTTATGCACCCTTTGTAGAACGACTGTCGTCTTCAGACCCGCAGTCCTCTGCATCGCTAACAGCGATGTCAGCTGTCGCGCAGCCTCTCAGCCTCCTTGATCAGCTTGTTAATCTATTGAAGCTCACTTGCCTGCACACTGTCCACAGCACAACCGTCGTCTTCGGACCCGCAGTCTTCTGCATCGCTAACAGCGATGCTAGCTGTATCAGCCATGGCGCGCAGCCTCTCGGCCTCCTTGATAAGCTTATTAATATCTTGAAGCTCACTTGCTTGCACACGGTTCTTCTCCGCCAAAATAGCATCGCGCTTGTTCTGAGCAGCAACTGCATTTGGCTTGTGGTGCTGACAGTCTCGTGCAAAGTGTCCGTAAGAGTCACAAGACTCAAATACAGAGTTGTTGTTGGCAATTTGAAGCTTTCGCCCTGGCTGTGCATAAAGGCACTGGAGACTTTTATTTTTCAAGCGCATAATGATGGCGTGTACACTCTCTTTGAAGAGTATTGAAGAGAATGCCTGCATGGCTGCGCCTGGTTGGGCGCTGACGGGCGAAACTTCAGCCGGGCCCCCGGCAGTGATCTCGTCGGCTGTGAGCGAGCTGTAGATTCTCGTTGGCTGCGAGCTGAAGATGTGCTCGTCAAACTTGGGTTCTTGCAGAACTGCGCCGAGATGAAACGCCGGGCTGCGATCTAGAAGATGATCGTAACTTGAATACTTTTTCTGTCGGCTGTGATGCACGTCAGCGACGGGCAAAAATACCGCCGGGGCAGCGAGCTGTAGAGTCTCGTCGGCTGCGAAACGAAGATGTGCTGATCAAACTACCGGGTGCTTGCAGAACTGCGCCGGGATGAAATGCTGGGCTGCGATCTATAAGATGATCGTAACTTGAATACTTTTGCTGTCGGCTGTGATGTACGTCAGCGAACTACTGTTGCGACGATGTTGATGCTGGGTGGTTGAATCCTTTTGAGCGTAAAGTGAGAGATGGGCCATCACAATGAGCCCACAAGGGCTCATAACCAGCGGAGACTTGACGGGGGAATTACCGTCAACGTCTGTGACCGTGTACACGAAGCATGTGCATGTGAAGTTTATTAAACAAACGGTGAGTTCTCTTCAAACACTCGGAGCTTAAATGAGAACGAGCTCCCCAAAAAAAAGTCGTTTCTCAAAGAACTCTGTTCTAAATCCGCAAACTGCTCACGAACGTTCCCTAAGACTTGGCTTTCTGTCATGAACTCTCTTGTGTATGGAGCGGTAGCTAGGCGGTCCGCTCACGAACTCTCTCATGACTAAGTGGTCAATGAGTGGTGTATCGCTCCCGGGACCCAGCAATCATGACTTTCAGGTTGACACTGGCAACAATCGTGTTGCGTGGTGTAGTTGATGTGGATTTCCGAAACGGAAATGATTTATTTACCAACTTTTTTCCGGACATGATTAATATTTCTTATAACAGTTGACCACTCAAAACCTCGTCAACACATTCACCAAAATGTGCCCAGGGTGCGCGCTGGCGCGCGCAGGACGAGGCACAAGAAGGAGACAAACAAACTCGTGTAAAAAAATGTTAGAAACAGCAACCAGTTTGTGAAAAAAATGTACCACCTTGACTCCATCGCTGTGGGGTTTGGTGACCACAAAGGACTTAATTAACAATCGACAATTAAACTGGGTTGTGGTGTTGTTTAACTTCAGGGTAGGGGGTAGTTGGAGAAGGGGGGGGGTTTCAGATGAATGCGAGGGATGTGCGTGTACAGTTCGATGCCGAAACTCGTTCGCAAATGTACCTAAATATTTCAAATTATTCCAATTTTCGAAATGACTCCAATTGTTTCGGCAGCACCGAAATGTTATTTTGACCTTCAGTGTAGGGTCTTTCGCGGCCACGCGCCCATTAGCAAAGTGCCCAAACATCAAAAGCACAAACAAAAACAAAAAAAACAAGTCAAATACACCGCACACAGTGTTCACTTCTCCCTCTTTCACTGCCGCACGCTCTCTGGACAGTCCACACCGCGAAAACAAGCGGTTCGACGCTCCAGCTGCCTACTACAGACAACAGCGAACTGGCCACCGTTTTCCCAACCAAAAAAACTCTCGGTTAAACCGAAGCTCTTCATCTGTCGCTCGTATCGTTGACGGAGCACATTGGAAGCATGTGTAAGAGAGGAATGTAGGAGCTGTCAAGCATGCCTAACTGGCTTCTCAAAGGGTGTTGTTCACCGGCGTTGAGGCGTCCATGTTGCTTAAAAGGTGAATTCGGACCCCCTGAATAAAGTGAGAGGAGCACGGGGAGACGAGCGCAAGGGAGCGTGATGAGGACAAGAAGCGAAGGGAGAGAAGATATGAACCCAAGGGATCGCGCGTTTGGAAGGGGGGTGGAGAGATACGCAATGTTTGAGGGAGGGGAGATGGAAAAGTGCCAAAACGACAGAAAACAAAATGCGAGTTTTGCGTCAGATTTGTGTGCGGGAAGACATACGTATGTGGATGGATGAAAAGGAATAATATGGGGAAAACAAGTTGCGGTGCAACACAAATAGTGAGTGGCACATATCAAGGTGGAAAGGTGGCTCTACTTGACACAAATTGGGAGTTTTTGAATGGAACGTGTGAATTCTATATGATGTACACATACACATAAATTACTCGAGCAGCACCAACGGCTTTTGGTGCACGCCCTCCTTAAATTTGGCTTTGCCAATCCCCCTCCTGGTACAAAGAGAGAGCGAGCGAAAGGGGGCCGGCGGAAGAACGAGCGGCGGAGGCCGTCAGCCAAATAGAGCCAAAACCACAGGGACAGTGGCAGATCAATAAGAGGAAAAAAATGGTTGTAATGCGAGCAAGAGGTGAAGAAGGGCAGCAAAGTCAGAGCAGGGGGGGGCAGGGGCGAACAGAATGCGCTTCTTAGAGTCGATGGGATAAATGTCGACGGCCACGAAAATATCGTCATCGCCCCATAATTCACGGTTTACAGTGCGGCCCTTTTCTGTCTTGGACTGAAGATCCGAAACAGCAACGGTGAAGGGAACGCCGCCGGACTCCCCGTCGGTTGCCGGTCGCCCCGCGGCCTGCACATTGCCCATCATGATTGGGTGTTGGTTTGTTTTTGCCATCAGACCTCGCCGAGCAGCGAGCGAGAGAAGGACTGCAAAACAGAGAAGGTGCGTCGCAGGATCTTCTGTAATGACTGCGTACCGGAAAGTCTTCGAGGCTGACCAATTTTTCGGTCTTGGAAATAATGCCCTTGCCAACAATGCGCAAAACCACTTCTGCCCTGCCCTTGCCGCCGGCCTTTTGCAACTTCTTGTCCGCGCCCACCTCGAGCCGCATCTCACCCTGCACTACAACCTCACTAGGACTGCCATCTTCCACCACAGCAGCCACCTCTGCATCAGCCCGCTGCACAACCACCGAGGAGAGCAGCGAGGCGGCGACGAAACTGCGCCGTGGGAGCGGATCGATGGAGCCGGGCGCCACAGAGCACATGGCACCCGCACAGACCCGCATTGTAGCCGCTCGCAATGACAGCGGCCCGGCGAACGATTCGACGCATCCACACGCGGCGAGCAGCATGCAAGACAACAAGTGTCCGGCCGCCATTGAACGATGTCTGCCACGAACTCACTTTCGCCACGAACTCTATGATTTGAACCGCGCCATCGCCATTCGGCTTCATAGAGAAGCGAGGGCCGCGCACCCGCTGTGATCTGAGGGGAAACGTGGGACATGCTGTCCACGCCTGTGATGCGGGGTGTGCTCGTGCTCCGTGACGAGACGCTGGCCCGCACTCCCGGAGATCTCATCAAACAGGTGGGGAAAGTCTGTGATGTGTGTGGAAGAGAGGAACACGACTCCAGTGTCGGTTTGTTGCCGAGAAAGCATTGTTTCTGTGGCTTCCATCTTGTGTGCATGCTGTGGAGCGCTTACGCGGGTTGCCTCTTCTCCTCAGCTCGAGATGTTGGTTGGGACTCTCGAGGACAGCTTCAGCTCAAGCGAGCAGATGCTGTCGAACTCTCCAGCCACTGCGTCACCACATGCGCTGGCGACACTCAAAGCTGAGAAGGGACGCCGGCAGACGCTACTCAAAAAATTGACAAAGGTGGTCAAAAGTGCTTTGCCCATCCCCCCACGTTTTACCACTTTTCTCGACTTGCATTCGTGTGCCAGTGGCCCTCTGATGTGTCCCCTGTGGTGCGCTCTGCAGCTTGTGGCGGCATCGGCAAACAACAGCGTCATGTCAGACGACGCGCAGAACACAACAGGATCCTTTGCGATAGGAGCCTCCATGGACATGGGCCCCTCAGCCAAGCAGGGTGTTGACGTGAATGCACTGCAAGACGATGAGACTAGCAGCACCGAGTGGAAGCACACGACTCTTTTGCGCCTGCGCAAGTTTCTGCGGCGCCAATACCGTGCACGCAAGAACAAGGTTGTTGACTCCGTTTCCTACGCTAGCGAAGACATGGGCGAAGAGCGTGCGCAGCTGCAGCAGCTGGCGGCCGACATCAAGTCAATCGAGTTCGAGATCCGGCTGCTTTCCACCAACGCATCCTTTGTGCAGCACAGTAAGCAAGGCCACACTGGCTCTGCCGAGTGGAAGGATGGCGCGCAGGGCGACAGCGCACGAAGCCAGAAGGACACTGTCAAACGTTTGCTGGGGTCGTCCGCAATTTCGTTTGCAGGCGGCTCGGGATCTCGCATGAGTGGCGTATCTACGGGTGAAAGACTAGCAGGTTTACACGAGGGCGATGAGGACACTGTTGGAGAGGACGACCCCGCTGAAGAGCTACGTGGTGTTCGCAGGAACTTGCTGGATCTCTACAATGAGCCTCCACCCAACATTGCCGTGGCCGCTTCAATGCCGTCCATGCAAGTCGACGCAGGAGTGAAATCGAACATCAGTACTCGTCTGTTTGCGCAGGAGGGCCCTGCAGGAGCGACCACGATAGCAGAAGAGGACAATCTGCCAGATGTGGACGCGTGTATCGAGACTATCAAGGCCTTGGGCGCAAAAGTGCGCTTGGCCGAAGCAGCCACTGGAGTACATCAGGCCGACAATGATGCTGACGTGGCTGTGGAAGAAGAAGAGAACAGCACCTCTCCCTGCAAGATTGCGCGGCATGCACGTCAAGAGGAGCACAACACTTCCCCCTGTAAGATTGCGCGGCTTGCGCGCCAGTTGGAGAGGGAGGCGCTCGAAGAGCGTGAAAACAATTCCTCGCCCTCTAAAATCGACCGTATTCGCCGTCGAATGGCAGCGGTATGTGCATATCTCAGAATCGAGGGCGTGCGGCTGCGGAGCGCCGCCGCCGTGTGCCACTCGTGTGTGTTGAAAAACGAATTTTCCATCAGTTAGTTAGTTATGGTTATCGACTCTGAGATTCGTGTGTGTATTTGCCTGTCAAAACAGGGAGGTTCAAGCGCAGCGGCGCCCAAGGAGCCACCCTGCAGCCATGCACCTCCAGTGCCTGTGTGGGTATTGATGGAGTCATCAGCAGTGGAGAGCGATGCGGAAAAGAAGCGGAGTGTGCACGCGCATACTCGGGAGGCGTGGAGTGATGTGGACTTGGCGAGATGGGCTGCAGTAAACCGGGGCAACGCCTGCCCGTCGCCAGTGCAGGTTGTGCCGGTAGTGCTGACACACCGGCCATTTCAACCCATGCCGCGCCCGAGCCCGGGAGAAGCCAGCCTGCCGAGCGTTTCAAGCATGCTGCCGCCCCTGCCCACTGCCAGCACGGGAACACGGAGACGCTTGGAAGTAAACTTGGAGTGCGCGGAAGAGGTTGTGAGGGCGCTGGCAGCGAAGAAGTTTCAAGTGCTCGAAGATAAGGATGCTGTGCGCCACCATGTTGCTGGAGGAGTCACTTCATCTTGTGTCCCCATCGCTGTTGGTGAGCTAACTCTGAAAGGCTTCTCCCACACACTGACTTTCACTGCCTCGATAAACCCCCTCTACAAACCCTCCATTTTTCTCCTCATGTCTTTAAACCAGTATTCCTGGGGTTTTAAGTTATCCCCGGGGTTTTATTGTAAACCCAAAACTCCGGGGGCGCGTGGCGACGGAGAAGTTGCGGCGCGCCCACTGGATCGGACCATTGACCCGAGGAAAAATGAAAGCTGTGTAATGACCCAAAAAGGTCGTATGATAAGGTCGTGTAAAGCCGCGATCCAAGGATCGTTGGATCGCGGCTGAAAGCGAGCGGTCCGCGGCGGCACCGGGCTATAGTCCCTCTGCTTGCTGCGCGCCCCCCTGATGACACGCAGCAGCTTGGCGCCTCGCCGCTGCGCGCCCTCCGCCACGGTGTGTCCGAATCGATGCACCGACTGACATTGGCAAAATGTGTCACAGGGTGGAGTCAGGGTAGCGATGGCGACGACAGCTCGCTTGCGACTGGGCTCAGCCGCGTGGAGGAGACAGCGTCAGGGGATATCTCGAATGCTGGCGAGGAGGCGCTTCTACGAACCATCAAGAAGATGCTCAACGGCCCGGGGTCCACGCCTGTTGGAGCTCGTTGTGTAGGCAAACAAATGCTGGCGGCTGAAAAGCTGGACAAAGACAATGTCGACGAGTTGTCGCTCGAGTGCCTGGCGGCGTTGCGGTCGTCGGCCTTTCTGGAGCTGGATGGTGTCGAAGAGGGTGCTGTGGGCGAGGAGACTGGGACACTACTAGGAGATGTCAACAGTCGGGAAGATGGAACTTACGATGCATGCGGACAGGCGCGGATGGAGAGCCGTGGTGACTCGGACGATGTTGGAGAGTTGAATGTCAACTTGAGCGAATTTCTCTTGAATTCCGTGGATGCGAGTGGCTCGTTGGCTGCTGTGGATCTTGAGGAGAATTCGCTACTTGAGGGTACTTCCTTGCTCGAAGATTTTGAGGCGCTAGCAATGGATCGGACGGCTGAGAATGTACCGCTCTTCCCATACGTGTTCACGGCGACTCCAGTGGGCGAACCATCGATACCGGTGCCAAAAGCTCTTGCGAAGGAATTTGATCAAGTGTGCTGGCAGGAAGAGGACTTGCGTGCACGTGTGGCTGCGCCCATTGCATTGGGCAATACGCCAATGGGCGAGCCGTCGGGGCCGGTCAACAAATGCTTGGTGCAGATGTTTGAACAGTGTCTATCGCCATCGCCTAATGATGACTGCCGTCCTGCCTCGTCGCCAGGCCAGGCGGCCAGGCAGGAGTGTGGTGGTGCTGTCCAGCTGCGTTCAGTGGTCAAGCGACTTGCTTTCCCTTCACCTGCCGATAGCACAAAAGACAAAACTGTTGATGAACCCCTGCAGCAGATTGCAGCAAACGCTAATCTTGCTGTCTCTGCAATTAGTGAAGCACACGGGACGTCGACGCACATAACACTCAAGCACAACACTCAGACGACTTCTGCAGTCGGAATCTCGCGCCCGATATCTGCAGTACTGAACCGCCCAGCCAAGGCAGCGGTTGCAGTGCGCCCCATGTCTGCTGTATCCGGTCGCATACCCGCTGCTACCGTTGCAGCAGGGAATCTGGAAATAGGTGTTCCTGCGACCAACGGTAAAGCTGCAACCTACACGCCCTCGGGTGGAGTCAATGGCGCATCAGCACAGTCTAGTGCCAAACGCGCCACACCAACCATGGCCTGGTTAGCGCCGAAAGGCGACGCAGAGCTAATTGCGCCCACTCAAGACAAACCGACACCTACTGACAAGCGTGCCGACAACGCTGGCTTGGCGAGTAGTTGCTTGGGCAGCTCAAGTGCAATTGGAGGAGGCGGGCTCTTCTCGGCTGCGAGAGCGCAGGCACGCGAGCAGCGCGACGGGCAATTGGGAACCAGTGCGCACAGCAGGGATCCGCAGCCCAGTGTGCGGCTAGCACCACCTGTGCGCTCGCCGATGGGCCCGACCTCTCCCTTGTCGCTTTTTGGTAGTAGTACTGGGGCAAGCGGGAGAGGTGCTACTGGCGCAGGTGCAGGGGCAGGAGCAGGGGCAGGAGCAGGAGCAGGTAGGCAGCGCTCGTCGTCGCGACCCCCGTCGGCAGTGCCGTCTCGCGGCAACTTGGTACCGAGTATCGCAACGCGTCCCGTCTCGGTGTCGCCGAAACGGCAGATGTTTGGTAGTGTTGGACTAATTGCAGCTAGGGAAGCGCTCTCCTCGCAGCAGCCGGGAGTGTCCACTGTGGCAGCAGCTTCTGGATGGCTCCTGCAGCAGCAGCGATGCTCGCCTCCAGCGGTAGGCGCGCCTCTGTCCAGCATGACGAACATGACAAATATCGCAAACAATACGGCACACACAAGCGGTGTGTCTGGAGGTGTTGCTAGTGCAACTCGAGGAGGTGGTGTTGTTGGCAGTGGTACAGCATCTGGTCTGGGTGGTGGGCGCACGGCGCAGGTGATGCTCAACAACAAGATGGATCTCATGGCCTCTGTGCGTCTCGCACGCAGAAATCACGTGAGTCTCTTTGTGTCTGCATCGTGTGCGTTTGACACTCGATAAAGGCTCGTCGAAGCGCATGTTTGTTGTGCTGCACATGTTTCAATGCAAACCTGTGTTACTCTTCACACCCGCTAACGCCCTTACCCCACCCCTACTGCCCTCTCAGACTCCGGCAAATGGAGCGCTACCGCAAGCGCCAATGTCAACAGGGCCTCGCAGGGTACTGGCGAACGATACCACCTTGCTGCCCAAGGTGCTTCTCAAAACAAACACACCAGAATGGCAGAAAAGTGCTACAGTCTGTTATATGTTATCTGAACATGTCGATTCTCTGCTTTGAATCTGCTTCATTCGTTCTGTCTGTACAATCCGCTCATGTATCTTGTGCGTTTGTGTGTGATTTTGATATTTGTGCGCAAATGTACTGAGCATATGTTGGGGTCAATGCAGACATTTTCAACGGCTGTGGCGGGAGGTGCCCACGAACTCAAGCCCCTTAACTGCCTGCCCAACAATCGTGCGGCATACTCAGACGAGTGCACTGCCGCATGTGTGTCTGCGGGGCTCAGTGGGATGCAAATGAATAACGGGCAGATTGGAGGGAAACGTGTAGTCGCGCCTCGAGTCACAGGCGCTGGGGTCACCTCCAAGCAGCCATCACGGCTACCCCCACGTGCCATGTCTGTTGAAGATGTAGATGTTGCTGCTCAGAAAGATGCAGTGGCTGAGTTTCCTCTTCGTTCGCCGACTGAGAGGTGTGACTGTGTGTTTGATGCGCCCTGCTCATCTCACCCTGGCATCCTCATTGTCGTTGACCATTTTGCATACTTAAACGCAGGTTTCGACCCACGCACAAGCTATAGACACGTGTTGTCAACATCACGTCACGCACGGCTGACGTCACATGAGACACAAACATTCAACACACAAACAGGCAAGGCGATCTGCCGTTACTGTCTGTTACTGTGCCCGACTCCTCGTCTGCGGCTGCGGCAGGTGGATTGAGCTCAGAGCTCATGCAGCTACTACGTGAAGCAGCCGCCGAGCGTCTGGCCAATTACCGTGTGCAATAGAGTATATACATGTATATGTACGTATATACAACTACCGTGTGCACAAGAGTATATACATATATATGTACGTATATACATGTATATGAGAGGAGAATAAGAAATGATGGGATTCGCAAAAGGTGAGTGTCAAGCGGAGGAGGGGGCAAGATTTAGGTCAGCCCTCGAGTGAGCCCTTGCAGCAGCTTTGGCAGCGCGGGGCAGGTAGGGTAGTGGCGACGCAACGCGACACATCACATCAAATGAACCTCAATGTTGGAGGGGTTCTGCCTGGAGGTGGAGACGGTGAGCATTTTTCTTTGCGGTGAAAATGTGCACACGTAAGCACCTGAGTGTGCTCTTGTTTCAACATGTGCATTTTAGGGTCCCAAAAAT
>Ga0105052_10007319_pt1 | contig 10823 bp, 12 predicted proteins | sample FRY03_FD_78094 | JGI IMG/M metagenome (GOLD analysis project Ga0105052, IMG submission 78094) | Freshwater microbial communities from Lake Fryxell liftoff mats and glacier meltwater in Antarctica - FRY-03 | ecosystem: Environmental > Aquatic > Freshwater > Ice > Glacier meltwater ... | reverse complement strand
GCTACTTTTTTTTGTTTCAATCCATCTTTTATGGACAGGTACTTTAGAAGAAACTCATTTGCCCATTGCGCTTTGCCTATGTAATCGTTTCAATCCATCTTTTATGGACAGGTACTTTAGAAGATACTCATCATAGCCATTTTCATCCGCCTCATCAAGTTTCAATCCATCTTTTATGGACAGGTACTTTAGAAGTACTAAGGAGCGGAGACCTATCTAATGCATCTTGGTGTTTCAATCCATCTTTTATGGACAGGTACTTTAGAAGTCTTGAAATAGAAGCCAAAAGCGGGTCCAGTACCGTGTTTCAATCCATCTTTTATGGACAGGTACTTTAGAAGCGCCCAACGACTGGAAGTCAGTCGCTAAGTATCACCGGTTTCAATCCATCTTTTATGGACAGGTACTTTAGAAGCTTATGCTCATTGCTGTATGAATTTGTTTTGTAGTATGTTTCAATCCATCTTTTATGGACAGGTACTTTAGAAGCTACCTCGATAATGCTGATAACTATTCTGAAATAGGGTTTCAATCCATCTTTTATGGACAGGTACTTTAGAAGTACGGCTGTGGCTGGATCATCCACAAGCGGAAAAGGTTTCAATCCATCTTTTATGGACAGGTACTTTAGAAGAGGCTATGCCGGATAAGCACTTTGTTACGTTAACTTGGTTTCAATCCATCTTTTATGGACAGGTACTTTAGAAGCCACCGACGAACTCCTGACAACGCTATCAGGTGAAGGTTTCAATCCATCTTTTATGGACAGGTACTTTAGAAGTGATTGGGCATACAACATGTATCGTGGGTTTAGCCTGTTTCAATCCATCTTTTATGGACAGGTACTTTAGAAGGCGACATGGACACCCCTATTGGCGGCTAGTGACGCAAGTTTCAATCCATCTTTTATGGACAGGTACTTTAGAAGTAAGCACGGGAGTAAATAACATACCCCCCAGTCCCCGTTTCAATCCATCTTTTATGGACAGGTACTTTAGAAGATGGAATTGAGAACGTGGACGAACGCCGGGTCTGGTGTTTCAATCCATCTTTTATGGACAGGTACTTTAGAAGGTGGATTCGGTTGTTTTGGTCTGCATTTGAAATCTTGTTTCAATCCATCTTTTATGGACAGGTACTTTAGAAGTAGAATCAATTAGTTTTGACCTTGAACTTGATTTTTACGTTTCAATCCATCTTTTATGGACAGGTACTTTAGAAGCTATCGAATCTCCCATAACAGGATACTTGGTAGCCCGTTTCAATCCATCTTTTATGGACAGGTACTTTAGAAGCGAGACGCTATCACGATCCTGAAACAGGACACGACAGTTTCAATCCATCTTTTATGGACAGGTACTTTAGAAGTACATCTACACAGCTTCGGGGTTAGGCTCCACCGGACGGTTTCAATCCATCTTTTATGGACAGGTACTTTAGAAGGTCAGCACATTATCATTAGACTAGTAGAAAGAAAGGGTTTCAATCCATCTTTTATGGACAGGTACTTTAGAAGCCCTTTTCCTACATTTCCTGCGGATATTTCAGCAGAGTTTCAATCCATCTTTTATGGACAGGTACTTTAGAAGGTGCTTAGGGAGGGTGTTTACATTCTTGAAATAGAAGGTTTCAATCCATCTTTTATGGACAGGTACTTTAGAAGGAGCGGACGTTCCAATCATATACCCCGACCGCAGTTGTTTCAATCCATCTTTTATGGACAGGTACTTTAGAAGCTTGATGTACATGGTAGGCTGAATTTGTTTCATGGTGTTTCAATCCATCTTTTATGGACAGGTACTTTAGAAGTCGACTGGACAGGGGGATCGGGAACGAAACCCTACAGTTTCAATCCATCTTTTATGGACAGGTACTTTAGAAGCCTCCCCCTCGGATGTGTATAGATAATCGCAACCTCGTTTCAATCCATCTTTTATGGACAGGTACTTTAGAAGACCTCCCGACGGGCTGAGATGGTTAATTCGTCTATGTTTCAATCCATCTTTTATGGACAGGTACTTTAGAAGGAGCGGACGTTCCAATCATATACCCCGACCGCAGTTGTTTCAATCCATCTTTTATGGACAGGTACTTTAGAAGCGGCCACCGGCTACCCTAGTGAGGGAAGTTACTTATGTTTCAATCCATCTTTTATGGACAGGTACTTTAGAAGTTGCACCATTTACGGGTTGGTACGTACATACCAACCGTTTCAATCCATCTTTTATGGACAGGTACTTTAGAAGATCTACACAGCTTCGGGGTTAGGCTCCACCGGACGGTTTCAATCCATCTTTTATGGACAGGTACTTTAGAAGGCAGATCGACTATCTACGGAAGCACAGAGTTTTGTAGAGTTTCAATCCATCTTTTATGGACAGGTACTTTAGAAGATGGAAAAGCTAAACAGTTACGAGCGCAACTCCTGGAAGTTTCAATCCATCTTTTATGGACAGGTACTTTAGAAGATAAGTAAAAGAGCGTACCCAAATGTAGATATAGCGTTTCAATCCATCTTTTATGGACAGGTACTTTAGAAGTTGCGGGGTATTCGTCAATGCCAATTAGATATTCGTGTTTCAATCCATCTTTTATGGACAGGTACTTTAGAAGTTAGAGTCGGCTCAACGTCTTTTATCGTACCAAGAAGTTTCAATCCATCTTTTATGGACAGGTACTTTAGAAGTTGGAAAAGAAACAGGAGTTGATGAAAACAATTAAGTTTCAATCCATCTTTTATGGACAGGTACTTTAGAAGAGACTATAACCCTATTACTAGCTTTTTCGAGGAGCAGTTTCAATCCATCTTTTATGGACAGGTACTTTAGAAGCTGCCGAGGGGTTAATGGTATACGTAACCGATAGTAGTTTCAATCCATCTTTTATGGACAGGTACTTTAGAAGCGGGTTTGGAGGAAAAGACGAACTAGAACTAGCGATCTAGTTTCAATCCATCTTTTATGGACAGGTACTTTAGAAGATGGAATTGAGAACGTGGACGAACGCCGGGTCTGGTGTTTCAATCCATCTTTTATGGACAGGTACTTTAGAAGTCCTGCTTATACAGAAGAAAGCAGAAAATTGGTTGAGTTTCAATCCATCTTTTATGGACAGGTACTTTAGAAGACTTACTTAGCGAATAGGCCACTTACCGGGCTATCTAGTTTCAATCCATCTTTTATGGACAGGTACTTTAGAAGAAGCATTTAATTTATTTATGTTAGCTAAGGGTATTAGTTTCAATCCATCTTTTATGGACAGGTACTTTAGAAGATTGGGAGAGTTTAGATACAACAATCCCCGTATCTTATTGTTTCAATCCATCTTTTATGGACAGGTACTTTAGAAGAATTAACCATTTTCGTGTCTTAGCAATATCTTTCGCGTTTCAATCCATCTTTTATGGACAGGTACTTTAGAAGTATTTTCCCATTGTTGAGGATCATGACCCAACAGCGCGTTTCAATCCATCTTTTATGGACAGGTACTTTAGAAGATCACCCAACTACTACCAAAACAAACCTACCTATGGTTTCAATCCATCTTTTATGGACAGGTACTTTAGAAGTAATTGCGGCAATAAACTACCTAGATGGTTTGGGATGTTTCAATCCATCTTTTATGGACAGGTACTTTAGAAGCTTTAACGCCACAGGTCCATTCACGGCGTTCGAGAAGTTTCAATCCATCTTTTATGGACAGGTACTTTAGAAGCCTAAACGTCGTTGTACTCGACTACGATAGAGTAAGTTTCAATCCATCTTTTATGGACAGGTACTTTAGAAGTTTTTTTATGCTATTTATACCACTGAAACGGGTACTTGTTTCAATCCATCTTTTATGGACAGGTACTTTAGAAGATTGGATCAAGACGAAGCCAAAGTGCGTAAGATTAGGTTTCAATCCATCTTTTATGGACAGGTACTTTAGAAGCAGACCAAAATGGCAATCCTGTATATGAAACACCATGTTTCAATCCATCTTTTATGGACAGGTACTTTAGAAGATTAAGCCCCGAAATGTCGGCGCCAAAGGAAACTACGTTTCAATCCATCTTTTATGGACAGGTACTTTAGAAGTTAGCTTCACTCTATTTCTTCGTTCCACTCCAACCTGTTTCAATCCATCTTTTATGGACAGGTACTTTAGAAGTTCAGGTCAAAAGATTTATCAAGCGAAGAGGAGTATGTTTCAATCCATCTTTTATGGACAGGTACTTTAGAAGATCCAGGATATTCGATAAGGATGCATACTTACTCTGTTTCAATCCATCTTTTATGGACAGGTACTTTAGAAGTTCTTTTGCAGCGTTAGTGAAGAATAACACTTGATCGGTTTCAATCCATCTTTTATGGACAGGTACTTTAGAAGTGAAGACTTGCGAGATACATAACTGTAAGATTACAGGTTTCAATCCATCTTTTATGGACAGGTACTTTAGAAGCGGGTGATCTCTTTGCACACTCGTTATTGTAGGCAAGTTTCAATCCATCTTTTATGGACAGGTACTTTAGAAGCCACTGCTTCATCTTCCCGTGGTGGATATCTTTCCAGTTTCAATCCATCTTTTATGGACAGGTACTTTAGAAGTGTTGGGTCATGATCCTCAACAATGGGAAAATATATTGTTTCAATCCATCTTTTATGGACAGGTACTTTAGAAGCTTCGAACGTACCCCGTGGACGCTTCTTTTATGTTTTGTTTCAATCCATCTTTTATGGACAGGTACTTTAGAAGCGTGAATGGACTTGTGGCGTTAAAGATAGCATCTTGGTTTCAATCCATCTTTTATGGACAGGTACTTTAGAAGAATCGCCTCTATATCTTGCTTTTTTACATCCTTACGTTTCAATCCATCTTTTATGGACAGGTACTTTAGAAGACTATCTGACGCCCTTAAAGAGGCGTGGCGCCTACGTTTCAATCCATCTTTTATGGACAGGTACTTTAGAAGGCCTGCAACGCCTCGTGCATGAATGGATCAACTCCAGTTTCAATCCATCTTTTATGGACAGGTACTTTAGAAGGCTACAACCTACTCCCAACGCCCCAAAGCAGGGATTTGTTTCAATCCATCTTTTATGGACAGGTACTTTAGAAGTGCTTAGGGAGGGTGTTTACATTCTTGAAATAGAAGGTTTCAATCCATCTTTTATGGACAGGTACTTTAGAAGCCCTAAATTGCCATCTTGAACCCACTCGTAGAACTGTTTCAATCCATCTTTTATGGACAGGTACTTTAGAAGCATTTACCAAGCTCTCTATATACATTGCAGTATATAGTTTCAATCCATCTTTTATGGACAGGTACTTTAGAAGAATGTGACTACTGGCGAGTTAACTGATATGATGGCGTTTCAATCCATCTTTTATGGACAGGTACTTTAGAAGAAGAATAGACTATTATAGAACCATTGCAGATCGGAAGTTTCAATCCATCTTTTATGGACAGGTACTTTAGAAGCGTTAGCGGCTGACGCTTACACACAAACGAGCGTAAGTTTCAATCCATCTTTTATGGACAGGTACTTTAGAAGCCCCTTTTCCTACATTTCCTGCGGATATTTCAGCAGAGTTTCAATCCATCTTTTATGGACAGGTACTTTAGAAGAAGGGCTTCGTAATTATCTAACGCATTTGCGGTGTGTTTCAATCCATCTTTTATGGACAGGTACTTTAGAAGAAGGCGCACCACCCATGATCGGATCAGGAGTGGTGCGTTTCAATCCATCTTTTATGGACAGGTACTTTAGAAGTTTCTTGCCTGTTGGCTCCCATGTATCGCGTTCGATAGTTTCAATCCATCTTTTATGGACAGGTACTTTAGAAGATGTTTCGTATTCTTGGCGCAATGTTTCGTATTCTTGTTTCAATCCATCTTTTATGGACAGGTACTTTAGAAGAGTTGCAGGGGTTTATAGGATTGAATTTAAAAAGAAGTTTCAATCCATCTTTTATGGACAGGTACTTTAGAAGTTCGGGCAGCCATTGCTACTTCTGTTCCGCTTCCCGGTTTCAATCCATCTTTTATGGACAGGTACTTTAGAAGACAGAAACGGCCCTACCCGGTTGAAACTATGCACGTGTTTCAATCCATCTTTTATGGACAGGTACTTTAGAAGCACTGCTTCATCTTCCCGTGGTGGATATCTTTCCAGTTTCAATCCATCTTTTATGGACAGGTACTTTAGAAGACGATCTTAACAATTGTGTCGTTTTCGACGGCTACATGTTTCAATCCATCTTTTATGGACAGGTACTTTAGAAGAACTGGTTCATAGCCTAGCGTAGCCAGGAATTCTACGTTTCAATCCATCTTTTATGGACAGGTACTTTAGAAGACGCCACGTAATCAGGAAGCATTATCAGCATTCACGGTTTCAATCCATCTTTTATGGACAGGTACTTTAGAAGTTTTTCGTGATTACGGCAATATAGGGCACGGGCTATTGTTTCAATCCATCTTTTATGGACAGGTACTTTAGAAGTCTGATAGAAATATTCCACAGAATCACCCATGAAAAGTTTCAATCCATCTTTTATGGACAGGTACTTTAGAAGCGTTAACGATTAGCGTTATTTGGCGGTCCTTGCGATGTTTCAATCCATCTTTTATGGACAGGTACTTTAGAAGCATCAGGGTTCGAACCGAAATCTATAATTCTCATATGTTTCAATCCATCTTTTATGGACAGGTACTTTAGAAGTCAACCCGTGCTTTCAACTCTTCGATCAATTCAGGATGTTTCAATCCATCTTTTATGGACAGGTACTTTAGAAGCTTGGTCTGTTATTACAGCCCGCTGCATTTGGATACTGTTTCAATCCATCTTTTATGGACAGGTACTTTAGAAGGCAAATGTCGATGAATCGACGAAATGGGTCTAATGAGTTTCAATCCATCTTTTATGGACAGGTACTTTAGAAGCCCACACTATTTCGGTCTTTTTGCCGTATTTGTCCGGTTTCAATCCATCTTTTATGGACAGGTACTTTAGAAGAATACGCAGAATCTACAACATCACAGCCAGTACCCTAGTTTCAATCCATCTTTTATGGACAGGTACTTTAGAAGAACTTTTCACGAGGCGATGACTGGCACCGCCGATACGTTTCAATCCATCTTTTATGGACAGGTACTTTAGAAGTCCATGGTCCTAATATCAGCATAGTGCCGGCAATTGCGTTTCAATCCATCTTTTATGGACAGGTACTTTAGAAGAGTTCTCCTTGGATGGTCTTCGAGAATCCAGCGAGCAGTTTCAATCCATCTTTTATGGACAGGTACTTTAGAAGTAGAACTGTAATAGGATACTTGATGGCAACAAAAACTGTTTCAATCCATCTTTTATGGACAGGTACTTTAGAAGTACTAGTAGCGCAAATGGAGGATGCCGAGCTCTACGAGTTTCAATCCATCTTTTATGGACAGGTACTTTAGAAGCTGCTCCTTGGCTTTCGAGCACGTTCAGGGCGTTGGAGAGTTTCAATCCATCTTTTATGGACAGGTACTTTAGAAGCGATATTGATGACCACGGAAATATTATTGAGCACACGTTTCAATCCATCTTTTATGGACAGGTACTTTAGAAGTAATTGCCTTGGACGGCTAAGGACCAAAGATAGGGAGTTTCAATCCATCTTTTATGGACAGGTACTTTAGAAGACCATCGTAAGTACCCTTTCTCCCTTATCGGTCCTAGTTTCAATCCATCTTTTATGGACAGGTACTTTAGAAGAATCAACTCAGGGTGCGGTACTGCCGCTCGTTACTCGTTTCAATCCATCTTTTATGGACAGGTACTTTAGAAGACCGGCACGAGCGCCGAGCGTGGTAGCACCGGCGTGGGTTTCAATCCATCTTTTATGGACAGGTACTTTAGAAGAGGGGCAGATCTCAGCCCAGGGCTTTTTGGGGAAACGTTTCAATCCATCTTTTATGGACAGGTACTTTAGAAGCCGTGGGGGGGTATGTTTTATGTTGAAAAATTCATAGCGTTTCAATCCATCTTTTATGGACAGGTACTTTAGAAGACCTGATTGTGAACGGAAAGTCGGCTGAACTAAGCGGTTTCAATCCATCTTTTATGGACAGGTACTTTAGAAGGGTGTCTGGTATCTTGGCTTGGGGCGCGCAGCACGAAGTTTCAATCCATCTTTTATGGACAGGTACTTTAGAAGACGGCAACGGATTTTATTTTGTTGCCTTCCAGTATAGTTTCAATCCATCTTTTATGGACAGGTACTTTAGAAGGGGAAATGGTACAGCATATAAAGCAGCATCGTGATAGTTTCAATCCATCTTTTATGGACAGGTACTTTAGAAGACGCCACTACGATCTGTGGGGCTGCGCAGCCTTACGCAGTTTCAATCCATCTTTTATGGACAGGTACTTTAGAAGAGTTAAAGCGCTGATCGAAGAGCGTTTAATTTTGATGTTTCAATCCATCTTTTATGGACAGGTACTTTAGAAGGGGAGTAATTGAACTTAGTAGGCAGCAACTCTACGCGTTTCAATCCATCTTTTATGGACAGGTACTTTAGAAGCCCAGAGGAAATCGAGTTTGCTAACGACCTCCCCCTGTTTCAATCCATCTTTTATGGACAGGTACTTTAGAAGTGGGTTTGTTCATGGTCGTTGTTGTTTTTGGGTTTTTGTTTCAATCCATCTTTTATGGACAGGTACTTTAGAAGTCGTCGAAGGTGGGGGCTACGCATGTGGTGGATGCGTTTCAATCCATCTTTTATGGACAGGTACTTTAGAAGTTCCTTCTATTACTTGTTGGGTTATCTGCACAATCAGTTTCAATCCATCTTTTATGGACAGGTACTTTAGAAGTTCAGAATCATAGTTCAATGTGGTAGCGGGTTGATTGGTTTCAATCCATCTTTTATGGACAGGTACTTTAGAAGCGCACCCTTGCCCCGTCCGTTGGTCATCAGATCGCCGTTTCAATCCATCTTTTATGGACAGGTACTTTAGAAGCATTGTAATCAAAATTGAGTAATGGGAAAGTACGATAGTTTCAATCCATCTTTTATGGACAGGTACTTTAGAAGCTTACTAGGGCGGGTATCTTTTCCCTTTTTGTTCTAAGTTTCAATCCATCTTTTATGGACAGGTACTTTAGAAGCCCACCGCCCGGTTTCGCTGCGTAATAGAACGCTGTGTTTCAATCCATCTTTTATGGACAGGTACTTTAGAAGCAAATGGACGCCTTTGCGGTTTTTCTCGGACTTCTGGTTTCAATCCATCTTTTATGGACAGGTACTTTAGAAGGGCAAGGCGGTGGGTTGGCCGGCTACTAGGCCCTGCGTTTCAATCCATCTTTTATGGACAGGTACTTTAGAAGACAGTGGGAGCCTCTATGGTATCGGGAGAGCACCCCGTTTCAATCCATCTTTTATGGACAGGTACTTTAGAAGGTGACCTATACTTTTCCGCGTAATTCTGTGTACTTGGGTTTCAATCCATCTTTTATGGACAGGTACTTTAGAAGTGGCTAGTCGATGGCACTTTAATTTTCATTCGTCCAGTTTCAATCCATCTTTTATGGACAGGTACTTTAGAAGCTTTGCACCTTGCCCGGCCAATATCTTTGATTCTACGTTTCAATCCATCTTTTATGGACAGGTACTTTAGAAGAGACCCAGTTTGTCTATATGGCGAAAGACGGGGAATGTTTCAATCCATCTTTTATGGACAGGTACTTTAGAAGAACATTGGACACTATGGATGGCCTCGGTATAGGCAATAGTTTCAATCCATCTTTTATGGACAGGTACTTTAGAAGCGGAGTTGATTGCGCTCCAAACCCGAAACCAACCCAGTTTCAATCCATCTTTTATGGACAGGTACTTTAGAAGGGTGAGCTGGGGATTCCTCCGGCTGATAACAGAGTCGTTTCAATCCATCTTTTATGGACAGGTACTTTAGAAGCTTTGATCGGCGTCGCTGGGGTCTTGCTTACTGCCAGTTTCAATCCATCTTTTATGGACAGGTACTTTAGAAGTCAATGGCGGTATAAATGGGCAAGATCAGCTCCTTGGGTTTCAATCCATCTTTTATGGACAGGTACTTTAGAAGTTTCCTCAACCATTCCGACCCCAACACTTTTTCTGTCTGTTTCAATCCATCTTTTATGGACAGGTACTTTAGAAGCCTTAGCTCCTTTACTTGATTTTCTAGCGAGTATTCGTTTCAATCCATCTTTTATGGACAGGTACTTTAGAAGTTGAATGTTGGTTAGGACTTTTGTTTTTGCCAAACGGGTTTCAATCCATCTTTTATGGACAGGTACTTTAGAAGCCCAGGAAAGCCAGCCAGCACCGAGAAAGCAAACTGGTTTCAATCCATCTTTTATGGACAGGTACTTTAGAAGTCATTTTACTGTTTTTTTGCTTGCCTCGACTCGCTTGTTTCAATCCATCTTTTATGGACAGGTACTTTAGAAGTTCTGGGTAACTTCTTCGATTTTCATATAATAGATTGTTTCAATCCATCTTTTATGGACAGGTACTTTAGAAGAATATTACTCATTTCCTTTAGGCAGTCGCCTTGTATGTTTCAATCCATCTTTTATGGACAGGTACTTTAGAAGTCAAAACAGGCAAAAAAGTAGAGGCATACTTAATGTTGTTTCAATCCATCTTTTATGGACAGGTACTTTAGAAGAAACTGACTGACGGAACGGCAAAGCTAACCGACGCGGTTTCAATCCATCTTTTATGGACAGGTACTTTAGAAGCCAGCGACATATATCCGTACACAATCAGCAGGTCTGGTTTCAATCCATCTTTTATGGACAGGTACTTTAGAAG
>Ga0105052_10007318_pt1 | contig 10824 bp, 25 predicted proteins | sample FRY03_FD_78094 | JGI IMG/M metagenome (GOLD analysis project Ga0105052, IMG submission 78094) | Freshwater microbial communities from Lake Fryxell liftoff mats and glacier meltwater in Antarctica - FRY-03 | ecosystem: Environmental > Aquatic > Freshwater > Ice > Glacier meltwater ... | reverse complement strand
AATTTAATTTACCAACTTGCTTGGTAGTAAAACCCCCAGTTACTACCTAAAGCGAGCGCTTCTTTGATTTGAGCGACGGTATTTTTTAAACCTTCAAAATACCACTCGTCGTACTCAGTACCACCGAAGAAAAAGCCTGCACCAGTAGGAAGAAGTTTCTCAGCCAAACTGTTATCTGCCAATACTGCTTTGCAAGTCTCGCTCAACCGTTCTAATTCGCTACGGTCGGCATAGATACGCTGGCACTCGTCTTTGCCGTCTGCTAACTCATTAATGAACCAATTGTGAATTGCATTAACCTTGCGCCAGTATCCAATAGTTAAAGAAACCTCAACTGAGGGAACCTCAGGCGATACATAACCGCCAACTGTTTGCAAGATTGTCTTAAAGGTTTCATTTTCGCCGTTTTCTGCGATTTGAAACTTATAATTGCTTTCATAGCGTGTTGCGTGAAGATACATGTCTAGCCCCATAATATTTACCTTTTCCGTTTCATTAAGGACGTTCGCCTTAATAAGAGAATACTCTCATTAAGTGGCACTCTCGCTAATAGGCATTGTTGTGACCTACATCACAAAAGCTTCTCTCTCATTCCATTCCTTTAATGCAGGGAGGGTGGGCACCAACACAAACATTGGCAATGAGGCTTTGGGCAAAATAAGTATTTTGGCATTCCCTAAAAAAAGCAACCCCCACCGATTTCTCGGTGAGGGCACTTCGGGGCTGGCTATGCGATAGCCAGCTCTTTTTCCACTTCAAAAGTCGCTTCGACCTTTGGGTGCAATTCATTTCGCATTTCTGCGAAAAGTTCCGCTGACCATTTCGCGTTAATAACGCGAGTAAAAAGATTAGCGAGTGAGTAATTAGGATTTAGGGCTTGCGCCGTATGGAGAGAGGCAACCGCTAATTCGGTATCGCCTGCTTCGTAGTAAAAAGCAGACAATAAGGTATAAAAGGGAACGCGTAAGTCCTCTTCAATTAGCGATAGGATTTGAGTAATGAACTCAATGGCACCTTCTGCGCCTAGAGTCATTGGTGCGTGACCTAATACATAATCGCGCACCTGATTGTCTTGTATGGAATACGATACGAGATTAACTTCGTTAATCGGTAACGCTTCGTTCTTGGTAAATGCTTCGGCTACCGCGTGGTAAGCCGCAAGTGCTTGCTTGTTAGTTAGTCTCATGTCTAGCCCCTTTTCCCAACTACTGTGCTTCGTTGGTAAGAGAACTATCTCTCACTTATCCACTACGGCGAATAGCCATTGTTGTGATGTGCATCACAGAGCTTGCGGCTCGTGTCTCTCCACCCTTCCCTTTAGGGATTAGGTACAGGGAGGGCGGGTACCAACACAAACATTTTGGCCGCTGGCCTTAGCTGCCAGCTTCCGGCTGTAAAGTTGGGTCATTTTTAAGTGTGACCCAGCACTTTTTTAATCAGGGCTGATTAGAAAACTCAGGAACCCAAGTAGTCCACCGAAATTCGGTGTTGGCTATGAACCCTTGTTCGGTAAGCGGTAGCAAGCGCAACCTAATTGAACCCGTGCGATTAGGCACGGCTTCCATAACTAAACCGATGATCCCAGTTTTTTGCGTGGTGTAGACATCACCGACCTTTGGCTCGTGTGTCATTTGACTGCCTTTCTATGGTTAGCGCGGGTACATTTACCGCAAATCTTGTTAGCCGTGAACGCCGTGAGTAGGTCGTTATCATCACCGCATTGGTTGCATGTGCTGTTCACGCGCTCACCTCGCAATCGTGTCCATAGTTCCAATCGCTTGCCTGCTCCTCGTCGAGCATGTTGAACTTACGCTCGCACTCAATGCAGGTCTTAACTAATTGTAATTTCATTTCTAGCCCCTTTATTCGTTGGTAAGAGAACTATCTCACCGCATACCGCTAGCGCTAATAGGCAATGCTGTGAGATACATCACAGAGCTTCCAGCCCGTGTCTCTCCACCCTATCCCGAAGGGATAAGAGGAGGGTGGGTCAACACAAACATCCCCCGCGTCGGCGAGGGATGTTTTATTATTTACTATCGCTCACACTCATTACAAGTAGGTAAGCCGTCTACTAAGTGGTAGCCATAGTCTAGATTTATTTCTTCGTCACAACTCCAACACTCTAATTTTTGGATCATTTCTGCACCCAAATCGTGTCGCATAGTTCTGCACCCACATCAAGTGAGTATCGGCATGATGACTCGTTAATCACGCGTTCATGAGTAACTACATACGACACGCCCGCGACAGTCGCGCCTATCATCATGACTAGCATTGAGAAGATGAACGCGCCGAGTAGCGCGAAGAATACAGACTCGCCTCGCTTGGTGAGTTTCATGCGCCCACCTCGCAAGCCGTGATAAAGCGGGCTCGGTCAAAGCGTGGGTTATCCTTCTCGAGTGAGTCGGCTAGTTCCATCACCAGCAGACCTTGCGACCAATCTAGTTGGCCATCAAGTACAGCCTTACACATACGGGTTAAGTAGATGGCTTTTGCAATTAATTGGTAGTCCTTGCGTGTCATGTCTTGCTCCTTTACGGTTAATTCAAGCGCGGTTGGCTTGATAAGAGAACTATCCCACCGCATGCCGCTAGCGCGAAGAGGCATTGTTGTGATGTGCATCACAGAGCTACCCCCCCAGGGTTAAGTGACGCAAATCACAGAAAGGGGGGCCAGGTAACAAACCCAGGTAACACCTAAATTGCCCGTGTAGTAGCCTAGGCGCCTCGTAAAATTTTTTGAAGGTCTTTAAATTTGCTTCACAGTAGCCTAGGGATGTAGTGTCGCCCTTATAAAAAAACCTATGACACACAAGGAGTTAAAATGAGTAGCACACCTCAACCTAATACAGAGCCACCCATTGCACTCAATGTGAGGCTAAAGCAACCTGGGACAGTAAATTTGCTGACTGGTGGTGCTTTGAATGTGATGATGGTAGCCCGTTAACTCAGGCTACTAAAACTCCTAAAATTGATAAGGAAGATTAGAGCCCATTTGGCCCTAAATAGATTTACTCTTTACCCATGTTTATGCAATGGCTCATGGAGCAGCACGATAGGTCAGATGAGATATCGGCCCTTGTCCACACTATCTCTGTGGACTACAACAACGGCTGTCTAGGCACCACAGCTGACTTACTCTATGTGGGAAACCACTTTAAGAACGTTCACCCAGATACCTTTTACAAGATGCAAAACCAAATAGCCCTTGCCATTAAGACTTACGATGATCCGCTAGGTCTGTAAACTGTAACCATGGCTAAAGCAAAGCGTGTAGATAGTTCCGAGTGGAAAGACTCATCCCCTAAATCAGGTAGTGGTGAGAGCTGGAAAGACTGGGCCAATAGAAACCCTAATCGTGCAGGGGATGCAAAGCGTACAGAACGCCGTATGGGTGATGCTATTAAAAAAGGTAAAGCAAAGCCAGAGAGTACAAAGCAATTAACCTCTAAAGGCGAGCAAGCTAAACCACGTTATAAGAAGGTTGAAAAATGGAAAGGCGAGCGTCCAGTATCCGGAGCAGGCGGAGCAAAGAGCGATGCTGAAAAAGCCGCAAAAAGAGATTCAATGATCGCGTGGGCTGCAAAGAACCCTAACCGTATGGATAACGCTCGTCGTGCACAGGGCAAAGATGTATCACAACAATCTGGTGGACAAGGAAGGAAGAAGAAATGAAGACTACAAAGGCGGCTCCTAAATCTGTAGATAAGAAACTATCTGATAAAGGTTTAATGCACCCTGAAGCTTATACAAAGAATGTAGCAAACGCTAAGGCAATGTCAAAGCCATTTAAAAAATCTATTGTTAAGAAAAAGAAGATGATTTAATGTTACCTGCAGGTGGCCAGTTTGATAACGTCGTGTCTCTTGACGCTAAGCGTGCAGAGAAGGCAAGTGCAACAAAAGCCAGCAAATCTCCATATGGACCAATACAAGCAGGTATTGTAAAAACTAATGACAAACCCAAGTAAATGTCGTAAGTGTGACCACGATATCGAATACGGTATCTGTGTAGATAACGAGTGCGGATGTGTGTGTGACAAATGATTTATGATCCAGCGTTAGGCAGAACTCGTGAACAACGCGCTCTAGGCAGAGATGCTAAGGGTGTAAATACAGATATTTCGCGTTCGAAAGAGACCCGTAAAGTTCATCGCGGTATGTATGATGGACGTAGGGCCTCTTATGGACGTTACCAAGTTGGTGCAATGGCAACCGATGCTATGGACAAGTCGCAGACAAGGAACAATCAATGAAACCTTCTATGAGCCAGTTCTCAATGAATACTCCAGAAGAACGTAAAGCGCAACGCACCGCTGATGCTGACTGGGCTAAATCAGAGTACGAAGCAAAAGGCGGAGATAAGACCGCGTATAAATTTAAACCATCCTTTAAAGGTGAAACGTACGAAAACCAAGTGAAAAGCAAAAAAAATGGCTGAAACAGCAACGTGGACACGCAAAGAGGGTAAGAACGCTAAGGGCGGGCTTAACGAAGCAGGTCGCAAGTCTTATGAAGCGGCTAACCCTGGTTCTAATTTAAAACCCCCTGTGTCCTCTCGTGAAGCGCGTAAGTCCCCTAAGGCAGCTTCTCGTCGTAAATCTTTCTGTGCACGTATGGGTGGCATGCCTGGCCCTATGATTGGCGATAATGGTAAGCCTACTCGAAAAGCGCTAGCGCTTCGTAAATGGGATTGCTAATGGCTGAGACTAAAAAGTTTGGTCCATACAAAGGCTCTGAGGCTAATGGCGGACGCCCTATCTATGTCTACAAGAAAAAAGTAGGCAACAAGTGGGTTACTACCTCTAAGAACAAAGCCCGCGCTGATTACGAGGCTACAAACGGCAAAATTAAGTCTAAGGACACTACAGTTGACCACAAGGACAATAACCACAATAATGACTCTAAGGGAAACCTCCGGGCGATCTCTCGCAGTAAGAACACAGCAAAAGAAAACAAGCGCCGTGCAGGTAAAAAGGAGACCGAAAAATGATTGAAGTATTAGTCGTATACTTAGGAATGGCTTTTGCAATTTCTTTTATTACTATCCAAAACGATAGAAAAGAAAAACTAAAAGATAAAATTTTTAAAGGATACAAAGAGTATTCTTTTGACAGAGATAAAGATGGCTTTATTCAAGAAGGAACTATTTGGGAGCGACCAGCGCCAAAGAAAAAGGGGAAAAAATAATGGAGCCAAACAAGACACAATTTTCTAACATCTACCGCAAAGGTGAAGGTCAATTAGATGATGATGGTCGCCACACAGGGCTACGTAAAGCCGCGTTAAATCAACGTATGGAAGAATCAAGCGCAAACCGAGGACTGACTGCAGCTCAACAATTTGATAAAGATACTGCCAGTGGAGTTCAAGGCGCACGAAATGTGGTTAACCTTAACCCAACTGTTAAAGAAGCAACAGAAAATCCAACTATGTTAGGTGGACCAGTAAGTGGTTCTGCTATGGCACGCATAAAAGACGTAAATGCTGAAAAGAAAAGAACAACAGCAAGAGAACTAAAACGCCGCTAAGTGGAAGACGCTGTTCGCATACAACTTTGGACGTGTGATATTTGTAAAAAACGTTGGGTTGTTCCAGACTTAGCGCGTATGTGTGAAGATAAGCATTTAGAGGAAGAATACAAATGACTAAAAATAAAAAACATAGACAACATAAAAATGTTTCTATGGATCAAAGAGGTCATCTAAAACTCGGTGGAGTTGTGCTCCCCTATTACCCAGCGTACTACTGGAATGGGATGTATTCTGGTACTACTAACGCAGGAACAATAACAACAGCAACCGAAGGAGGTAACCATGCAGGAGACGCAGGTACTGGAGACGGTGGAGCGGGAGCTGACAGCGGCGGATCGTTGTGATAAATGCACAGCTGCTGCACGAGTTGTATTTACATTATTAAACGGTGAGTTAATGTTTTGCGGTCATCACGCACGTGATGTAAATAAATCATTAAGTAAAACTGCAATAACTGTTTGGGATCCGCACAGCGAATTGTTTTAGTATAATTATAGTTGTCAAGGGAGAAGACAACTGAATGCTCTGCGTAAATTAACAGCATTATTTGTTTTACTATACGTAGCCTTCTGGCCCTCATTACTTGGAACACCTGCATATGCTAATGAATCTATTGGCGCACCCACAAATTTAACCGCTGTTATACAAGAAAACAACGTAGTTCTTAATTGGAGCGCCTCAGAATCATCTACTGTAACTGTTGAAAGATACGCAGTTATGTGGACCAATGGCTCTGGCGGGTGGGCTTGGGCTACTGGAAATGTAGGGGACTCTACTGCTTTAAATACTTTTATAAGCGTCCCTATTTCAATTGTAGAACAATCTGGGCCAGGTACATATACATTTACTGTTCGTTCTGATAATGACACTATCGGTGCTTACTCAAGTTATTCTAACCCCGTATCGGTTAACACAGTAGTTGCTCCAGAACCTACACCTACGCCAACACCGTCTCAAGAGCCTACTCCAACGGCTTTGCCGACTCCCGATTCTTCTCAAAGCCCAAGCCCAGAACCTGCTCCTTCAACACCGTCAACGACTCCAGAGCCTTCACCAAGTCCCGCTCCAAACGAGCAATCCTCACCATTGCCGACCAGTACCCCAGAATCGAACCCAAGCTCAGAGCCAACACAAACAGCGCAGCCATCTCCATCACCTAGTCCTGGGCCTTCTGTGAGTCCAACACCGCAGCCTGAACCTTCAACTGAGCCAGAGCCTTCACCGCAACCTCAACCGCAACCCGAACCGACTCCTGAGCCTTCTCCCGATCCAAGTCCTCCTGCTCAAGAATTGCCTCAACCAACTCCAACTCCGAGCCCTTCTCCGACCACTCCCGAACCATCTCCCGAGCCTCAGCCAGAGCCTGCTCCCACACCGCCTCAAAATGTTGAACCTCAGCCTGTTCCTTATCCATATCCTAACCCCTCTCCTGAACCCGAGACAACGCCTGAACCAATACTAACACCTGCTCCTGAGCCAACACCAATGCCCGCTCTACAGCCACAACCCGAGCCTGCCCCGGAACCACAGCCTGAGCCAATCCCAACTCCCGAGCCTGCGCCTGAGCCAGCACCTGAACCCGCTCTTGAGCCAGTTCCAGAGCCAGAACCTGCTCCTGAACCGACACCTACTGAGCCACCCATAGAAGAGCCATTACCACCCACAGAAGCCCCACAACCACCGGCAGAGCCCGAAGCGCCAGCCGTAGAGCCCGAGGCGCCTTTTGCGGAAGTTGAACCACCCGTGGAAGCAGAACCAGCACCAGAGTTACCAGAGCCAGCGCCAAAAAGTCAGTTACCAGAATCATTAAAACCTCCTATTGAAGAAAGCCCAACTGTAGCAGAAGCCGTAAAAGATGCAATGGTCGATGGAGTTTTAACAAAGGCAGAGAAGGAAGTTGTAGCAGAAGCACTGATTGCAAACCTTGCCCCAGGTGAAGTCTTAACCGCAGAAGCAATTGCAGAAGCGGAGATTGAGTATAAAGACCTACCGCCCGATACTCCTGTTGAGGTTAGGCAGGATGAGAACGGAAACGAAGTTATAATTACTGCAGACGTTGCCGCAGCTCTCGTATTACTTGAGAACCCAGCGGAATTACTCGGTGCATTATTTAGTGACCCTGGTCAAACCCTGAAAGCACTTGGAAGTATCGGTGCTGATATGTCAAAAGAAGAACGTAAAGAATCAACTGAAGCGATTATTGCAACCGTAGTTGCTGCTGGATCGGCTATAGCCGCTGCTACAGGTAGTACGGGGGGAAGCACTGGTGGCGGAAGTTCTGGAGGCGTAGGCGCCTCTGGAGACGCTAAAGGAATAAGGAGAAGGAAACCTTGAGAATATTAAGAGACATGTTTAATCAACTATGGACGCTACTAGGCATGTTTATTGCTTGGGTAGTCCTAGATGGATCCGCAAAAACAGTAGTTGGTTATGCAATTGTAGGCACACTAGTTGCCTGGGCGGTTACATATCAACTACGTAATCCAAAGGATGAAGAATGAAAAATGGATTAAAAATGTTTGGAAACATCCAGCTTCGCATTGTTGCAGTGTTTGCAGCTAGCGGACTAAGTGTAATTGGTGCGGGCTCTATTGCCGGCATCTCTGTAGCAAAAGCCGTAACAGTAGCCGGTCTAACAGCGGTTGCAGCCGTAGTTGAAAAACTTGCTCGTGGCTTTATGAATGATGGAAAACTTTCACTAGATGAAATTAACTCTGCCTTTGCAGCAGTTGATGTTAACTCTAAGACAGCAGCGGACTTACAGGTTGAAGCTAACCAGTCTGGTCAAGACATTGTAGTTAAGTCTACATATGCTAAAGTTGAAGGTGAAGTTCCAACAGAACAACCCGTAGATGAGGAGTGGAACAAATAATGGCAGATCAGGGAACAGTATCTCGTCTTATCGAAGTTGCTAAAGCAGAACTAGGAACTATTGAGGGCCCAAAAGATAACGAAACTAAGTATGGAAAGTACGCTAAAGCTAACTTTCAACCTTGGTGCGGATCGTTTGTCAATTGGTGTGCCAACGAAGCTGGAGTAAAGGTACCTAATACCGTTTACACACCAAGCGGTGCGCTGGCCTTTAAAAAGGCTAAGGCATGGATTGATGGAGATTTAGCGGATCCAGATCCAGGCGACATTGCTTACTTTGATTTCCCAGCTGACGGAGTAGATCGTATCTCTCATGCAGGTATTGTTATCAAGGACAATGGCGATGGCACAGTTTGGTGCATTGAAGGCAATACAAGCTCTGATGACAAGGGAAGCCAACGTAATGGCGGGCAGGTTGCCAAGAAACTTCGTGCTTACAAGAAGAACCCTAAGAAAGTTATGATTTCAATCGTAGGCTTTGGTCGCCCAAAGTTTAAAGGAGCTGGAGCAGCCCCTGCTGCAAAAGTAAAAAAAGAAGTCTGCCCAACCTGCGGAAAGTAAAACTTTTTACCCTAGACCTGAGCATTGTCTTTAAACTGCTCCTTTTTACTGCCCGCTTTTACTAGGTTTCTGTTGAAAATTTAATAGATAATAACCTTATGGCTAAAATAAAAGGCAACTTTGCTGTAAATGTGTCAAAGGGAAGTTCTGTTGGGTTTTCTGGAATTCCGGGAAAATCTTCTTACTCGTTTGGTTTTACAAAATCTTTTGATAAAGCGTATAAGAAAAAGAAAAACGAACCCGGTGAAGCTATGGTTGATCCGCCTAAGACGGATACACCTACTACGCCTACTACGCCTACTACGCCTACTACGCCTGCGCCTCCTACTACTTCTAAACCCGCTAAAACTGGTGGAGCAAAATTAGGTGGTATTAGTGTAAATCCCGGAACTGGTCAAGTTAGAAGTACTTCCAGAAAGCTTTCGTATGAACAAGTGCAAAACAAAGAAGGCGCACCACCTATTGCTCCAGAAAATATTCCAGAATCATACAAGCCTAAAGGAACCCCACCGTCTGGTCAGCAATGGTCTGAGGCAGGCAAAAATGCTTTGGAATCAGAACGACCAAGAAATTATGTAGATCCTGAGTTTAAACCGTCGCCTGACTCACCAGAGGCTGGAGCCGCTAGGTTAAAAGCGCTAAGCGATGAGATGGGTGCCGCTTCAAAGGCTAAGCGAGCAACAACAAAAGCTGCACGTGTTGCCCCTGAAACAAAATCCCAAAACGTTGGAAAACAATTTTCTAATACATCAACCCTTCCTGCTGTTGATTTAACAGGTATGTAATGAGAGACCGCGATTTTAGAGACGCAATAACCCGCGCTTCTGGGGCTGTGGAAGGCGAAAAGACTCAGGCTATTCAATGGGATCGGTTTAACCCATGAGAAAAGCGGAGTTTAAAGGAGAAAAACCTAGGAACGACATTCCTAATTTTGATTCTAGATTTGATTTACGTAAAAAATATCTAAACAAAGACGAAACACCTAGCATATTCTCGTATGCAAACCCTGGACGTGGAGTCCAGGGAGAGAGCCAAAACTGATTTAGCAAGAAATTGCTAACCTTATCCCGTATTGTGATGTTGCCTTAAGAAAGGACTTTCATGGCTTCTTATACACTCAAGCGCCTTACTAACCCAACTCAACTTGGTTCTAGCGCAAGCACCATCTATACAGTTGTAGGGGCTGGATTAACAGTTGCTGTACGCCAACTTATGGTTTCTAACGTATCTTCTGGCTCAGTTAACTTCTCTATGCACATTGTGCCTAATGGAGGAACTACATCAGCCTCAAACCTAATGGTTCCCGCTGTTGCAATTGCCGCTAACTCTCTTATTACTATTGATCTAGACCAGGTTCTGGTTACTGGAGATCTTCTTTCAGCGTTTGCAAGCGCTACATCATCTATTAACGTACTCGTTAGTGGATACGAGGTAGTTGCATAATGTCAATCAAAGTATACGGCCCTACTATTCTTGCTAATAATACCTTGGGTCAACGAAACATCTTGATATCCACATCAGTACCCTCAAGTAGTGATGGTCGAGATGGGGATGTCTGGCTGAGATATACGGCATAACAAATGCCACAGTACGTAAAAGTACAAGGTACTTGGAAACCTGTTAACGAATCCGCTGATTGCGGTCGCATAAAAGTTAATGGTGTTTGGCGTCCCGTATCTAACTCTTACGTAAAAGTTGCAGGTGCTTGGAAAAATGTATGCGCTCCTGTAGTAACTACTACAACTACCACAACTACTACGACTCCAGTTACTACGACTACTACGACTCCAGTTACTACGACTACTACGACTCCAGTTACTACGACTACTACGACTCCAATCATAACATTCGAAGATT
>Ga0105052_10007312_pt1 | contig 10830 bp, 10 predicted proteins | sample FRY03_FD_78094 | JGI IMG/M metagenome (GOLD analysis project Ga0105052, IMG submission 78094) | Freshwater microbial communities from Lake Fryxell liftoff mats and glacier meltwater in Antarctica - FRY-03 | ecosystem: Environmental > Aquatic > Freshwater > Ice > Glacier meltwater ... | reverse complement strand
CTGACTGTGGCGGGCGCGGGCGGGCCCGTCAATGCGCGGGTTTGATGAAATTGCCGTTGCGCAGGTCGGCCATGGCCTGGCGGATTTCGGCGTCGGTGTTCATCACGATGGGGCCATGCCACGCCACGGGTTCGCGGATCGGCGCGCCCGAGATGAGGAGAAAGCGGATGCCGTGATCGCCTGCCTGCACTGTCACTTCATCGCCGCGGCCAAATTGGACCAGCGTGCGGTCGCCCGACATATCACGGATGTTCACCTCTTGGCCGCGCAACTCCTTTTCCAGCAACACACCGCGCGGGCGGCTGGCATCGCGGAAACTGCCTTTGCCTTCAAAGACATAAGCAAAAGCGGACCGGTGGGTATCGATCTTGAAGGTTTTCTTGATCCCTGCCGGGACGAAGATATCAAGATATTGCGGATCAGCGGCGATCCCATCCACCGGGCCGGTTTTGCCCCAGAAGCTGCCGACGATCACCCGCACCACGCTGCCGTCATCATCGTGAATTTCGGGGATGTCCGGGCTTGTCACGTCTTGATAGCGCGGCTGGGTCATCTTCAGATGGCCGGGCAGATTGGCCCAAAGCTGAAAGATGCATCTGCCCCGCCTTGTTGCCCTGCGGCATTTCCTGATGCAAGATGCCCGATCCCGCCGTCATCCATTGCACATCGCCCGCGCCAAGCGAGCCGGTGTTGCCAAGGCTGTCGGCGTGATCCACTGTTCCGGCCAGCACATAGGTGATGGTTTCAATTCCGCGGTGCGGATGCCAAGGAAAGCCGCGCTGATAGTCGCGGGGATGGTCGTTGCGGAAATCATCGAACAGCAAGAACGGGTCCATCTGTTCGGGATTGTGAAAGCCAAAGGCGCGGTGCAGATGTACGCCTGCGCCCTCCATTGTCGCTTGGGCGAGCGTTTCGGATGTGACGGGGCGAATGGACATTGCGGCCTCCTGTGCTTGGCGCGTTGACCAAAATTATGCGGGGGCGGCGCGCCCGGCAATTGCACAGAAGTGTAGGGTCGCTGTGCGCCATGGCACAGGGGCAGCGACCTATAAGGGGCGCTGGTTCTTTGCGTTCTGCGTGTTATAGCGGGGCAAACGGGCGCTCAGGGGGGGCTTTATAGCCATGGATGATACGGAAATTCTGGCGCGGTTGGACCCGTCACCGGTGCGGAGGGTGATCGGGGTGGCTGTGCAGGCGGCGCTGGGGGTGACGCTGATAAGCTTTGCCATCAGTTTTCCGCGCGAACAAATGGGTTTGCGGCTTGGAATGTTAATTCTGGGGGGGCTGGTGTTTTACAGCAGCTATGTGACCTGGAACGCCACCCGAGGCGGGTTGGTGCTGACGCAAGACGGGCTGCGCGATGGGACGGGGCGCATGCTGGCGGAAATGGCAAATATGCGGGAAGTGGCGCGCGGGCCGTTCGCTCTGAAGCCCTCGCATGGGTTTTTGCTATTGCTGCACAGGCCTGTCGGGTTTGCCTGGGTGCCGGGCCTGTGGTGGCGGTTCGGGCGGCAGGTCGGGATTGGGGGGGTGACACCCCAGCAACCCGCGCGGTTCATGGCCGAGATGATTGCAGGGATGATCGCCAAACGCGATGGCAGCTGAACGCCCAGCCTTTCGGCCGGGCGTAGAGGCGAGATGGATCAGCGCTGATCAGCAAGCAAAGCTAACATGGCAGAGCTTTGGCAAAAACCGTGGGCGGGTGACGATGAATTGTTCAATCGTCGTCGCCTGCAGCCCGAAGGACATGGGGGGGACATAGGGCACGCGTGTTTCCACCAGAACTGCGGCATCCCCATCCGACATGGTCGGCAACCGGTTCGTCAGCCCGGCCAGATCGATGTTGGTCAAGGCTGGCATCGCGCCATTGGCGGCGCGGGAAAAGATCACCTCATAGCGGTTGTTCGGCCCGTTCCACCGGTAGGAGGTCACGCGCAGATTGGCGGCTTGATCGGAATCCAGCAGGTAGTTCATCGTGCTGCGCATACCGTTGATATAGGCGTTGTTCACCGGGCCTTGGGTGCGCGAAATCAGATCCGAAATGGTGTAGGATGCTTTTTGCACGGTGTTGATGCTGCGGTAGGAATCCCAATAGGCGAACAGCCCTGCATAGGCCCAGATGAACATCGGCATGATCATGATCGCATCGACCAAGATGGTGCCTTTCTCATCGCGGATAAAGCGGCGCAACGGTTTTGACAGGAATGGCATTCCAAAAATCCTCATGGTTCGTTCACAAAGGCGGATACGGCCACCAGCCCATAGCCACCGCCGGCATCCTTGGGCAGGTTCAGCCCCACACCCGATGTCGGGAAGACCGCATCCTGGATCACGCAAACGCGTACCAGCATGATCTCATGCGGGTTGCCGGGATTGAAGTTGATCACGGGCTGCACCTCCGCCCCCCGGTCGACGCAACCGGTGCTGCTTGAGGGCAGGTTCCAGCTTACCGTACTGACGGGCATCATCTCGATAGCGATGTTGGTTTCGCAACCTTCCATAATGATGGTGCGGCTGCATATTTCGTTCTTGAGAAAGTCAACGGTCACGTTTGGATATTGGCCCAAGCGCAGGTTGCGCATGACCATATCCACCGATTGTTCCAGCAAGATAAAGCGCGTCATGAGCATCCCGGATTCGATCGAGGCCATGAAGATTGCCATGATTACCGGAATACAGATTGCGAAATCCAGCGCTGCCGTGCCGTCTTCGGCCTTGACCTGCCGAAAGATCTGGTTGCGCAGTTGGCCCAGCAAGGACAGCTTGGGCGCATCCGCCGCCGGAGGGTTTGAGTGCTTGCGACGAAAGATCATTGGGTCAACCTCAACTGGCTGATATTGTTGGCGATGGCACGGAAGGCGGTTGAAATTTCAAGCCCCTGTGCATCGAAATAATGGCTTGGCGTGGAGGCACAGGCGCGCACCTGATCGCGGCCATCAAGAGGGGCCTCGAACCCAATTCCGTAGACCACGATCCCGGTCGCCTTGGCCGCCGAACACACCGATTGCAGGCGTTGGTTCTTGTTGGACCAGACACTTTCCATGAAGTTGTTTTCCCAGGTCCGGTAGTTCTGGTTCAAGGCCAGGCCATAGAAGTGATAGGCGACATAGGTGACAGAGAAGTCTTCCCAAACCTGCTGCCAGGTCAGTTGGGTGTAGTTGCTGTTGCCGCCGTCGCGGGAAGAATTCCAGCTGTTGTTGCGCGGCCACCACCAGTCATTGCTCCCGGAGCGGTCAAAATAAACCGACATCGTGCCGTTGCTGCGCCGCCAGATATTCGAGTTGCCGGTATTGTAAGGGTTGCGGATTTTGTATTCCGTGGTGTTCTGGCCATCGGTCATCACCACGAGCACCTTGAGAACGCTGGCCACGTTTTGATCTAGCGGGCGGTCAGCGAATTTGCTATCCACCCGGTTCGCCGCGATCAGGTTGTTGATGACCGGCCCTGCATTGCGGTTCAAAAGATAGGCGCCCCATTTCACACCCACATCGATGGAGGTGTTGCCATCCACAAACAGGCTGTTGATGGCCGCGTGCAGCGCAACCACGTTATCGCTGAGCGGCGTCACTTGATTGCCAGTCTGCGGAGGGCAGTTGTACAGCATGTTGCTGGAACCAGAGGTGTAGCGATAGGGATCAAAATGCGAGTTGTGCGGGAAGCTGGTCGTCGTTGACAGGTCAATGGAATTGAACGTCCAATCGGGCAGCTCGATACAGGAGGAGCGGTTCTGGATCGCATTGACGTTGAAGGCGTTCATCATCGGGCGGCCAATATTGACCTGTGCGTTGTAGGGAACGATGGAAATTGAAATGCGGCCCGGTTCGGAGTTGCCCAGAACCGAGGTGACAAATTCACGCGCCGCAGGGCGCAGGTTGTTGATACGTGATCCACTCATGGAGCCGGAAATATCCAGCACCAGCGAAATTTCGACATTGGAGATGCGTTGCTCAGCGCCAGATCCTGCCCCTGCCGTCAGCTCGTCGATGCCCATCATGTGAAGGAAAAAGGGCTTGACGGTCGATTGGGCCGAGGCGGTAACGGTGCGGTAATTAAGGCCGGTTTCGGCGGTGACACCGTTCAGGTATTGCGACAGGCCTGCCTTGGCGAAGTAATCATTCACCACATCTTCGGGATCAAGTTGCTGGCTCAACGCCGCCGCTGCAAGCACCGAACGGTCCAGCGTTTGCTGCAATTCGGTGCGGCGATCTTCATAGCGCATCAGGTCAACCGCAAGGCCACCCATCATCGCCATCAAAACAAACAGCATGAGGCCAAGCACAAGAAGCGAGCCGTCTTCGCGCTGGGCAAAGCGACGCAAAAGCGCGCGGTTGCGGCTTTGGCGATTGCCACGGCAATGGTGTAGGCCGAAGTCTGCGATGGTCTGCTTCAATCCACTTGTCATGATGTCGTCCTCGATTTTTGTGCGCCCGGCCGGATATTTGGTCGAGCGTTCGACCAAAAAGGGTGAATGCCGGACACAACACACCTTTTCCCAGCGATCACTTGGCCTGCGACTTGGGGCGAAAATGTGGCGGTTCTTATGGAAAACAGGGATAATCAGACTGCATTGGAAACGCTCTTGGCACGGATGACCGCATTGTTCACGCATGGGGAACAAAGCCTTGGTGGCGGGAACGCGGCTCCCACAGAAAACTTACCTTTAGGTTAAGAAGGAGGCGGGTTTGGGCAGGGCGCGAATCACCTAAACTGGCATTTTTCCTCGAAATTGTGCCGTATTCTTGCGTTAAGATTCGGTTCTTTTCACCTGCAAAGCCGTTTGTCCTTTTTTGCACGAAAGCCACCTTTGGGTGGTGAAAATTGAGGCAGTGTCGGCTAGGCTTCCCGCAAGCCCCTTTTTCGGAACAAGGGATAACAGGGAGAAGACCATATGCAAATCACAGGCGAGCCAAGCTTTCGCGACTCCGTCGATCTGATGTTTGACCGCGCGACCGCGTTGATGGACCTTGGTCCGGGATTGCAGAAAAAGATCAAGGTGTGCAACTCGACCTATACCGTGCGGTTTGGCGTGCGGCTGCGGGGCAAGATTGAAACATTCACGGGCTACCGATCGGTGCATTCCGAGCATATGGAGCCGGTGAAGGGGGGCATCCGCTATTCGCTGTCGGTGAACCAGAACGAGGTGGAAGCGCTGGCCGCGCTGATGACCTATAAATGCGCTTTGGTGGAGACGCCCTTCGGCGGCTCCAAAGGCGGGCTGTGCATTGATCCGCGCGCCTGGGAGCCGAGTGAGCTGGAAGCCATCACCCGCCGCTTTGCCTATGAGCTTATCAAGCGCGACCTCATCCATCCCGCGCAAAACGTCCCCGCCCCGGATATGGGCACGGGAGAGCGGGAAATGGCGTGGATTGCCGACCAATATGCCCGGATGAACACGGCCGATATCAACGCAAAGGCCTGCGTTACCGGCAAGCCTCCGCATGCAGGCGGCATTCAGGGGCGGGTAGAGGCCACGGGGCGCGGCGTGCAATACGCCTTGCAGGAGTTTTTCCGCTATGACGAGGAGCGCAAGCTGGCCGGGCTGTCGGGCGGGCTTGAAGGGAAAAAGGTGATCGTTCAGGGGCTTGGAAATGTGGGCTATCACGCCGCCAAATTCTTGTCTGAGGAGGATGGGGCCATCATCACTGCGGTGATTGAATGGGACGGGGCGATCGTGAATGACGCGGGCATCGACATCGAGGATCTGCGCCAGTGGATTGCCAAGCACGGCTCTATCAAAGGCTATCCGCAAGGGAGCTTTGTGGCGGATGGGGCGGTGGTGCTGGAAAAGGAATGCGACATTCTAATTCCGGCAGCGTTGGAAGGGGTTATCAACTTGACAAATGCCGCGCGCATCAAGGCGAACCTTATCATCGAGGCCGCGAATGGCCCGATCACCTTTGGCGCGGATGCGATTTTGCGCAAGATGGGTGTGGTGATCATACCCGATATGTATGCCAATGCGGGGGGGGTGACGGTATCATATTTCGAATGGGTCAAGAATCTGTCGCATATCCGCTTTGGTCGGATGCAACGCCGGGCGGAAGAAGCGCGGCACCATCTGCTGGTCAACGAGCTGGAAAAGCTTTCGTCGGATAAGGGACTTGGCTGGACCCTTTCGCCGGATTTCAAGGTCAAATACCTGAAGGGCGCGGGGGAGTTGGAATTGGTCCGCTCGGGCCTGGAGGATACGATGCGCACGGCCTATCAGGCGATGCGCGAGGTATGGCACGGTCGCCCAGATGTGGAGGATCTGCGCGTGGCCGCCTATATCGTGTCGATCAGCCGGGTGGCAGCGACCTATCAATCCAAGGGGCTTTAGGGCTTAACAACGGTTCGAAAACGTCAAAAGGGGCCGGATTTTCCGGCCCCTTTTGCATGCTTGTGTTCGATGCGTTCAAGCGGCGGTGAAGGTCATCGCCAAACCGTTCAGGCAATGCCGCTTGCCGGTGGGTTGGGGCCCGTCACCAAAAATATGGCCCAGATGCCCGCCGCAGCGGCGGCAATGCACCTCGGTGCGTTTGGTGAAAAAGGTGTTGTCCTCCTTGGTGCCAACAGCGCCCTTTATTGAATCGTAAAAACTGGGCCAACCCGTGCCGCTTTCGAATTTGGTCGCCGATGGATAGACAGGCAAATCGCAGCCCGCACAATGATAGGTGCCGCTGCGCGCCTCTTTCAGCAGATCAGAAGATTCACCCTTGAGGCTGTTTGAAAACGGCTTTTCCGTCACCTCATCGCGCAGCACGGCGAATTGGGCAGGGGTAAGGCGCTTTTTCCATTCTGCCTCAGTCAAGGTGATTTCAAACCCTGCGGCAAAGGCGGGCAGGGCGCAAAGGCTGGCGGCGGCGGTTGCGGTGGTCATGAAGATACGGCGTGTGAGCATGGGGTTCTCCTGTGTTGCTGAAGGATATACCGCAAAACTGGGGCAGAAGTTGCATCACATTCCCGGCAATCTGATGTGAGGGCGCGCTGAAGCACGGCGCAGCGGGACCCGTCCACATAGCATCTGCGACAAAAAACTGTCGCGGATGCGCTTGTCTTTGGGCCAAAAGAGGCGTTTTCTTGGCCCCGACACGAAGGGGACGGATGCATGCGCTATTCTGGGTTGAAAGTGATCTCGCAAGGGCTTTTTGGCAACAAGGGCTGGACGCCTGCGTGGCGCGATCCGGCCCCCAAGCCGGAATATGACGCGATCATTATCGGCGGCGGCGGGCATGGATTGGCCACCGCGTTTTATCTGGCGAAAAACCATGGGCTGACAAATATCGCTGTGCTGGAAAAGGGCCATATTGGGTCCGGCAACATCGGGCGCAACACCACGATTGTGCGGGCAAATTACTTTTTGCCGGGCAATTCAGAGTTTTACAGCCATTCCTTGAAGCTGTGGGAGCAGATGGAGACGGAGCTGAACTACAACGTGATGCACAGCCAGCGTGGCTTGATCAACCTGTTTCACAGTGACGGGCAGCGCGATGCTTTCGTGCGGCGCGGCAATTCCATGATCAACCAAGGTGATGATGCGATTTTGCTGGACCGCGAAGGCGTGCGCGAACATCTGCCCTATCTGGATTTTGAGCAAACGCGCTTTCCGATCTATGGCGGGCTTTACCATCCGCGTGGCGGCACGGCGCGGCATGATGCGGTGGCCTGGGGCTATGCGCGCGGGGCGGATAGGCGCGGCGTGGATTTGATCCAGAATTGCGAAGTGACGGGGATTGATATTGAAGGCGGCTGGGTTGTGGGGGTGCAGACCACGCGTGGGGCGATAAAGGCGAAAAAGGTCGGAATGGTCGTGGCGGGCCGGTCGGGGCAGGTGGCGGCCATGGCGGGCATGCGCCTGCCAATTGAAAGCCATGTGTTGCAAGCCTTTGTGACCGAAGGCTTGAAGCCGGTGATCGACCACGTTGTCAGCTTTGGGATGGGGCATTTCTATATCAGCCAGTCCGACAAAGGCGGGTTGGTGTTTGGCGGCGATATCGACTTTTACGCCTCCTATGCCAGTCGCGGCAACCTGCCGATGGTGGAGCATGTGATGGAAGCGGGGATGACCCTGATGCCGATGATTGGCCGCGCGAAGGTTCTGCGGTCTTGGGGCGGGATCATGGATATGACCCCGGACGGTTCTCCCATTATCGACAAGACCCCGGTGGAGGGGCTGTTTATCGATGCGGGCTGGAACTATGGCGGATTCAAGGCGGTGCCGGCATCGGGCTGGTGCATGGCGCATCTGATGGCCACGGGAGAAAGCCACGAGAATGCCCGTCGCTTCCGTTTGGACCGTTTCAAGACCGGGCATCTTCTGGATGAAGAAGGCACCGGGTCACAGCATAACTTACATTAAGGGAACATCATGCGCATCACCTGCCCTTTGTGTGGCGACCGTGACCGGCGGGAGTTTTATTATTACGGATCAGATGATTATCTGACGCAGCCGGAGGTTGGGGATTTTGACGCCATCGATGTGCATTTGCACTTGCGCGACAATCCGGCGGGGGAGACGCGGGATCTTTGGTATCATGAAGCCGGTTGCGGGTCGTGGTTGGCGGTGACACGCAACACGGTCAGCCACGCGATTTTGGGCGTGGCACTTGTGGCAGAGGCTGGAGTGGATATTTCGACCAAGATGAAACCCAAGGGGGCTGCGAAATGAGGATCGACGGCAAGGGGATCATCGACCGCGCTGTTCCGGTTCGGTTTCGGTTTGATGGGGTGGAGTATCAGGGGTTCAAAGGCGACACGCTGGCCTCGGCGTTGTTGGCCAATGGGGTGCGCATGGTGGGGCGCAGTTTCAAATATCATCGCCCGCGCGGGGTGTTGACCGCAGGGTCGGAGGAGCCGAACGCGCTGGTGGAAATAATCGAGGACCGCCAGCAAACGCCGAATGTGCGCGCCACGGTACAAGAGATTTATGACGGGCTGGAGGCGAAAAGCCAGAACCGCTGGCCCAGTTTGAAATATGATGTGATGGCGGTGAATGACCGGCTGTCGCCTTTCCTGAGTGCGGGGTTTTATTACAAGACCTTCATGTGGCCGCGCAGCTTTTGGGAGAAATTGTACGAGCCGATCATTCGCCGCGCGGCGGGGCTTGGCAGCCTGTCGGGGCGCCATGATGAGGCGGAGTATGAGAAGGCCTTTGCCTTTTGTGACCTGTTGGTGATTGGCGCGGGGCCTGCGGGGTTGATGGCGGCTTTGCAGGCCGCGCGCGCCGGCGTCGATGTGATTTTGGCTGATGAGAACCCGCTGATGGGGGGGCGGCTTTTGTGTGAGACGGGCGAGATTGAGGGCAAGCCTGCTGCGGATTGGGTGGCGGGGGTGATTGCGGAACTCGCCGCGGCCCCCAATGTGCGCTTGATGACCCGGACAAGCATCACCGGGGCCTATGATGGCGGCACATTCAGCGCGCTTGAACGCGTGGGCTTGCATGTTGCAGACAAGCCCGGCCTGCCGCGCGAATGTTTCTGGCGGATTGCGGCGCGGCAAACGGTGCTTGCCGCGGGCGCGTTGGAGCGCATGATTGCATTTGCCGACAATGACCGTCCCGGGATCATGACCGCCTCCAGCCTGCGGACGTACCTGAACTGCTACGGTGTGGCACCGGGCAAGCGCGTCACGATTTTTGCCAATAATGATGATGCGCGCAAAACCGCCCGCGATCTGATGGCGGCGGGGGTAACCGTGGCTGCGATTGTGGATGCGCGCCCCGATGCCGCGACCGTGGAGGATTGCCCGGTCTATGCGGGGGCGGAAGTGATTGGCACCAAGGGGCGGCATGCATTGCGCGAGATCACCATCCGCCACCGGGGCGGTGAGCTGCGGATTGAAACCGATTGTCTGGGCGTTTCAGGCGGTTGGAACCCGATGGTGCATTTGACCTGCCATCTGAACGGGCGGCCGGTGTGGGATGCCGGTTTGGCGGCGTTTTTGCCGCTGCCCGGTGCTGTGCCGGGGATGCATGCCGCAGGAGCGGCGGCGGGCGTGTTTTCGACTGCGGGCTGTCTGGCCTCGGGGGCGGCAGTTGCGGCGCAGGCGCTGGGTATTCTGGGCCACAAGGCCCCGGCGCTGCCTGTCCCTCAGGCAGAGGATAGCGCCTATGACATCTTGCCCCTGTGGGAGGTGAAGGGCAAATCCCGCGCCTGGCTGGATTTTGCCAATGATGTGACGACCAAGGATGTGCGCCAATCTGCGCAGGAAAACTTTGCATCGGTGGAGCATATGAAGCGCTACACCACGCAAGGCATGGCCCCAGATCAGGGCAAAAATTCCAACGTAAGCGCGCTTGCTGTGCTGGCCGATGCCACCGGGCGCGGGATTGCGCAGACAGGGACCACCACGTTCCGCCCGCCTTTTACCCCGACATCCATCGCGGCGATGGGCGCAGGCGGGCAAGGGGCAGGGTTTGCCCCGCAACGCTTCATGACCTCTCATTCCACCAGTGTGGAGCGGGGCGCGCCGATGATCGAGGCGGGGCTTTGGTATCGCCCCAGCTATTTTCCCAGGCGGGGTGAGGCGACATGGCGCGATGCGTGCGACCGTGAGGTGAGCATGGTCCGCGCAAGCGTTGGGGTTTGCGATGTGTCAACTTTGGGCAAGATCGACATTCAGGGCGCGGATGCGGGGCGGTTTCTGGATCTGGTTTATACCAATATGTTTTCCACCTTGCCTGTGGGGCGCGTGCGTTATGGCTTGATGTTGCGGGCGGATGGACATGTTTTGGATGATGGCACTACCGCGCGGCTGGGCGACAGCCATTACCTGATGACCACGACCACGGCGGCGGCGGGTTTGGTGATGCGGCACCTCGATTTCGTGCAGCAAGCCTATTGCGCGGATTGG
>Ga0105052_10007303_pt1 | contig 10845 bp, 10 predicted proteins | sample FRY03_FD_78094 | JGI IMG/M metagenome (GOLD analysis project Ga0105052, IMG submission 78094) | Freshwater microbial communities from Lake Fryxell liftoff mats and glacier meltwater in Antarctica - FRY-03 | ecosystem: Environmental > Aquatic > Freshwater > Ice > Glacier meltwater ... | reverse complement strand
GCTGGCATCGACACCTGCCTGGAGCGTATGCAGACGGACTACAAGCCCGAGCTCGCCACCCTCCTGACGCTCAATTTCCAATTTTTCCCTTTTCACAAATCTTCATGACGCGAGGTATAAATGGGCCGCGATATACGCCGGGTTCGAGCTTGTGCCCAATTTCACTGTGACCTCGAAACCAAGGGTGGTCATGGAATCCGCGTGTCGAAGACTTGTGTTCGGTGGACCACGAGGTGACGTGCTCTAATAGATCGCTCACACTGTTTATGCTGCGAGGATTGTCGGCAGGCTGATGGATGTATGACATGCTGTGTGAGATAACCGCTCGTGCTCGTCATCACAATAAAAGACGCAGCGCATTTTATCTCATTCGAGAAGTGGTTGGAGAAGGCCGGCCAGTGGCATGAGTTTCCACGTTGAAAGGTTCCGAGGTTTGTCCTACGCTGCTCACATGGAAAATGTCCGTTGCACCCCACTGTTCACCCTTTTGCTGGCTGCGGCTCTGCTTGGCTGCACCAAAAAGGAGGACGCTTTACTCACCAAGGCCGAACAGGGCGATGCCAAGGCGCAATACGAACTCGGCACATTGTATGACGTTGGCATAGGTGTGCCGCAGGACGATGTCGAAGCGGCAAAGTGGTTTCTCAAGGCAGCCGAGCAAGGTGAGGCCTGGGCGCAATTCAAGCTCGGGATGATGCATGCCAATGGGCGAGGGGTGGTGAAGGACGAGATCGATGCAGTGAAGTGGCATCTTAAGGCCGCCGAGCAAGGTCTTGTCCAGGCGCAGTTCAGCCTTGGGGTGATGTATGCCAATGACCAAGGCGTATTGGAGGATCATGATGAGGCAGTGATGTGGTATCGAAAAGCAGCCGAGCAGGGCTATGCCAAAGCCACCGGCATGCAGGTTCCGAGTGAGCTGGGGTACCGGAAGACCGCCGAGCAAGGATATATTGAAGTGGTGCAGTGGTTTCGCCAAGCCGCAGAAAAGGGTGATGCGGCGGCACAATTCAATCTTGGTATCATGTATGACCAAGGTCGTGGCATGCTGCAAGAAAAGACCGAAGCGTTGAAATAGTTGAGCAAGGCTGCCGAACGTGGGCATGCCGGTGCGCAATTCTTGCTAGGTATCGAGTATAAGTACGGTCATGACTTGCCAAAGAGCGAGCTTGAAGCGGCGAAGTGGTTTCTTAAGGCCGCTGAACAAGGAGTTGCCCAGGCGCAAGTCTCCCTTTCTTTCATGTATTACGGCGGCGAGGGCGTTCCGAAAAACGAGGATGAAGCGTTAAAATGGGGGCGCAAGGCTGCCGCGCAGGGGAATCGCAACGGTTTCTTCAGCGGTATTAGCAATGTCTTTCATAAAGATGTGGAGATCAGTGCAGAAACGGTGCAACGGTACCAGCGGCTCGCGGATTTGGGAGATGCCGCAGGACAAGTGAGTCTCGGCAATCTCTACGCCAAAGGTGATGGCGTAATGAAAGACGAAGTTGAGGCGGTGAAATGGTATCGAAAAGCCGCCGAGCAAGGGAGACTCAATGCACAATTTTATCTCGGCCAAATGTATGACAACGGCCAAGGCGTGCCGGAAGACGATGCTATGGCAGTGAAGTGGTATCGAAAGGCTGCCGAGCAGGGTGCCGGGTGGGCGCAATACCATCTTGGCTTAATGTTTAAAGATGGCCATGGCGTGCTAAAGGACGATACGGAGGCGGTGAAATGGTTTCGCAAAGCCGCTACAGGACAACTTGAGCACTCACCGATTACTTTTGCGCAAGTCGAACTCGGACGGATGTACGCCAACGGCCAAGGAGTGCTAAAGGATGATGCCGAAGCATTGAAGTGGCTTCGCGAGGCCTCTGACCATTACAATCATGAGGCGCAGTTTTATCTCGGCCGCATGTATGCGAACGGCCAAGGCGTGCTTCGGGACATGGTAAAAGCGGAAGATTTGTTTTTTAAAGCATCTTTGGGAGGAAATATCGAAGTACAACTCACACTCGGTAGCATGTATGCCACCGGTGACGGCGTAGCGATGGACGAGCATTCTGCAGCGACATTGTTTCGTAAAGCGGCAGAGCAAGGTAATGCTGTTGCACAAAAAAACCTCGGAATCATGTATGCCCGAGGCAAAGGCGTGCTCAGGGACGAGGCCGAGGCGGTGAAGTGGCTTCGCAAAGCGGCTGAGCAAGGCGAGGCCGAAGCGCAAAATGGACTTGGTGTCATGTGTGCCACAGGACAAGGTGTGCCAAAGGATGAGACCCTGGCTTACAAGTGGTTTCTGCTGGCCGACTCGCAGGGAAATGCAAATGCAAAAAAAGGCGTCGCGTTAATTGAAAGCACCTTGACGCCAACGCAGCGTTCGGAGGGGCAACGGATGGCTCGCGATTTCCACTCGCAAAAGGCTTTGCCAAAAGGCAGCACGATTTCACGCGAGGGCATTGGACAAACCCAACCCGAGTCCACTGGCACCGGTTTCTTCATCACCGACAACGGGTATCTCATCACCAACCAGCACGTCGCAAGCGAAGGCGCGGCGGTGCGTGTGCTCACCAGCAATGGCGCGATTGAAGCCAAAGTCGTGAAGGTGGACAAGGCCAATGATCTTGCCTTGCTCAAGGCAGATGGGAAGTTCAACTCTTTGCCGGTAATCTCCAGCCGTGGCGTGCGGCTCGGCGCAACCGCTGCTACGGTCGGCTTTCCAAACGTGGGCTTGCAGGGATTCTCACCCAAGCTGGCGAAGGGAGAAGTCGCCAGCCTTGCGGGTGCTCAAGACGATGCGCGGCATTTTCAAATCAGCGTGCCGGTTCAACCCGGCAATTCTGGCGGTGCGCTGGTGGATGAGCGCGGAAATGTCATCGGAGTTGTCAAAGGCGGATTGAGCCAGAAGGCCGCCATCGCCACCAGCGGCACGCTGGCGGAGAACGTGAACTACGCCGTGAAAAGCAGCTACCTCCTGAGCTTTCTTGAATCGGTTCCAGAGGTCTCTGCCAAACTGAAAGAACCGATCACGACTGATCGCAAGTTTGAGGACGTTATAAAGGACGTGGAACAGGCCGCCGTCTTGGTGTTGGTGTATTGAGGTTGCCGCGAACCATTTGCACGCGAACCATTTGCAGCTTGATGTCGCGGGGGAGGATATGATACCCTTCGCTCATGAACATGGTCCTCAACACCGATGTCCTCAGCATGGCGGAGTTTGCTTTGGACACACGCGAGCATTCAGCGCGTCTGAAACAGCGGGGCCGGGCGACGGTGTTGACTCAGGATGGCGAGGCGGCGGCGGTGCTCGTGCCGGTGGAGGCGTATAAAAAAATGGCCTGGGAGGCCCATGAGCATCAGATGGACCAGCGGCTGAAGTCGGCAGTCGATGCCTATGCTAAGGGCGAGCGAGGCACGTCTGCGCGTGAATTTTTCGACAGCCTCTACCGCGAGGACGAACAGAAGACGGAGAGTGTATGAGCTATTCCTTGGCTCTTGCGACTGAAGCTAAGCAGAGCATCCGGCAGCAACGGCTGTGGTATCGCACTGAGTTGGATGATGGGGACGAACTGGCTGCGCGGTGGACACGCGAACTGGACCAAGCCATCGAAAAGCTCTGCGAGCATCCTGAGCGGCACAGCCGTGGCTGCTGAAAACGGCAGATGGCACCCCGAAGTCGTGATCCGACGCATGCTATTCCGTCCCTGGAAGTCAGGCGTGGGCTGGCGGGTGTTGTTCACGGTGGACGAAATTCGCCAGGTGGTGACGGTGCTACAGGTGCGGCATGAGCACCGACCGCTTCTTGAAGAAGGAGAGGCATAAGTTTGAATCGCCATGTGAGATGGTCGGCCACGCCAACGTTTGATTGGCCCACCATGAAACTCGCTCTCACCCTCCTCCTGCTCACCTCCATCGCTTTCGCCGCTGACGCGCCGACGAAGAAGGCTGATGCGCCTGCCAAAAAAGCTGCCCCGGCCAAGAAAGTGGGGCCGAAGAACCCGCCGCCGACAGTGGCGAACCTGAAGTATGGGCCGGCGGAGCGGAATGTGCTCGATTTCTGGCAGGCGAAGTCGGACAAGCCGACACCGTTGCTGTTTTTCATCCACGGCGGCGGCTGGATGGCCGGGGACAAGGCCGGGATCTCTGTGGAACCGTTTTTGCAGGCGGGCATCTCCGTGGTTTCGATCAATTATCGCTACATTTCGCAAGCGCAGGACGTGGTGCCGCCGGTGAAGGCACCGCTGACCGATGCGGCACTCGCCTTGCAGACCGTGCGCAGCAAGGCGGCGGAGTGGAATATCGACAAAACACGCATCGGAGCCAGTGGCGGCTCGGCGGGCGCGTGTTCGAGCCTGTGGTTGGCCTTCCATCCCGACATGGCCGATCCGCAGAGCAGCGATCCCATCGCGCGTGAATCGACACGCCTCTACACGGCTGCCGTGAACGGCCCGCAGACCACGCTGGACCCGCAGCAGATGCGCGAGTGGACGCCGAACAGCAAGTACGGCGGTCATGCCTTCAGCAAGAACGGTGAATTCAAAAACTTCGATGACTTCGTGGCGGCGCGGGAGCGCATCCTGCCGTGGATCAAAGAGTACTCGCCGTACGCTCTCGTTACATCTGACGATCCGCCAGTGTACTGCTCGTTCAGCTCTGCTCCAGCCATCGGCCAAGAACAGAAAGACCCGACCCACACGGCGAACTTCGGCGTGAAGCTGCAGAAGCATTGCAAGACGAACGGCGTGGCCTGTGAGGTCTATTATCCTGGCGTGACCGACGTGAAGGCCAAATCCACGACGGAATACCTCATCGCGAAGCTCAAGGAAGCGAAGTGAGCACCCCAGAAATTCACCAATCATGATTATGAAACTCAATCCACTCATCCTCGGCAGCCTTGCACTGGCTGTTTGTCTCGTCGCCAAAGCTGACGACTCCACCTTCCGTCCGATCTTCAACGGCAAAGACCTCAGCGGCTGGTACGGCCTGAATCCGCACTCCGTCGTCAAACTGAAGGACGAGAAGAAGATCGAGGCGCTCAAAAAGATGCGCGAGGAGTTTGCCGCAAGCTGGAAGGTCGAAAACGGCGAACTGGTGAACGATGGCCACGGCCCGTATGCGACGACGGACGAGGAGTTTGGCGACATCGAGTTTCTCATCGAATACAAGACAGTGCCCAAGGCCGACAGCGGCATTTACATGCGCGGCACGCCGCAGATTCAAATCTGGGACAAGTCACAGGTGTTTGATCCAGCCAAACCAACCCGCAGGCCGCATCTCGGCTCCGGCGGCTTGTTCAACAACGCGCCGGATACGCCGGGACGCGATCCGCTGGTGGTGGCGGACAAGCCCTTGGGCGAGTGGAACAAGTTCCGCATCCGCCAGATCGGCGCACGCACCTGGGTGTGGCTGAATGATCAGCTCGTCGTCGATGGCAATGTGATGGAGAACTACTGGGACAAGACCACGCCATTGCCCGCGAAGGGTCCGATCATGCTGCAAACGCATGGCGGAGAGATCCGCTGGCGGAATCTGCAAGTGCGTGAGATTGGCGCGGACGAGGCGGCAAAAATTCTCGCCGAGGCAGACGCGAAGAAGTAAGCCGAGGCATTTCAATTGAGCCGCAGCGGGCGACCGCTGCGGCTCTTTTTGCTTCAGGGGCATAAAATGATTGCGCAAGCCCATCATTTTCGGCTTTGATGGGGATTGCAGTGCTTGTGTCTCAAGCACTTTCCTAATTTCGACAATGACCCTGCCCAACAGTCTGATCGAAAAAGTCTTCTTCTGGGGAAGTCTCTCACCCTATTTGCTCTATTTCATCGGACTGGGGCCGATCGCGCCGCTGCTGCTGGCATGGCCGCTGATTGTGCTGGCATTTTTCATCTGGGTGCGGGAGGGCATCCGGCCACCGTTGCTGGCGGTCGTGTGGTGTGTGAGCTGCACGGGCATTTTGGTGGAGGAACTGCTGTCTCTCTACATGCATGGCCTGGGCTTCAAGCACATCCCGTGGTGGTTTCTGACGTATGCGCTGGGCGCGTTTCTGCCGCTGGTGGGCGGCTTGATCCGGCCGGCGGTCATTGCCTCTGCGGCGACGCTGCTCGGCGTGCAGACCCTGATCTACTGCCTTATCGCCTTCATGCTGACCGCCGCGCAAATCCTGCCGCTGATCGAGTACAAGGCGCTGATCCCCAGCTCGCTGTTTGGGAACAAAGACTTGTTCAGCGTGCATTTCCTCGCGCCCGCCTACCGCATTGACCAGGAATGGCGGCTGGTGGCCTTCACGCCGTATGCGCCCTTCGCCGGGGCGATGGCGATCATGTTTCTCACCCTCACCTTGGTGGTCAAAAACTCACTCCTGAAGTGGATCGGTGTCGTCGGCTGGGTGACACTGCTGGTCTGCACTTATTCGCGCATGGGCATGCTGGCCAGCTTCACCTGCATCATGATCTATGTGATCGTCGGTTATGGACGGCGGTATTTTTTCCTCGCTGCCGGAGCCGGCATGCTGGCGGTGGCGGCGCTGACCGGCCCCTTGCTGCACATCAGCGAGAAGGCGGCGTCCGCCGTGCATTCCGCGCGGCTCAATTCCTCGCAGGACCGCGAGAACCTGCGCGCCATCGCCTTTGAAAACTGGCTGTATGGCGATCACGCGGTGCTCGGCGCAGGTGAAACCGTGCCAGGCAGCCAGATTGTGAACCAGGTGTACATCGGCGATCTCGACTCGCTGGGCGCGATGCTCTTTCTGCGCGGTGCGGTGGGTTTCTGCTTCACGGTGGTGCCGATCATGTTCACCTGGGTGTTCGGCATGAGCGGCGGCACACACCCCTATTATCGCGGTGTGCTGTGCATCGCCACGGCGCTGATGTACTACTCCTACTCCCAGTCGCTCAAAGATTTGTTCATGTACTTCTGGCCCATCTTTCTGTTCATCGGCGCGGTGGCCTTCCGCGACCGTGACCGCGTCTCCGCCCCTACACTTCAACCCGCCCTCTGCACCTCATGAAGCTGATTCGTCTCGTTCTCATTCTCTCCTTCTGGCTCGCGCTGGGCCTGGTCGGCGGCTGGATTGCCTACCAGCAGATGCCGGGCAAATACATCAGTGAAGGCGAGGTGGCGCTCATCAGCGAGACGCTGTCTTCTGCCGGGCTGGCGCAGTTTGCGCGCATCTCGCTCATGGGCAGCGTGGACCGCGAGCTGGCAGCGCAGACCTTTCAGTCACTGCGGGTGCGTGAGCGCGCGGCCAAGACCGTCGGCGGCATCACCCCGATGGAGATTAGTAACAGTCTGAATGTCAAAACACGCGACACCTCCGCCATCATCTCCATCAAGGTGGCGGCTGACGAGCCGAAACGCGCGGCAGACATCGCCAACGCGCTGATTGACGAGGTCATTCGCATGGATGCTGAAAAGCGCGAGGCCACGGCACGCAACGCGCTGGATGCGCTGGACGTGCGGCTGGCGGAAGTACGCAAGGATCTGGATGTGGTGAACGCTCGCATCCGTCAGTTCAACATCGACAAAGGCATCCTGATCAGTGACGAGCATGAACGCCAGCAGGCCGTGACGCTGACCATCGCCGACACGGAACGACGGCTGGCGGAACTGCAGGTGGAGCAGAACGCGCTGAAAAGCCGCCTCCAGCAGGCGGCGGATCTGATCGCCGCGTTCAACAGCAAAGGCGAGCTGCCCAGCGGTTTTGAGTTCGACGATCAGGAGCGCAACTACACGCTCTCAGAGGCGCGGCGGAAGCTGCTGGACCAAGAATCACAACTCGCCTCGCTGAAAAGCCGCTACGGCTCGGAGAATCCGAACACCCAAGCAGCGCAGGCGGAGGTGGACACCACGAAGCGCACCATCGCCGACACCCTGGCGATGCAGCGTGTGCGCCTCGCTTCGCGGCTGAAGGACAACGAGGACGCGGTGAAATATTTTCAGGTTCGGCTCGCCACCACCGAAGAGCAGGCGCGCAAGACGGACATCTCCCTCGATCCCGAATACACCGGACTTAAAACGCAGCGTGAGGCATTGCAAAGCTCGCTGGGCCAGCTCTCCACGCGCTTCACCGAACTGTCCGTGTATGCGGCGGCCAAGCCGGTGACGATGCAGCGCTTTTCCGACCCCTATGTGCCGGACGGACCATCGAAAATGAAAATTCTCAGCGCACTGGCCGTGGGCTTGTTCGTCGGCGGCTCCCTCGGCCTCATGCATTGCGTCCTAGGCATGGGCGTGATTTCCAAAATCCAAAGCTATGTGGCAGGCAGGCAATAAAACCAGCCTCCTCACTTGGGGCGTGACTGCGGTGGTGCTCGTCATCACCGTGGCGGTCATCTGGTTTGCGCCGAAGACCTGGCTGGCGCAGGCGCGCGCGGAGATCAGCCCGCTGGACGTGTCGCCCACCGGTATGGCCGGTTTCGTGCGGGTGGACTTCGCCTACGGCAATCGCATGCTCCCGCAGGAGATGGTGGCGCGCATGACCAGCAGTGGCACCCTGCGCCGGGCCTTGAAAAAGCTGGGCTGGCCGGATGACGAGAAGGGCATGGACAAAGTGGCGGATTCAGTCATGGCGCACCTCGTTCCTGGCAGCACGGTGATCGAGGTGCTGGCGCGCAGTGACAAGCGCGAAGACGCCCTGGCCCTGGTGGCGGCGGTGCTTGAAGTGCAGGATGACATCCGCCGCGAAATGCGCGGCAGCCTGGCGGAGCAGTTGCTCGGTGTGCTGGACAAGGCCGCCGCTGATCTGGGCAAAGAGCGGCATGAAATCGCGGCAAAACTGGTGAAGATGGATGTGCATCTGCCGGTCGATTTTTCCGCCTTCGTCATCAAGATGGAAACCACGCTCGCCGACATCAACGACCAGCGGATGCGGCTGGCCGGCACCCTGCGCCGGATCGAAACCATGGGGAGCGGTGGCAGTGGCAGCGTCGAGGAGGAACTGTTCGCCACCAATGCCGGTTACGCCAATCTGCGCGCCCGGCTTGGCGGCAAACAGGCCGCGCTGGCCCGCGTCACCACCACCCAGGGCGCGAACAGTGACGAATTCAAACAGACCGCCTCCGAGGTGCGCGCCCTAGAGGCCGAGCTGAAGCAGTTCGTCTCCGGTGCGGCGGCCCAGTATCGGTCGCAGATGCAGGCGCTGGACCAGTCGGCGGAGGAGATCGAAAAACGCATGAAATCACGCGAGGAGGAGCTCAGCGCCGCGCGCACCACGCTGCTGTCACCCGAGTACGAGTCCCTGCGGCTGCGTGCCGACATGATCCAGGAGCAGCTCAAGCAGATCGAACTGCGCCGGGCGGAGATTCAAACGTATCAGCAGCTTCATCAGACCGCGCTGCGTGTCGTGGTGCCACCGGAGGTCGGCGCTGCGCCGGAGGATCGCTTCCGTGGAGCGCGCGTCGTGTTTGCCGTGTTTGGCGCACTGTTTTTTGGCCTGTCGCTGAGCACCATTCTCCGCCACCGCACTGCACCACCGCCGGGAGCAGCCTTCACCTGAACTCCGCCTTTGCCCTTATGGACACGCCACTCGTCTCTGTCGTCATACCCTGCTACAACATGGAACCGTATCTGGCGCAAACGCTGGAGTCCGTGATCCATCAGACTTATCAGAACCTGGAGATCATCATCGTCGATGACGGCTCCAAAGACCGCACCGCCAAGGTGGCGCAGGAGTATGAGATCCGTGATCCACGCGTGAAACTGCTCGTCCAGGCCAACAAGGGGGCTTCCGCTGCACGTAACCACGGCCTCGACCATGCCACGGGCAAATACATCGCCCTGACCGATGGCGATGACTGGTGGGCACCGACGAAAATCGCCAAGCATGTCGCGCATCTGGAGTCGAATCCGGACGTCGCGGTCAGTTACTCCGCCACACAGTTCGTCGCGCTCGATGGCAAGCTGCTGCACTGCCGTTTTCCGAAGACGCACAACCTCAGCGACTACTATCTCTACTGCCGCAATCCCATCACCAACGGTTCCACGCCCGTGTTCCGCCGCGAGGTCTTCGACCAGCATCGTTTCGACGAGGACAAGCCACGCAACAACGACGTGGACTGCTGGCTGCGCATCTGCTTCACAGCGCCGCGAAAATGGAAGCTCGAAGGCATCAACGAGGCGCTCACGTTTTATCGCGTCACCCCCGGCAGCCTGTCTGACAAGCTCGACAAGCATTACGACGCCTGCCTGCATACCTGGCAGAAGTCGTATCAATACGCGCCCGCCATCGCCAAGAAGTTTGCCAAGCTCGCGGAAGCCTTTCAGCTCCGTAACTACGCCCGCCGTGCCTTCTCGATGCGCCAGGGAGCCGACTGCCGGAAGTACATGTTCCAGGCCATGAAAACCTCCATGCGTATGTTCCGCTACGAACCCGTGATGACCTTCATCACCCTCGCCGCCGTGCTGCTGGTGCCGTTCGTGCCGGGAGGGAAGAAACAGTCCTGATCAAATCACCGCGCCTGCGTGGCGGTAATCACGCACGCTCCCCATGGAATGGCGGCACTCCTTGCTTAGCGCCGCAACGCGTTGATTAGCTCATCCAGCTTGTCGGCGACCATCTGCACCTCTCCCTGCGTCGGCGGATCGCTCACGGCCATGCCCAGCGTGCTCACGCCGTTGCTGTTGGCGCTGGTGCCGCTGATGGCGCTGCTCAGGTCCGCGTTCGTCACCTCGCCGGGCTGGCCGTCGCTGCCGGTCCCGCCGTCGTTCCCACGTGGGATGCCGAACTGGAAACGCACGTTGCTACCATCAAAGCTCACGTCCACCGTCGCGTTGTCGCCGGGGTTCAGTGTCGTCACCCCGTCCACCACCGCCTGCGCAAACGGCGGTCCCTGCCCGCCTTCGCCACCGTCAAAACCGCGGGGGATGTCGAAGATGAAG
>Ga0105052_10007302_pt1 | contig 10846 bp, 1 predicted proteins | sample FRY03_FD_78094 | JGI IMG/M metagenome (GOLD analysis project Ga0105052, IMG submission 78094) | Freshwater microbial communities from Lake Fryxell liftoff mats and glacier meltwater in Antarctica - FRY-03 | ecosystem: Environmental > Aquatic > Freshwater > Ice > Glacier meltwater ... | reverse complement strand
TTGAAGCGTTCAGCATGGTGGAACAAGAAGCTGGCCCACTTCATCACCGGGCGGATTTTTTCACTCACGCCCGAGTCCTCGCCCTGCGCAATGCCGGCCAGGTCGTTGGCCATGGTCACGTCGATGGTTCCGGCCTTAACGGCTTCCTCATAGGCGAGCAGTTCATCACCTTTGAGTGCCTTGCTGATGTCATTGTTGTTGCCAGCTGTTTGTTTGGATGCCGTCAGCAGCGCGCTAGATGCCTTGGTAAAACCCCACTTGGCACCCATGATGGGCAATGCCACCATCGCCGTCTGTGACAGGTTGACCATCGCCGACGCAGGCGCAAATCCCAGGTGAAAGATAAAGCCGAAGCTGGTCAGCGCCGTTGACAGCGGACTGGTTTGCGGATTCATCATGGCATCGTGTCGCTTGCCCATCTCGTCAATGACTTGTTGCGCCTTCACCGAGTCATAGGTTTCGTCGTCGGTCTTGCTGGCTAGATGCTCCTGCATGTTGTCCAGCTGGTCCTGCAACTGATCGGCGTAGCGCAGCTTGGCCAGGTAGCGCGCGCCATGGAACATGTTTTTGGCGAAGGCCCGGCGTGCATTCGTTGAAAACCCCGGCGTGCCCTTGCGGTGAATGCCGTGCTTGGCCCAAGACAGGTCGGGCAGCGCTGCCAGATACAACTGGCTGATGGCATCCTGCAATTGCTCGCCCGCGCCGGTCTTGTCCAGTGTCTCGAACAGATCAGCCATGAAGCCCCGCCCCACGCCGTCGCGCGCCGCATTGAACTCGCGGTCGCGCAGCACCTTGCCGACCTTGAAGCCGCCGGTTGCCGGGAACTGGCGCTGCAGCATCTTGCGTGTAGCCTCGGCCTCGTTCAGTGTCTCGCTGCGGTTGGCACTGGCCACGTTGCCCTCGCTGTCCTTGACGATGGTCACGTACTGGCCAAAGCGCGCCAGCGGGAAGTACACCCCTTTGACCTTCTTGAAGAACTCGCCATCCATCCGCTCCAGCAGCGCGCGGCGCTTGGCCGGGCTCAACGCACTGCGCTCGATGCGCTCCTTGATCGCTTGGCGCACCTGCTCATGGTGCCGGGCGTACATGTCGCGCGCTTCTTTGAAGGCTGTTTGCGCCTCGGTCGAGAGTGCATTGAAGCGATGCGCCAGCGCCTCGTAGTGGTTCTCATCATCACCCCTAACAAAAGGTTTGGCTGGATCAATCTGCGCCAGCGTGGCGTCGTGCATCAGCTCGGCTAGTTGGCGCTCGTCTTTGAGTTTTCCCCAACCGGTGGCCAGCTTGTCAGCCTCAGCGCCAGACTCGTTTTTGTCGGCGTCCATTTGCGCGACCATGGTGTTGTAGCTCGTCAGCATCGGCAGGTCTTTGGCGTAAATGTCCGCCAACTGGCGCCGCCCCAGCGTTTGCAGGGCCAGCCCACGGAAGTCGGCCAGGCGGTTGCCGAACTTGTGGGCTAGATCAGTGACGATGATGGCCGCGACCGATTCACCGATGGCTTGCGGTATGGTGCGGCTGAACATGGCACTGTCCGGCGTGGTGGGCTCACCACGCATGAACGCCGGCAAGCCTGCATTTGAAATGGAACCTTTGCCGCGCACCACAAACCCCCTGGCAGGCAAGATGAACTGGTTGATTATTTCCGCATCGGTGAGCCGCATGTTCTTCATGCCTGGAACATTGCGCCGAATCCATGAACGGATGATGGCAATGGCGCGCTTCACAAAACCCAGCTCAGGATGTGTCTGTGCAAGTTCTGCAAGCACTTCCTCTGCGGCCTGTCGGCGTTCTGCCTGCTTGGTCATGTCCAGCCCATAGGCTTTGGCCTTGGCTGCCACCAGCGGCTTTCTGAGCGCGGCCAACTGGTCCAGGATTGGATCGAGCTGGTCGCCGAACACACCGCGCAGGCCCGCGTGCCCAAGAACTTCATGAAGCAGCACCCGCACCGTGTCCTGCGGCGTGTTGAGCTGGGATGAAATCAGGTAGGCCGTGCCCTGGTAGTAGAAGCCCTCGGGTGTGCCGGTGGCCACGCCGCTGCGCTGCTTCAAGTCTTCGGCCCTGACCTCATCGGGGATGCGCGCATCCTGCATATCGAAGGCGACTACCACCTCGGGCGCATTGGTCCAGCGGGAGGTGATGCCCTGCACCATGCGCTCGACGGTTTCGATGGATTGGGCTTGGGCTGCTGGGGATGTGGCGCGGCTGAACATCGGCCCGCTGGCAATTGCATCACCCATCTCTGCTGCAGATCGTCCGGTCTTGACGTTGACAGAGTCCAGCGGGGTGACGTCTACCTTTTTTAGTGCGGCGGCAATGTTTTCTGAGACCGTCACACCGGCTGGCAGGTCGCCTGTTTTGCTCAGCTCGCCACCGTGAACGATGACGGCTGATGCAGCGTTCGACTGGCTCAGTGCGCGGTAGATTTTGTTCAGCGCCCCGCCGCGCAGGGGCTGCTTCATGTCTTCGGTGATGGGTAGCCAGCCAATGACTGCGTGCTGTGAATTAAGCAGCATCAAACCAGGCTCGCCTGCCTTTTCATAGTAGCGCTTGGCTGCGGGTAGAACATCACTGGGCGATGTCAATACGGCCCCCGCCCTATCTCCTGGCGACAGCTCGCGCTCGTACACCGGCACCTTGACTGGTTTTACTACTTCAGGGATGCGCCCCATAGACGGCGTGCCATCGACATCGGCATAGGCGAACTCTTTACCTACTACAGCCATCAAGCCCATAGACTCAATTCCACTACCGCGAAACGCATCAGCAAGTGCGCGGTTTATATGTTCATCAGCACGCGACAGCGTTGCCGTTCCGCTGGGGTGGTTGTGTGAAAACCAAATGTGCGCCGCGCCCGGCACCCGGATGGCTTCACCCATGACCGTTGACGGGTAAACAGATGTTTGAGACAGCGCCCCCTTAAATCCGCCAACAACAGCCAGCACCTTGCCAGCCTTGTCGGTGACGATGCCATCGAAGCGTTCGACGGCGGACTTGTAGAGGTAGGCGGTGGCCTGCGCGGCCTGCTCGGGTGTCGTGACAACACCAGTGCCGATCAGGCGCTGGGTTTCAGTGGCAATGTGGGTGTTGACAAGGTACTCACCTCTTGGGGCTGGGGTGTCACCACGTAGTCCGCCTGCGGGCTGTACGTCCCCACGTAGTCCGGCGCCAGCGGGTCGGGCAGAAACAACCCTTGCGGCGGGAGCCGGTAGCGGGTTTCCGAAGAGGTCGCGCTCATAATTTCCATTGTAGTTAACGGTTGGTTCATTGACAAACACCGCACCACCACCAACCGACTTCGGAAAATCCCGCTCGCGCACCCACCAGCCTTTACCGGGCTTTTGAAATGTGCTTTTTGCGCCGTCATAGAGTGCAATCGCTTTGGTCGGCACCCAAGCGCCAACCATGTCTTTGCCGGCGTTGTTTTTGTAAATCTCAACTGTGTAGGGTTTGCCAAAGATAGTGACGGTACTGCCAAGCACTGCGCTCTCGGGCTTGGCTTTCTCGCCGCGTGTCGTGGTTTTTGCCTGGACTGGCTCATCTTTTTCTACCGCGTCCACCTTGGGCCGATTCGGCATCAGCTTGTTTTCCAGCCGGTCGAACAATTCATTGATGTCAGCGATGCTGCTCAAGTCGATGCCATGAATGCCACTTGCCGGGGCGTTGGCCTTGTCGGCCTGCTTTTCGATCACCACGATGCGCGTAGCCACCGAAGTACCGGCACGCTCGAAGGCCACTTGCGGCAATTTGATCTCGGCCACCAGGTGCAAATCTCCAACCAGATTCACTTCTTGCGTGCGCGCTCCGGTGGGCTTGACGGATGAAACCGCCACCATGTTGATGCCGCTATCCTTGTCTGTACCCTTTGGCCGCAGGTATCGTGCGAAATTGTCGCCACCATCAATATGTTCGACCACGAACGTATTTTTAGCGCCCATGAATCCGTCTACGGTGACGGTATCGCCTTTATAAATCGGGCCATGCTCACGACTTGTAGCCAATGGTTTGACGGGTTTGTCTGCCTTCTCGTAAAACCACTTATTAAACTTGGCATCAGCTGCGGGGCCAGTCGGAATAATGGCTACGATGCGGCCACCGTCGCGTAGGTGCGTTGCCGCCTTGACCAAGTGCTCGATGGCCGTCTTGCCGCCCACGCCGAACGGTGGGTTCATGGCAATGCCGTCGTACTTGTTGCCAATGGCAAGGTCTTCAAACGTACCGTCAATGATCCGGTCTTCCAGTGCGTTCATGGCCAGCGCCAAACGCGAGCGTAGCGCCAGACTCGGCTCGATCACCGTCTTATTCGTCTTCTCAGGGAACCATCGGGCAATCGCACCGTGTCCGCCGCTTGGCTCCAGCACGTCCTCGCCGGATCTAGCATCCAGCCACTCAACCATTTTCAGGCCAATCGGCTCGGGCGTGGCGAAGTAGTCAGCGCCCTCTTGCGCTTTGGTGCGACTGTTCTTTTTCTGCGTCGACCAGTAGTGGGCCTTGGCCCGGTCGTACTCGGTCAGCGCATTGTTGGCAGCCTTGTCGCGCTCCTTGCCGCCCTTGCCCTCGCCCTCATGGCCGGGAGCGTAGGTATCAGATTCCTCGAACGACTGAATGAACGAATCCTTCAGCGCCCGCGCCATCTCGCCCATGCCCAGGTTCTCTGCGGTGCTGGCCCGTCCCGCAATGGTGCTGGCGAACGTCCAGCGCTCCCAGTTGGTGCCAGTGTTCAGGTAGCGCATGATCGCGTCCGTCGCCTGGCCGGTTCGGTAAATCCGGCCCTATTGCTGAATCGCCAGTGTTGGTGCTGTAGGTTGTCCGAGATTGATCAGCACGCGCTGGTGCTTGCCGGTCGTGTCGTGACCGCTCCAGCCTTTGTTCTTGGCTGACTGCACCAGCATGACCTGTGGCCCGCTCGCGTCGTCCTGAAACGACTTGTAGCGCGCCAGCAAATCCTTGGCTTTTTCGTCGCCGTTCACCAGCAGAACATTGGGCAGTTCGCGCTTGAAGATTTCAATCGGCGAATCCATGTCGGCAAACGGATGCCTCACCAGATCACGGAACTCTGAATTGAATTGAGTCAGTGCAGACGTGAACTGCTGCATGGCGGATGTACTGGCCGGCGGGCCGTTCACGCTTACCACGGGGCGGCTCACCTCGAACGGGTTGAAGCCGCCGCCCTTCTTGTAGTCATGGAACACCACGACCTTGCGACCCATAGCCATGTGTTGTTTGACAATCGGGATAACCTCAGTTGCCTTGATGGCCTCCAACAGGAAGCGCTTTTGCAGGTACTTGAATTTGTCATTGATGGCATCTGCCACTGCGCGCATACCCCGATCATCCTTGGGCGCATTCTTGCTCTGATCCGTCAGCCAAGCCAGCGCTTCGTCGATACGATTCCCAATGGCTGAATCCACCAGCACAAAGCGTCGGTCGTAGTCGGGCGCCACGTCGAGCATCCGGCCTGACAAGGAGCCAGCCTTCTTCAGTTCTCCGTTGAACATGCGCTGCATCATGCCGCTGTCAACCTTGGCGTCGGGCTGCGTCAGCTTGTTGAAACGCATGGTGTAGCCAAAGCGGGTCTGGAAGTAATACTCCCTCGGGTCTGGCTGGTTGTAGCCTAGGCTGGTTTCATTAAAGGGGTAGCCATCCTTGTAGTCAAACAGGTAGCCATTGGCCCAGTCAATCGTTTTCTCGTAGGCGAAGGGGGTGGCGGACAGTGCCACCATGCGCGTGCGTGCCGCGCCTTGTTTGGCATCGACTTCATTCCTGACTGCATGGAGGGATGCGTCCAGCTTCTTGCGTAGCGCGGCCAGCTCGGTCTGCATCTTCTCGCTTTTGACTTCCAGCATATTAGCGCGCGCTGCGGTCGTGTCAGAGGCTGCAATGTCGCGATCCATGCCCAGTATCTCGTCGCCCATTTGCGTAGCGCGCGCTATCTCGTCGCGGTGCAGCATGGAATAGCGGTTGCTTGCACCATCCGGGTGGTAGGTGATGGCGCGCAGATTGTGCAGGTAGGTGGTCGGCTTTCCGTCGGCGCTTTGCATCAAGGAATGCGCCTCGTCGGACACCACCAAATCCCACTGTCGACTAGCCAGCGCGTCGTTCTCGCCCAAGTTGGCGTAGCTCGTGATGACGATACCCTTGCCAACGTCCTTGGTGTTTTCCAGTGGGGTGATGCTCAACCCGAGAATTTTCCCAGCTGCAATCCAGTCAGATGCAATCTTGTCATCAGGAACTACGATCAAGGTGTTTTTCTTACCCTGATTTGCGAAGCGCTTGATGATGCCCAATCCTGAAAATGTTTTTCCTGTGCCCGTACCGTTGGTGAACAACATGCCGTAACCCTTGGGGTCGGCAAAGCGGGTTTCCGCCTTCAGTACGTCTTCTTGCTGGCCCGGTAGCAGTTGCGGCAGCGTGGCGCGGATGTTGGCAAGGTTGGCGGTTTCGGTGGCAGTCTTGTCCGCCTTGTTGCGCTCAATGGTGGCTTTTACCCCCCTAGGGCTTTGGTCAGCAGTTGCTTCAACTTGGCTTGCTGAGATGTTGTCAGACGGTACTCCTCCGACGCTATCATCACCGCCTCGCTCACCGAATTGATCTCCGGCAAGGACGCTCTCAAGTTCGGGGACTGGGACTCCAGAATGTAGTTGCTGATCGCCAGGTTCTCCTGCAACAGGGGCGCTACCAAACGGTACGCTAACACCGTCGAATTGTCCGCGCCCATCGCCTCTATCGGCTTGTCCACCAGCTCGTCCAGACCCTTCGGAAGTTCCTCGAATGTCATCCTGAACAGCGTCGCCCACGGACGACTCAGGGGTTGAGTCCTGGCGATCTCGTTCCACGCGGCTATCGGTGCTTGGTACATGGCTTTCCTCTTTGCGTTGATTGTCGGTCTTTGCGTCGTGGTTTTCAATCTCTGATCTGTCCTCGATGTCGATCACCGCGCGCTTGCTGTCCATGCCCGCCCGGCCGCTGGACGCCGTGATGTAGGCTCCTTGCAAGTGGTCGAGCGTGATCATGTCCGCCGTATCAGAGCCCAGCGCCGTCCGGATCTGGTCAATGACAAACTTGGCGGCATCCTTGAACTTGATGTAGCCCAGCTTGAAGGCGGCATCCATCAGGCGCACCATGACTGGGAACAGCTTTTGTTGCTGCTCAGGCATCATGTTCAAGCGCCCGCTGCTGCCCAGAATGTCGCCCAGGTCGGCCATCGCTGCGGCTAAGTCAGCTTTGGCGCGCAGTTCTTCCGGGCTGGCTTGTTTTGGCTCTGCTGGCTGGGATTCGGCGGTAGGTTTTGCTGGCTCGGCTGGCTCGTCAAACACACTCTTTTGGCCACGCTTTTGCTTTGCCGTGACTTGTCTGACTACCGGCTTGGGTGCGTCCTGGCCAAGTCCAAAGTTTTCCCCGGCGGCATCGACTTCGGCTTTCTTGGCAGCTTCGCGCTCGGCAAGAATATCGGCGGCGCGACGGTCTGATTCCTTTTGGTTGTCGCTGCGCTTGTCGGCCTTGTCGGCTTCGCGCTCGGCTGCGGCCTTGTCTTCAACTGCCTGCTGCTGGGCTAGGATGTCTTCGCGGGTGGGGGCGATGAGTCCTTCGTCTGCGGCCGCGTTGCCAGGTAGATTTTCTGCATTTCCACCTTCTGCTGGGGCGACAACTGCTTGCCGTTCAGCACGTCCGCCAGCATTTTCAGCCCCGTCGGGCTGAGCTTCGTTTCTTTGGCCATTTCCAAGTTTCCTAAAAAGTTCATCGCGCGATAGGGTTGGCGCGGCACCGAACATGGCGTCCTGCGTCTCATTGCTCCTAGCAATTTCCACCTGCTCTTGAACAGTCGTCGCCCAGTCTCGGAGTCCTTGAGACATCCGCTTGGCGCTGCGGATATTTTCAGCGAAAAACTGCGCAATGACAATCGCCTCACCGCTGGTCGTCATATCCACCGTTTTCAGATAGTCGGCCAGTTTCTCGCCCTTGCGCTTGGCATTGATCGCTATACCTGCGGCCTCGGCCACTGCGCCTCGAATGTCCCAGTCTCCCGCATCTTTCAGGGCTTGCATGGCCCCGGCTGCATCCGCAAGGGCGGACATGATGGTTCTGGCTTCTGGGTCAGTGGCTTGGGCGTACAACTGCACCAGGTCGTCGGAGCCATAAGCCTGCTTGAAAGTTGCCGCCATGAGACGGTCGATGGCTTGTCTGCCTGGTGTCCCGTCAGGGTTCATCATTTCACCCTGCTCGCTGGTGGGCATGGCGCGGATGAACTGCTGAATCGATTGCGGTGTTGGATCACCCCCCTCGGTGAATTCCAAAGCACCAAGGTCGAGCCTCTTGGCATCAGTGGCGGCTTGTTCAACCGGCGACATCCGGGCCGAACTGGCGATGTTGCTGCGGTCGCCGATGTCTGGCCTCACGTCCTTGCCATCCATGATGCGAACCAGGATGGGGGACTTCATGGCATCGATGGCGGCGCTGTCAACACCCAGGCCATCAGCGTCAGCGGTCAGGTCGGCGCGGTATTGGTCGGCAGTCTTTTGGCGGTAGGCTTCCGTGATACCGGCTGCCCGGCCATTGCCCGCCACGGCACGGAGTTTTCCGGGCTCGCCATTTGCGTAGGCTGCAATGCTGGACCCATCCGCTTGATGCGATGGGATCAAATCAGAGGCATCAACCACGGCGTAGCGCACCTTCACGCGGTCGCCTTTACCATCGACGATGGTCTGCTCGTGGCCAATAGCTGCGCCAGCCGGGGTGTCGCCAAACACTATCGGCGCGCCTGTATCCATGACTGTTGCCTGGCCGGTACGCAGGTAGTCAGGCCGCGCAGCAATCTCTCTCATTTGTGCGATGCTCGATGCGCTGGAGCGGTCGCGGTTTTGCAGGACTACAGCAGGGCCGGATTCGATGGCTTTGGCGCGGGTCAGTGGTGCGACGGGGATTTCGACATTGGTGGTCTCCATGGGCGTAGCGCGTACCACATAGGATTTTGGGCTCAGCTCAAATGGCCCAAAGATTTGACCTGTCGTCGAAGCGGCTGTTGCAGCCTTAGCTGCTGTCCGCGCTGCGAATCGGTTGGTGAACGGCTGCTGAGTCACCGCATTCAGGATGTCACCCTCTTGCTGCTGGGGTGCATCTTGCTGGCGCTGGTCGTAGGCGCTGATGATCTCGCCCGTGTGGGGGTTGACCTGCTGGGAGCCTGCTGCGCCCATTCCCGCATCGGTCGCCACCTGCTCCAAAATGCCATCAAACAGCTTCTGGTTGTGCTGCCTGACGCCTTTGGCTGCGTCCGGGTTGTTGATGACGGCGTAGGCCCGCTCTGCGATCTGGCGCTGGCCATCGGGCAGCTGGGCGATGATGCCAAGTACCGGGTCGTCCACCGGTGCGCCCTGTTCCTGCGGTAGATTGGTTGGGTCTTGGCCGGTTGCCTCCATGCCCTGCGCGCGCGCCTCGATGGTGGCATTGGCCCCTTTGGACAGCGGGCCGACTTCTAGCACTTTCTCGGCGCGGATGGTGTCTGCGGCTTGTTTGCCGGCATTCCATTGCGCAATTTCAGCCTCTGGCACGCCGCGTTTCTTGGCCTCCAAGCTGACGTAGTTCATGGCCTGCGTCTTGATTTCTGGCGGCGCTGCCGGATCGTTCAAGGCTGAATCGACCATTTTTGCCCGCTGTGCATTACTGCGGTGCGCCATGAAGGCGAACGGGCCAAGTAATGCGGTCATACCAACTGCCGCTTGTGCGCTGTCTTTGGCGATGGCCCATGCATCTTCCGGCTTGGATCCATAGCTGCGCTCAACAAACTCTGTTCCCACGTCTTGAGCTACTTCGGTGCCTGGTTGCACCACCATGTTGATGCCCATGCCTTTGGCGAAGTTCTTGACAAATGCCGTGTCCGTCAAAGCCGACAACACGCCTGTCATGGTGGGCGATGCCTTGCCTACGGCTTGCGCCAGAGGCTTGAAGGCACTCAGGCCAACAGCGGTTGCCACAGCTTCTGCTGGGCCTTGAATCAAGCCGGTTTTCCATCCGGCTTCGGTCGCAAGATCATCAGCGATACCCTGCTTGCGCAGCTTGTCCTCGGTCTCTTGCGCCGATGACAGGCCGAACTGGGTGGCTGCCAGCGCGGGACCGGCGACTGCGCCGACAACCGGGATTGCGGAGGCAGCCAAGATTGGCACCATGGGCCCAAGCCCACGCGCGCCTTTGGCCAGTGTCCCTGAAATAATCCCCTCACCCTGCGTGTTGGGCTCCCATCCTGGCGCGCGGGCATTGGCTGCCTCGACCATGGAGCGACCGTAGTTGTCCGCCTCGCCGCCATCCTCCGACACACGTCGGATCACATTACCAGCCATGCGCGGAAGATCAACCGTCAGCCCGCCAACAAACTGGCGACCGACTTCTTTGGCATCTTGATACCACGGCCTGTCTGCGACCACAGGCGGCACGCTCTGATGCCCCAAGCGTTTTGCCACCTCGCTTCGATCCATGCTGGGGTAGTAGGACTGATGGATCACATCAATAGCCGACTCGTCGTTCAGGCCATTGAGTTCAGGCAGCTTCTTGCGTACTTCGAGCAAATTCATGGTGGCCTTTATTGACCGTTAAATGCGGCTTCGGCTTCGGCTCTGCTCTTGAACGCCTGCTTGGCAAGCCCCGCTCTGGGGTTGGGGATTTGGCGGTAGTACGGGACACTCGGGTCGCGGATCGTGGCCGGTATGTCAAGGCTCCAAGTTTTCCCGCCGTCGGTGGATCGAACGGGTGCCGATGGCTTGCCTTGGCTTGCAGCAAGGTTGGTTGCTACAACAGGCTTTGTGACAATAGGTGCTGGCAGGGCATGGGGGTCAGCCTTGGCCGCCGGGGTGGCGACTGGCGC
>Ga0105052_10007301_pt1 | contig 10846 bp, 6 predicted proteins | sample FRY03_FD_78094 | JGI IMG/M metagenome (GOLD analysis project Ga0105052, IMG submission 78094) | Freshwater microbial communities from Lake Fryxell liftoff mats and glacier meltwater in Antarctica - FRY-03 | ecosystem: Environmental > Aquatic > Freshwater > Ice > Glacier meltwater ... | reverse complement strand
ATGATGAATATTCTCTTATGTAAATTGGAACATATGTTATTAATGAATGCCGTACTATTTATGATTGAACAAGGTTATAATGTGGATGTATTGGTGTTTGATGGTTTTATGGTAAGAAAAACAAAAGAATTGACACAGGAAGTCCTTGATAATCTTCATTTGTATATAAAAGATAAAACCGCTTATAATATGATATTCATTGAGAAAAAAATGGAAAATAGTATTGACCTATCAAAATACCCTGATACATTAGATGAGGGAGAAGTAGAGGTATCATACTATAAAGATAAGGAACTATTTGAAAAAACTCATCTAAAAATTACGCATCCGTCTTTGTATATGACTTTGATGGATGACGGAACATATGACATCCAATGTGAGGCTAAAATAATGAGTTCCTATAGACATAGAAAATCTACTGTAAAAAATGATAAGGGACAAGCAATGAAAGTTTCATTTATCAATTCGTGGCTAAATGACGAACATATTAGATTGTATAGAAAATTGGTATTTGTTCCACAACCATTAGAATATGATAAACAAGATTATAATACTTGGCGAGATTTTGAACAAGAAAAAGTTATCTTACCTGTTGGATTTAATGTAGAAACAAACATTCATGTTAAAAAATACAAAGCGTTCATTTCAAATTTATTTAATGGTGTTGATGAATATATCAACTTCTTTATTGCTTGGTGTGCTAATATAGTTCAAAATCCAGCTATACGTTCTTGTGTGTGTTTAGTGTTGTATTCATTAGAAGAAGGAGCTGGCAAAAATATGGTAACAAAGACATTAGAAGCATGTCTTGGAGAAAATTATGTAAATTATATTACAGATGTATCTAATCAATTATTCGGAAAACACTCCAGTGCAGAAATGAATAAATTGTTAATAGTATTAAATGAGGTTAAAGGTAAGGACACATACGCGAATACAGATTTATTCAAAACACGTATTACTGATGATAAACGCGAAGTAGAATTAAAATTAAAAGATACAATTCAAATCAGGAATTATTGCAGTTATATTTTAAATACCAACAATCTTAATTCAGTAAATGCAGGTGATAAAGATAGGCGTTTTTGTGTATTAGATTGTAATAATAGTCGTATAACTGATAAAATGTATTTCAAAAAATACGAACAAACAATTAATAAAAACCCAGAAGCAATTCGTTGTATATTTGAATATTTGAAAACTTATGATATTCAAAAAATTGTACCAGATTATATTTTTAGTGATGCAAGACCTAAAACTGAAATGTATAAAGATTTAGTTGAATGTAATCGCGAAAAAGAATGGGACTTCCTTGAGAAGTTGGTTATTCAAAATAGAAATAAAGATGATAAATTAAAAGTTTCTACTGATGTATTATGGCGTGAATATAAAAACTTTTGTCAGATGCATCATTATGATATTTCAAAATTATCATCTAAAAGATTTCTTTACATATTCAATCGTACCATTTTAACAGTATTAGATAAAACAGACGATTATAAGGAAAGTATTGTACAGATAAGAAGTAGTGCAAGCCGTGGTTATGCTTTAGATATTGACAAGTTAAGAAAATATTTCAAGGTAGAAAAAGGAAGTATATTTGAAGATGATGAAGATGATAATTAAATTCATTCAACAATTGTTTCGGTACGTGCTTGTTCAGTAATTCTCTTTTTTTCTAAAGATATACGCAATCTATACTCCTTTGCATATGTCTTTTTCTTTTCGCGATATTCTTGGTCATTTTTATATTTATCATTTTGATAAGATGCTATTCTTGTACATTCTATTTTTAGACGTTCAGGGTTTCCCTTGATAAGGTGATAATTTGCACCCATTCTATTAAGTATATATATATAAATATACTTATATATGTAATAATTGACGTAATAACTACATAAGAAATATGTTATAGTATAATAACAGACAATGGATATAACTGATCAATTGTTGGATGAATTAAAAAATATATATAATGTTAAATATGATGAAAAAAATGAAGCTTGGCGTAGAACTAAATCTGGTAAAATTAACGTTCAAAATATAAAAGATGTTATGACCAAAATAACAGGAGAAGTACCTACAATTGAAAACACTTATCCAACTTATAAAAATTCTATAAATGGTTTTATTTGTATATGTGGATGTGGTTCTTGTCATAATTTATATAGACTTTTTGATAAGAAAACTCATATATGTTTTTTTCTTGGTTCCGATTGTATTAATTTAACACATTTAAATTATAGCAATGATTTAAAATGCGGTGAAAAAAATGGATTTTGTAAGAAGTGTGATATACCATTAAGATTAAATGGAGACCGTAAAAATTATAATAAAAATAGATGTGATGATACTTGCAATCATTGTTATGATGCGGAACAACTTATAATAAGACAACACAAAATGGAACAAGAAAAACAAAGAGAAATACAAAAATTAGAAGAATCAAGAATACATTGTAAAAAAATAATGCAAGAACATAAAGAACGATTAAATAGAATTCAAACAATATTTTTAACTATCAAATACAAAGACAAGGATATATATAAAAAATATGGAACCAAATGGAACCCCGACAAAAGATCATGGCATTGGACAGGATATATTAATGATTTTCCTAAAGAACTTTTTTCCGTTAAAACGTGATTAATTGCTTTTTTTCAATTTTTGTTTATATTTCTACAATTATTTTTTCATATTGTTCGTTTAATGCACGACTATGAGCCATATTTTCAGCAAACTTTTTACGTATTGCTAAAGACTTCTTATTTTTACCACTTCCGCCATTTATCCAAGTTGAAGCAGAGATCCGGATCCATGTACTTGTAATATCTTCTCCGTACATCTTATAAAATACATCTTTTAATTTAGTACCAAAATTGCGGGTTTGTTCTGTATTATTATTAGAACCAAATAAATATTTATCTTCTCCATTAATTGGTAACAATTTAGCACTTTTAATATAATTTTTTAAATAAGGAATAATATCATGATTAACATTAATAACTTGTTGTTTATACGTGTTATAAGTTTTATAATTATTATAAACAAATTTAGTAGGTTCTCCACCGCTTACTACTAAATAATTATAATTTTTATCAGTTAATACATTTGGATTGTTTTCTGTAATTATCATAAATTGAAAGTCTAGTCTGCGTGGTGGTTGTAGAGCATATACCGCGGCTAATGCTTTATCTCTGTCATTTGTTAGAAAAGTATCAATATGATATTTTACATCTTTAGGTTCAAAACTAAATATTTTACCTACATCTTTTTTATCAATTTCATTTTTATCTCTATCATCATTATATTCTCCCATTGCTTTTTTTGATATTAGAATTAATTGTTGATAACTATGATTAAATGTAGGTAGTCGGGCAAGTAAATTAGCAAATGGGCTAATCATAGTATAAAATGTTGTAATTTTTGGATAATAGGAATGAATTTTATTAACAAAAGCAATTAAATGCTGTTCACGAAGAAATGACATTTCTTTATTGATATATTTAATGTCTCCTTTTACATCATAACCGGATAAAATTGTTTTAATAACGCGTATTATATCTTTTGATGGTGTTAAAGACAAAACATTTTTCATAACAAATATAATTTTTTTAATCATAACATCTCTTACAGGAATAGAATAACTACGAGCAATAACTTTATCCGCTTCTGTAGGACTTTCAGGAAGTGTAGTTTTCCATTTAGGAATTACATTTATTTTAATAATAGACTTAATAATTGGTTTAACAGTTATTATTTTTGGTTTTTTTTCTACATTTTCAATTTTCTTTTGGGTTGTTGCTTTAGGTTCTGTAGGATTTGCATCTGCGTATGCTTTAATTGTGGCAATTTTCTTATTTTTCCTATATTCCACCATATACACGGCATTTTGTTTTTTATAAATATCATAAGTATATTTAGCAATTCCTACAGTTTCTCCGGCTTTAAGACGTTCGCGATAACGGCGCTGCGCTTGTACAGATCTTTGTTTCTTAATAATATCACTGTTTATAAGTTGGTTGTTATCCATTATTCTATATATGCGTAAGATAATAATGTAAGATAATATCAATTTTTTAAAGTTGATTATAATTAAATGGAAGAACAAAATGATAAAAAAGAATATATTAAAGAATACCAGAAAGAATATCAGAAAGAATATTATAAACAACATTCAGCGGAATATAAAATAAAAAACAAATTAAATTATCAAAAAAACAGAGAAGATATATCAGCATATAACAAAGAATATAAATTTTTTAATTATCATAGACAACATAAACATAAAGATCTAATTATAAATAATGATTTAATAAAAGTAGAGAGAAGGCTTATAACTATTAGTTTTGATTAGGGGTCGGTCTCATCAGTATCATCATCAGTATCATCTTCATTTTCATCATATTGTCTATCTTCCGTCATTTCTGCCGTTTCAATAATATCCATAATGATGACATAAGCCAATTGTAGATACATTTTATATTTATTTTTTAAATCCATTTCAAAATCACAATATCTATCCTCATAAAGTTCAATAGCATTAAATATGCCAAAGTTAGATACATATTTCTTAATATCGCTAAAATCTTCCTTAACAATATAATCATCTATTAATTCGGATAATTCGTCATTTGTAACAATGTACTGACCAGCCCTATTAAGATAAAGATCGTCAAAGATTTCGTTAAGGTTAATATCATAAACCATCTTGTGGTTTTTGTTGTATTTATATATTATATCATATAAGGGTATCAATTTTTATTTTTATAAGGACATATATATTTTGAGTACATAATTTATTTATTATGAGAAAATATAGAAAAGTTTAAAAGTTATAGAAAAAATAAATTATGTACTCAAAAATTATATATACTATAATGATAATAATAATAATAATAAGTTTAATAAAAAAGTTAATAAATAAGAATGACTAACTATGACGAATGACAAAGTACCCCCCCTATTTAGAAAGGTTTAGAAAATGGACTTGTATAAATGTAATGTGTATATATTACAAATATACAGAATACATTTGTATATATTGAAATCTATACAATATATACTAATACTTTGTCATATAGTCATTTATATATAAATTAATAGTAATAATAATAAAAGATATACCATTTTAATAGGAAAACAACTAAAAACTAAAATGACAAACGGATGACTAACTATATGACATTGTCAAGAAATGACAAATAATTAGCAACAAGGATTTATAGAAAATATGAGAAATGTATTTTAAGGATTTTGGCTAATCAACTTACGCAAATTCAAAATATCAAAATCGCATTTTTAGCAAATTAGCAATCTGTACAATCTGTACAACCTACGCAATCTGTACAATCTGTACAATCTGTACAATCTGTACAATCTGTACAACCTACATCAACTTACATCACCCACGAAATACCATTAATGGTATTTCGTGGGTGATGTAAGTTGATGTAGGTTGTACAGATTGTACAGATTGTACAGATTGTACAGATTGTACAGATTGCGTAGGTTGTACAGATTGTACAGATTGCTAATTTGCTAAAAATGCGATTTTGATATTTTGAATTTGCGTAAGTTGATTAGCCAAAATCCTTAAAATACATTTCTCATATTTTCTATAAATCCTTGTTGCTAATTATTTGTCATTTCTTGACAATGTCATATAGTTAGTCATCCGTTTGTCATTTTAGTTTTTAGTTGTTTTCCTATTAAAATGGTATATCTTTTATTATTATTACTATTAATTTATATATAAATGACTATATGACAAAGTATTAGTATATATTGTATAGATTTCAATATATACAAATGTATTCTGTATATTTGTAATATATACACATTACATTTATACAAGTCCATTTTCTAAACCTTTCTAAATAGGGGGGGTACTTTGTCATTCGTCATAGTTAGTCATTCTTATTTATTAACTTTTTTATTAAACTTATTATTATTATTATTATCATTATAGTATATATAATTTTTGAGTACATAATTTATTTTTTCTATAACTTTTAAACTTTTCTATATTTTCTCATAATAAATAAATTATGTACTCAAAATATATATGTCCTTATAAAAATAAAAATTGATACCCTTATATGATATAATATATAAATACAACAAAAACCACAAGATGGTTTATGATATTAACCTTAACGAAATCTTTGACGATCTTTATCTTAATAGGGCTGGTCAGTACATTGTTACAAATGACGAATTATCCGAATTAATAGATGATTATATTGTTAAGGAAGATTTTAGCGATATTAAGAAATATGTATCTAACTTTGGCATATTTAATGCTATTGAACTTTATGAGGATAGATATTGTGATTTTGAAATGGATTTAAAAAATAAATATAAAATGTATCTACAATTGGCTTATGTCATCATTATGGATATTATTGAAACGGCAGAAATGACGGAAGATAGACAATATGATGAAAATGAAGATGATACTGATGATGATACTGATGAGACCGACCCCTAATCAAAACTAATAGTTATAAGCCTTCTCTCTACTTTTATTAAATCATTATTTATAATTAGATCTTTATGTTTATGTTGTCTATGATAATTAAAAAATTTATATTCTTTGTTATATGCTGATATATCTTCTCTGTTTTTTTGATAATTTAATTTGTTTTTTATTTTATATTCCGCTGAATGTTGTTTATAATATTCTTTCTGATATTCTTTCTGGTATTCTTTAATATATTCTTTTTTATCATTTTGTTCTTCCATTTAATTATAATCAACTTTAAAAAATTGATATTATCTTACATTATTATCTTACGCATATATAGAATAATGGATAACAACCAACTTATAAACAGTGATATTATTAAGAAACAAAGATCTGTACAAGCGCAGCGCCGTTATCGCGAACGTCTTAAAGCCGGAGAAACTGTAGGAATTGCTAAATATACTTATGATATTTATAAAAAACAAAATGCCGTGTATATGGTGGAATATAGGAAAAATAAGAAAATTGCCACAATTAAAGCATACGCAGATGCAAATCCTACAGAACCTAAAGCAACAACCCAAAAGAAAATTGAAAATGTAGAAAAAAAACCAAAAATAATAACTGTTAAACCAATTATTAAGTCTATTATTAAAATAAATGTAATTCCTAAATGGAAAACTACACTTCCTGAAAGTCCTACAGAAGCGGATAAAGTTATTGCTCGTAGTTATTCTATTCCTGTAAGAGATGTTATGATTAAAAAAATTATATTTGTTATGAAAAATGTTTTGTCTTTAACACCATCAAAAGATATAATACGCGTTATTAAAACAATTTTATCCGGTTATGATGTAAAAGGAGACATTAAATATATCAATAAAGAAATGTCATTTCTTCGTGAACAGCATTTAATTGCTTTTGTTAATAAAATTCATTCCTATTATCCAAAAATTACAACATTTTATACTATGATTAGCCCATTTGCTAATTTACTTGCCCGACTACCTACATTTAATCATAGTTATCAACAATTAATTCTAATATCAAAAAAAGCAATGGGAGAATATAATGATGATAGAGATAAAAATGAAATTGATAAAAAAGATGTAGGTAAAATATTTAGTTTTGAACCTAAAGATGTAAAATATCATATTGATACTTTTCTAACAAATGACAGAGATAAAGCATTAGCCGCGGTATATGCTCTACAACCACCACGCAGACTAGACTTTCAATTTATGATAATTACAGAAAACAATCCAAATGTATTAACTGATAAAAATTATAATTATTTAGTAGTAAGCGGTGGAGAACCTACTAAATTTGTTTATAATAATTATAAAACTTATAACACGTATAAACAACAAGTTATTAATGTTAATCATGATATTATTCCTTATTTAAAAAATTATATTAAAAGTGCTAAATTGTTACCAATTAATGGAGAAGATAAATATTTATTTGGTTCTAATAATAATACAGAACAAACCCGCAATTTTGGTACTAAATTAAAAGATGTATTTTATAAGATGTACGGAGAAGATATTACAAGTACATGGATCCGGATCTCTGCTTCAACTTGGATAAATGGCGGAAGTGGTAAAAATAAGAAGTCTTTAGCAATACGTAAAAAGTTTGCTGAAAATATGGCTCATAGTCGTGCATTAAACGAACAATATGAAAAAATAATTGTAGAAATATAAACAAAAATTGAAAAAAAGCAATTAATCACGTTTTAACGGAAAAAAGTTCTTTAGGAAAATCATTAATATATCCTGTCCAATGCCATGATCTTTTGTCGGGGTTCCATTTGGTTCCATATTTTTTATATATATCCTTGTCTTTGTATTTGATAGTTAAAAATATTGTTTGAATTCTATTTAATCGTTCTTTATGTTCTTGCATTATTTTTTTACAATGTATTCTTGATTCTTCTAATTTTTGTATTTCTCTTTGTTTTTCTTGTTCCATTTTGTGTTGTCTTATTATAAGTTGTTCCGCATCATAACAATGATTGCAAGTATCATCACATCTATTTTTATTATAATTTTTACGGTCTCCATTTAATCTTAATGGTATATCACACTTCTTACAAAATCCATTTTTTTCACCGCATTTTAAATCATTGCTATAATTTAAATGTGTTAAATTAATACAATCGGAACCAAGAAAAAAACATATATGAGTTTTCTTATCAAAAAGTCTATATAAATTATGACAAGAACCACATCCACATATACAAATAAAACCATTTATAGAATTTTTATAAGTTGGATAAGTGTTTTCAATTGTAGGTACTTCTCCTGTTATTTTGGTCATAACATCTTTTATATTTTGAACGTTAATTTTACCAGATTTAGTTCTACGCCAAGCTTCATTTTTTTCATCATATTTAACATTATATATATTTTTTAATTCATCCAACAATTGATCAGTTATATCCATTGTCTGTTATTATACTATAACATATTTCTTATGTAGTTATTACGTCAATTATTACATATATAAGTATATTTATATATATATACTTAATAGAATGGGTGCAAATTATCACCTTATCAAGGGAAACCCTGAACGTCTAAAAATAGAATGTACAAGAATAGCATCTTATCAAAATGATAAATATAAAAATGACCAAGAATATCGCGAAAAGAAAAAGACATATGCAAAGGAGTATAGATTGCGTATATCTTTAGAAAAAAAGAGAATTACTGAACAAGCACGTACCGAAACAATTGTTGAATGAATTTAATTATCATCTTCATCATCTTCAAATATACTTCCTTTTTCTACCTTGAAATATTTTCTTAACTTGTCAATATCTAAAGCATAACCACGGCTTGCACTACTTCTTATCTGTACAATACTTTCCTTATAATCGTCTGTTTTATCTAATACTGTTAAAATGGTACGATTGAATATGTAAAGAAATCTTTTAGATGATAATTTTGAAATATCATAATGATGCATCTGACAAAAGTTTTTATATTCACGCCATAATACATCAGTAGAAACTTTTAATTTATCATCTTTATTTCTATTTTGAATAACCAACTTCTCAAGGAAGTCCCATTCTTTTTCGCGATTACATTCAACTAAATCTTTATACATTTCAGTTTTAGGTCTTGCATCACTAAAAATATAATCTGGTACAATTTTTTGAATATCATAAGTTTTCAAATATTCAAATATACAACGAATTGCTTCTGGGTTTTTATTAATTGTTTGTTCGTATTTTTTGAAATACATTTTATCAGTTATACGACTATTATTACAATCTAATACACAAAAACGCCTATCTTTATCACCTGCATTTACTGAATTAAGATTGTTGGTATTTAAAATATAACTGCAATAATTCCTGATTTGAATTGTATCTTTTAATTTTAATTCTACTTCGCGTTTATCATCAGTAATACGTGTTTTGAATAAATCTGTATTCGCGTATGTGTCCTTACCTTTAACCTCATTTAATACTATTAACAATTTATTCATTTCTGCACTGGAGTGTTTTCCGAATAATTGATTAGATACATCTGTAATATAATTTACATAATTTTCTCCAAGACATGCTTCTAATGTCTTTGTTACCATATTTTTGCCAGCTCCTTCTTCTAATGAATACAACACTAAACACACACAAGAACGTATAGCTGGATTTTGAACTATATTAGCACACCAAGCAATAAAGAAGTTGATATATTCATCAACACCATTAAATAAATTTGAAATGAACGCTTTGTATTTTTTAACATGAATGTTTGTTTCTACATTAAATCCAACAGGTAAGATAACTTTTTCTTGTTCAAAATCTCGCCAAGTATTATAATCTTGTTTATCATATTCTAATGGTTGTGGAACAAATACCAATTTTCTATACAATCTAATATGTTCGTCATTTAGCCACGAATTGATAAATGAAACTTTCATTGCTTGTCCCTTATCATTTTTTACAGTAGATTTTCTATGTCTATAGGAACTCATTATTTTAGCCTCACATTGGATGTCATATGTTCCGTCATCCATCAAAGTCATATACAAAGACGGATGCGTAATTTTTAGATGAGTTTTTTCAAATAGTTCCTTATCTTTATAGTATGATACCTCTACTTCTCCCTCATCTAATGTATCAGGGTATTTTGATAGGTCAATACTATTTTCCATTTTTTTCTCAATGAATATCATATTATAAGCGGTTTTATCTTTTATATACAAATGAAGATTATCAAGGACTTCCTGTGTCAATTCTTTTGTTTTTCTTACCATAAAACCATCAAACACCAATACATCCACATTATAACCTTGTTCAATCATAAATAGTACGGCATTCATTAATAACATATGTTCCAATTTACATAAGAGAATATTCATCAT
>Ga0105052_10007290_pt1 | contig 10865 bp, 9 predicted proteins | sample FRY03_FD_78094 | JGI IMG/M metagenome (GOLD analysis project Ga0105052, IMG submission 78094) | Freshwater microbial communities from Lake Fryxell liftoff mats and glacier meltwater in Antarctica - FRY-03 | ecosystem: Environmental > Aquatic > Freshwater > Ice > Glacier meltwater ... | reverse complement strand
GTTTTTTGGTTTTACACTTCCTGTTCCGCAACTATCAAATGTGCCTTCCGCTAAGTCTCGCCTTAAAGCACACTGATCACATGCCATAATCAACATCCCTTTTTCAGCGGCTAAAGTGTTAAGACGTTCCCCAACGTCATTTCCTTTTCTTAATACGTGTACGTTTTCATCAAAAAAGAACATTCCGATTACCTCAACTCCGTGAATATTTTTTTCCAATTGTGGCAATATCATTGTTGCCAGTTGAAATGTGGAAGACATCTCTGTCTTGAAAATGTAAGCTACTTTCATCTTTTTTATGAGTTTATAATTTTAAAAATATTGCGTTAATGCAACAATATTGCAAAAGTAATTATTATATTTAAAAATGCAGCAATGTTGCGTTAAAATTTTTAAAAATAATGAAATCAGCAAGAAGTACTGTTGTCTTAACCCCCCTACAATGAGGCATAACGGCAGTTCGTCTAAGAACTACGTTTTATGTTGTTTGTATTCGGATACCTGTCCTTATAATTTTTCATAATGGATTATTAACGATTAAATTAAATGGAAGAAATAACAATTTACAAGTTTCAATTAGAAATGATTATTGAAGCCTTACGGATAACTTCAAACATACACGAAAGCAGTAAAGGTAAAACTTGCCATGATAGACAAGTAAGACAGGCTTATGAGTATGCAAAAAATGCACTTAAAAACGAAAGAGATGTTGAAGTACGATATATGAAGTATTTGCATCGTTCTGATAATGGTTGACTCTTTTTTGAGTTATTCACAGAGGAATAAGATACCTGTGTTTTGTTGTTAAATAATAATCAGCCAATTTTGTGTTATCAACCTAAGCGGAAGTAAGGAGTAAGTTCTGGGGAGATCTTCCCTTACCAGGAATAAGTTGATGCGACGAAGTTTTATACTTTTTCTATATAGCCACTTTTTAGGTGGCTATTTTGTTTTACAAATATAAAGTTTAATTGTATAAAACTTTTGAGCTTTATGCCTTAACCAAATCTCCCCTTTGGATACTTTGCTTATAGTAGCTTTTCCATACTTTTTTAATGCTTCCAATTATTTTATGTGCCTCATTTGGCGTGTGCCAATTAATACTTCTATGAGGCCGTTTTTCATTGTAAAACTGTATGATCTTTTTTACAGATATTTTTGCGAATTCTATATTACTAAAATGCATTTCTCTATCGTCTGTGAATTCTTCTTTAATGGTTCTGTTTATTCTTTCGGCTACAGCATTTTCTAAAGGATCACCACTTTGTGTCATGCTAATTTGTACCTTATTTTTTTGAAGCATTGTTACATACGCATGGCAGCAGTATTGTACGCCACGGTCGCTATGATGTATCAATGGAAGTGTTTTATCGCTTCGTTGTTTTAATGCTTGTTGTAACGCAATGATGCTTCCTTTTACACTTAAATTTTCGTATACACAATGACCAACTATTTTGCGGGAATATGAATCCGTTATCAAATTCAAGTAACAAAACTTGTCTTGTTCTTTTAGCCATATGTAGGTAATATCCGATACCCATACTTCGTTACAACGCTTTGGTATATGCCCTTCCATTAGATTTTTGTATTTATTAAAATGATGATAACTGCAAGTGGTTTTTGCTCTTATCCGTTTTGGTTTTATTAGCAATCCATTTTGCCTTAGCATATCAAAGAACTTATCTCTGCCTAATTTTATTTGATGCTCTTTAAACTCTTTTTTTAAAGACTGATGCAAATTTCTTCCACTACCACGTTTCCAGATTTCTCTTTTTTTTTCAATAAGCCCAACAATCACTTCTTCTTTTACGGCTTTGTTTGCATTTTGATACAACTGCTTGTAATAAGCTTGTTTGCTATATCCAAAAATTAAACACATTGCAGTTACTTTTTCTTTTGACCGTTGTTTTTTAAAGGAGTTGATTGTTGGGCACCATACTTTTTTACGATATCAATATTAAATTTTTTCTCCGCAACTTCAATAGCATGTTGCCACAGATCGGCACGCAACTCAGCCACCCTTAGTAATTCCTTGAGCTCTTTATTCTCCTCCTCCAACTTTTTATCGTTGATATTCTTTTTCATTTCGGCAAAGTTAGCTACTGGCGTTGTTCTTTTTTCATAACCACGCAGTCCCCGACTTTGATTGATCCAGTAAAGAATGGTGGCGTTACCCTTAATGCCATAAATAAGCGAAGCCTGACGCTTATTGAGCTTGCCACTCAATACTTCATTTACGATTTTTTGTTTGAATGCTTCTGTGTAGAATAATTGTTGTGGCTCATTACGTTGTGAGCTTTGTATTTTACTCATTTTTTGTCCTGTTTTTAGTTGACTTATCCACTTTTTTGGAGTCAACCTATTTCAGGACTATACACCCCCAGCGTGGATCCCGGGCCATGTTGATGGTGGGTGACCAAAAACTCAGCAGGTAATTAAATTTTAAGGTTTGTTTTTTTCCCTGATCCAGTTCATTCCAACGTGCCCTTGCTTCGTCTGAAATGGCAGTGGCAACGGCATACATCAGTTCCGGATTCCACATGCCAGCGAGGGCAATGGCTTGTGGAAAAACGGTGAACTTTCCCGGACGAACAACGCCATGCAAGGCTTCATTACCATGGTAATATTTATCGATGCCAAGCCTCGGTATACCAGGTTAACTGGCAATGAGTAAACCAACTTTTTCTTCGATGGTAAGCAATGATAACAAATCGTTGATGCGTTCCTGTTGAGGCAACTGCTCATTGCGGAAAGCAGGAACACTTTGCCCGAAAGTGCCATGGATCCCAATTGGCAAAAACGTAGCCATTAAAACCCGCAAAAAAATATAGTAGCACTTACACATCAATTATAATGAACTTTTTGCTATCTATAATTTGTATTTAAAATGGCCTTGATTTCAGCAACAGGCAACTTAAGATTTTTAGTGGCGATTCCCGTTGTGTTATTGAAAAGTATCACCGGCATTTCTATTGCTGCAGGAATGGTAACATCCATCAACTCAATTCCTTTTACATCATCAAATACAAACGCCGGACGAAAGTCAGCTTCCACATAACTTACTTTTACATTTTTCATTTTTATCCCTGCAGCATGGCGAACATAAAAGCCCCAGGATGGCAACTCACCAAACATTGAAAAATCCGGATAGTTGGTTGCATTTTCAGGTATACCGGTAATTTTATCAAGTGGAATATGAGCAATTTCTTTATTGGCCCTTCCGCCATAACTAATCTCTATATTTTCGAGGGTAACATCCTCCACGGGATAGCCGGGCAATCCAACAATTGAAGAAGGTATGAGGTTATACGGCAGGAACGGATGACCGTAAATATGGAAGCTCGACGGACGAACGGGCATCTTATCAAAACCGGGTCGAAGATGATCCGGGGGTCCTTCGATGGGGTATCCCTGGTCAGGCTTTAGTAATGGTGTTTCCACTTTTACGTCTGCAATGTAAATCCCTTTTAGTGTTCCTACCTTTCCATTTGTATTCCGGTGACCACGACGAATAAAAATTGCATTACCGGTATTTTTTGCAGTTACATTCCGGATGTCAATATTGTCCATAAAACCGCCATCCACCGATTCAAGCGCAATTGCAGAACGATAGGTATCGAAAATGGTTAGGTTAGTAATTTTGAAATTCCGAAAGCCTCCGGCATTGGCGGTGCCAAATTTCAAACCGTTGGCGCTGGACCTTAACGTGCAGTTGTCTACAAAAACATTTTCGCAGGAGCTGGTGGGGTTATTGGATTTAAAACAAAGTGCATCATCTGCTGCATTGATAAAACAATTGGTGATGCGAACATTTTTACAATCGGTAATGTCTAGTCCATCATTGTTCCAGTAGGCGGTACTTTGCACCGTAATACTATCAATGATTACCCCATTGCACTCCACATAATCCTGTACCCAGTCTGATGAATTTTTTAATGTAATGCCGGATACCCTTACATTGGTGCAGGAAGTAAATGTAAGATTCATCGTTCTTCCCCCGGGTCGCTTATACAACCAAATTGAGTCCTGTTTCATTTCGCCACTCCGTAGTTTTTTAAAAATATCCAGCATCAGCTCCTGCCCCTGACCATCAATAATGCCTTTGCCACTAATGGAAACATTGGTTTGATTTTTTGCGGATACAATCGCAGGCCTGCCGGGTTCATTTCCATAATCAGCACGATTGGTTGGGCCCAGCAAACGTGCGCCCAATTGCAGGTGCAGCTCCACACCTGATTTTAAAAACACCGGTCCCGACATAAAATTACCTGGAGGAATAATCACTCTCCCTCCACCAGCGGCTGCAGCTTTATCTATCAGCTTTTGAATGACAACGGCATTATTGGTTTCTCCATCGGCCACTGCTCCATTGGCAGTAATCACCTGCTCCTTCAACTGGCAATCAGCAGAGAGGGCGTACACCAATAAAAACAACAACAGCAGTTTACTTTTCATAGCCCTTAATTTTATTAATTTGAATGATGGTTGGTAACACATTGAATCCTTTTACAATGACGGTATTGTTTGCTCCACTTAAGTTCTGAACGCTTGTTTCAATCTGTATGTGTTTACTTTCTCCCGGCAAGAGAGAGCAAAAATTATCAGTGTAAAATGATGGACGAACCGGCTTCTGTTGATCATCCAATAATTGAAGCTGGGTAAAAAATGCAATCACTTTGGAATTATTTTTTAGTTCGAGTTCAATAAAAAATTTGTCTTCTTTTTTAACAATGGACGACTTTGTACTGAGGGTCGTTTTGTTCATTGCAGACAGTGGTTCAAAACCTGCAGCAGCAGGTCCTGACAAAGTAGTCTTGCCTAAATATTTATCCGTAGAGCGCCAGTAAAAATTACTGCCCACTACTTTTTTATTTTCATCTACCAACAATAGTTTGATAAAATGTACCGGGGTGATACTGGCGCTAAAATCAATTTTCAATGCATCGTTCAACACCGCATCTGCCGGAATTACATTCAATGTTTTTGAGTAAGTGCCCACTCTCCTGCTGTTTAAATCATATACCTCGGCAGTCAATTTATAGTTGGTAAAGGATTGGAAATAATCGTTGTAAACCGAGACTGTATTTTTTAAATAATCAAACTGCGGATGCAATGGTTCCAATGCATTTTGGGTATGATACAAGGAGGCCGTTGGTTCCAGTGACCAGTCCCACATTCTGCCACATACCTGTCTTGTGGGTGAATTGTGATACCAGAATAATAAGCCGGATGCATACCGGTCACCGTATCCAAATTTGTTATAGTTCCAAACCTCCCAGATAGACTTGGAATTCATTGCACCAAGCAGTTGCGCCTTTTGTGCAAACGCATCAATTGAGTTGGATGGCCCATAATTATTCACCAGGTCCCTGTACTTTCCGGTCATTCCGTGGAAGGCTCCGCCATCGAGATAATCCCATACTTCCTTATTGATGGGCCACAGGTCTTTCTCAGCCATCATTTCTCTTAGCACTTCTACAGTTGGCAAAGAGGGGGCGCCATATTCGGGATTAAAACCATCTACCCTGCTGCCGCGGTCTGATGCCGTATTTTCATAATGCTGCATTGGATTCATTTGCTGGTAAGGACTACCATCATGCACGCCATCGGTTTCCGATTGCATTTGGTAAGGTCTTGTAGCATCCAGCTTTTGTAGCAATTCTTTTGTACCGGAAACTTCAGTGCTTTCGTTGGAAGCCACATAAAACGTAACGGAAGGATGATTGCGGATTCGTTTTACTACAGACTCCAGGTTGTTAAAATATAAATTTTTATCGTGCGGATGTTTGGTATCACCCGTTAGCCAAAACTCCTGCCATACAAGAATTCCCATCTCATCGCAGAGCTGGTAAAAGTAGTCGGACTCTGCAATACCTCCGCCCCATAAGCGAAGCAGGTTGATGCCCGATTGTTGGGTGTAACGCAACTCTGCATACATTCTTTCATCCGAATTGCGCAGCATGGCTTCAGGTATCCAGTTGGACCCACGGATAAATATTTTTCGTCCGTTTACATAAAATGTTTTGGAACTATCCGGTGTATTTCTATCGGCTTTTATATCCCGGATACCAAAGCGGGTGTTGACAGAATCTACGATTACACCATCTATCAGAACTTTTAATTTCACCTCATACATTGCAGGCTTGCCTTTGAAGACGGGCCACCAAAGCCGGGGATTTTTAATTTGCAATTGTGGAAATTCTTTTGCAGAAAATACCACTTCCTTCTCCTCCCCTCTGACTAGGTCTACATTTTTTTCAAACTGTATTCCTTCCCCCACAATCTCGCCCTTCACTACACATTTAAGTGTTTTAATAGCAGCGTTTACCAGTTCAACCGATACCGTTTCATCGGCCTGGTTAAACGCTGGTTTTGATAAAACTGATTTTACAAATGGGTGCCGGAGTGCAACTTTATTAGTGGAATACAATGCAATGCTTTTCCATATTCCGGTGTTCCGGTCACGGATACCATCTTTAAAAGTAAAGTCCCAGCCAACTGACATTAGCATGGATGTATTCAATCCCATATTACCATCACCGCCATTCCTGTTTTCACCTCTTGCCCGCCATGGTTTTGCTTTATTGGTACCTGGCACATCCACCGGATATACCTTTATTGCCAACCCATTCTGCTCTCCTAATTTGGCGAAATCGGTGATGTCGATATAGTCTCGCTGAAACATACCGGAAACCGTGGACAAGAGATTTCCATTCACCCAAATCTCTGCCCGATAATTGATGCCGTCAATTTGCAGCCATATATTTTTATCTTTATAATTATTCGGAATTGTAAAAGTTGTACGAAACCAATAGGTATAAAATTCACGCCCAACAACGGCAATATCCGGAATGATATTATTGTTCAATTTATTATTGATTCCATAGTAAGGTTCGGGATACACTTTATTGTACACCAGAGAATTCAACACCGTTCCGGGAACAATTGCCGGCAACCAGTCTTGCTCTTTATAATCAGCCGAAGATATCAAAGCAGCACCAGCCGATAAATCCCCGGCCTTTTTCATTGTCCAGGTGAATTGGCCCTTGTGCTGTTCTTTAGAATCCAAATAAATTTTATCCGCAGAGCGCTCTACATTATTAACCTGTGCAAACAAAGTGTTTACTAAACAAACACATAAAAAAAATAAACCATTTTTTTTCATTGGTAACCGTTTAATATTTTAATCCGGCATGGAAGCGCCATGTGCACTTCAACGACTCATCCTTTATAATTTATTGGTCAAGGGTTTCATCTTTTTGGAGCCATCTGTCACTGTCATTTTAAGAACGTTATTTTGCTTTTCAATAAACACATCCACCGGTTTTTGGAAAACCAATAGTACCTGTCCATTGCGACTCGAAGATTTACAACCGACGGCTGCAAACTTTGGAAGATAGCTTGTCTTTTTCGATTGTGCACCCACAGTACCAACGAAATACATCCATACTATTACTGCAAATACTTTTTTCATTTTCTTATTTATTCCGGTTTAGCGGATACAGGTTTCACATCCATTTTCTTAGCCCATACCGCATATTCAGCACTTAATTTATTTACGAGACCGGTCATGGTGCCTGCCAGGTTATTGGTTTCGCATGGATCAGTAGCGAGGTTATACAATTCCCAGGAAGGGTCTTCCAGGTCTTTTACCAATTTCCAGTTTTGGTTGCGAATGGCCTGGTTGCCCTGATGCTCCCAATAGTAAGTTTTAGCAGCTGATTTTTTTCCGTTCCATAAATAACCGAGGCTTTCACCCGGAAGATTATCTGCCGGAACGCCAGCCAGTTCAAGTGCTGTTGGCAGCAGATCAATTACATGACCTACCTGGTTGGAGTAGCCTTTAGCGGGCTTTATTCCGGCAGGCCACTGGATGATGCAGGGGGTGATCATACCGCCTTCATGCAAGAAACTTTTATATTTTTTGAAAGGCGTATTGGATACATTCGCCCATGGAACATCGTAGGCAATATAGGAACCACGTTCTCCTATCTTCTTGGTAGCATCATTGAAATTGCGACCGCTTACATTTTCCGGGCTGCCGCCGTTATCAGACAAAAATACAATCAGGGTATTTTCGTACTGACCATTTTTTTTGAGAGTGGCAATCAGTCGTCCAATATTCTGGTCCATGCGATCTACCATGGCTGCATACACCGCCATTTTACGAACCCATGTTTTTTTATCGGTTGCATTTTTCCACGCAGGAATATTGGCAGGCCTTGGTGTCATTTGATATCGTTTATCAATTAACCCAAGTTGCAGCATCTTCTGATAACGCTTTTCACGGGTTATGTCCCAGCCTTGCAAATACAGCTTTTCGTATTTGGCAACATCCTCTTCCAAGGCATGCAATGGAAAGTGCGGAGCGGTATAGGCTACATACAAAAAGAATGGTTTGATAGGTTGGTTCACTTGCTGGTCATCCAGGTATTGAATGGCATGATCGGTAAAAGCATCCGTCATGTAAAATCCTGTTTCAGGAATAGCAAAGTCCTTATCATCCAGTATTACACGACGTTTACCCAACTCCTGTGGTACGATTTCATAGTAACTACTGGCGCCGGAGATTAATCCAAAATAGTGTTCAAATCCTCGTTTGAGTGGCCAATGCTCCGGCCGCTCGCCTACATGCCATTTACCAGTCATGTAGGTACTGTAACCTGCAGCTTTTAAGTCCTCGGCAATTGTTGGATAACGTTCATTTAAAAAACCCTGATAACTACCGGGCTTTATTTTTGCGGTTGGCATGGTTACCATCTGTCCCATGCCAACTGTGTGCGGGTATTGGCCGGTTAACAAGGAAGATCTTGTTGGACAACACCGGGCGTTATTGTAAAAATTTTTAACCTTGATACCATTTCTAGCCAGCTTGTCAATATTGGGTGTATTGATTTCTCCTCCATAGCAACCAATATCTGAATACCCCATATCATCCGCCATAATGAAAATAATATTGGGACGTTTCGCTTCCTTTGGAGGTAAGGATGGGGTGGCTGCAGTGATGGCAAAAAAAGTACACACAACGAGCACCATCAAACAAATCGTTGCTGACAAAAAATATCCTTTGGGATGGATTTTAAAATCTATAGTAAATGACTTTTTCATACGCTATTTATTATTCACCGGATGTTCTTGTTGTTGACTGCTGTATTTTTTTCAGTAAATCATTCAGCTCTTTTACTTTTTCGGGATACAGATCATATAAATTGTTATCTTCATGCATATCAGTCTCAAGATTATATAATTGTCCGATTGCTTCACCCGGCTTTGGTTTCACTTCAACAGGAACTGTAAAACCGCCGGACCCAAGATGTGGAATTAATTTCCATGAGCCTTTCCGTATGTTTAAAAACCCCTTGGAAGATATATTTACAATGGCTGGCTGGTCTGCAATTTTTGTTGACTTACCAGTGAGTATGGGAAGAATTGAATAGCTGTCTTCCGGTTGAAATTTGGTAGAATGATTGCCTACTAATTCAGCGCAGGTAGACATCAGGTTTGCCAATGTCGTAGTTGCAGTACTGCTGGTGCCTGGTTTTACTTTACCCGGATATCTTACGATAAACGGAACCCGGTGCCCGCCTTCAAAAACATCTCCCTTCATACCACGATATGGACCCGCTGCATGGTGATCAAATTGCTCGACAAAGTTCTCCCGCCAATAAGGACCATTGTCACTGGTAAATATTACCATCGTATTTTTAGAAAAACCCATGCTATCCAATGTTTTTAAAATCTGACCCACGGCATCATCTACCATCATTACATAATCGCCGTATTCACCTGCGTTTGATCTACCAATGTAGGCGGCCGTTGGCAACCAGGGCGTATGTGGTGCAGGCATTGGAAAATAAAGAAAGAATGGATCTTTTGAGCCGGCCTGCTTTTTTATAAAGTCGGTTGCCTTACCTGTGAATGTGGGCAAAACTTTAGAGAACTCAAAGGAAGGCGACATAGCTCCTTCTCGCCAGAAAGGACCTGTATAACCAGACTCTAATTTATTCCCCTTGGTGTAGCCGGTTAATTGCTCCGTTAAGGCATCATTCTCCAGGTAACAATAAGGTGGCATATCCAGCGAGGCGGGTAAGATAAATGAATAATCAAAACCCTGGGTTTTGGGTCCATGAACCGGTGCTTTGGTAAAATCAATCTGAGCAGGGTTCATCTCGTTGGTGATGCCGTATAAATTGTCGGGGTTGATTTCTGGCTTAAGCGAATCTTTAAATGCATCCTTCGGAACCCAGTCGAGGCCAAGGTGCCATTTACCAACAACTGCAGTGCGGTAAGAACTTGCCTGTAACATTGTACCGATGGTAGGAAGCCTTTCTTCAATCAGCGTGCGGCTATAGCCACGCAAAACACCTTTGGGGAGTCTGCTGCGCCATGGGTAGCGGCCGGTAAGAATGGAGTAACGGGAGGGCGTACAAACCGAGGAAGTAGTATGCGCATCCGTAAAGCGCATCCCTTCTTTTGCGAGACCATCAATATGCGGAGTATTGATTTTACCTGAGGGATTATAAATTGAAACATCTCCAAATCCAAGGTCATCGGCCAGTATGTAAACAATATTGGGTAAGGTCTTTTTGGTCTGACCAAACCCGACGACTGCATTCATTAACACACCGCAGGCTATCAACACCGCTACCAGCCATGTATTTCGAAAAATTGCTGTTTTATTATTTTTCATAACTGTGATTTATCATGTCTTAACCCCCTTATTGTTGGATAGATTATTGGTTAAGATTTGACATTTTTGGTTGATATCGGTAATAATTTTTATGCTATTCAACAAAGGGCTCTCTTAACCCCCTAATTGTTGGATAGATTATTGGTAAAGGTTTGACATTTTTGGTTAATATCGG
>Ga0105052_10007286_pt1 | contig 10869 bp, 9 predicted proteins | sample FRY03_FD_78094 | JGI IMG/M metagenome (GOLD analysis project Ga0105052, IMG submission 78094) | Freshwater microbial communities from Lake Fryxell liftoff mats and glacier meltwater in Antarctica - FRY-03 | ecosystem: Environmental > Aquatic > Freshwater > Ice > Glacier meltwater ... | reverse complement strand
GTGTTTTGGGTAGCCGTTTTTCTCTACAATAGTTACTAAATGCCCCAATTTAGACAAATGAATTGCCGCAGTCAATCCTGCCAAGCCACCACCGATAATTAGAATTGGAACTTTCATAGTGCTGTAAATATAGTAAAATCAACAATTGAACAGTTTGTAATTTTTAAAACTATTTTTGTAAGTAAGAGAAAATGAAAAAAATAAATTTTATCTCCAGAATTTTCACTTGCCCCCTTTAAATTAGATGTATTTGGACCTAAACACACTCTGTTATCAGTGGTAGCTTGTCTCCATCATGATTTATCTGAATCTTCATTCTTCGCTACATAATGATAAACAATTTGTCTTGTATTATCATGAGTAATAGTTTGCCTAAGCGCCTCTTCTTCTGCTAATACACGTTGGTTTTCAAGCCATAATCCTTCAAGATCAGGAGGCTCTATTCCCATCTCTTTTTCAATTTCATATTGAAACTTAGGACGTTCAGGGCCTTTCTGTTTATAAACATTGGCTAAAATTATTCCAATTACAAAGCCCATTAGATGTCCCTCCCATGATATTCTTTCTTCTATCGGGAATACCCCCCAAATCATACTTCCGTAAAAAAAAGCTACGAATAAAGAAATAGCTTGCAGGGGGAGATACTTTCTAATATAACCACTCGTAAATAGGAAGGCGGCAAGCCCATAAATAACTCCACTTATACCAATGTGATAGCTGCCTTTGTTTTGAGCGTATATCCAAACAAATAATCCAGTTAAAATCCATGTATAGATAAACACTTTCAAAGCGATTTCTTTATAGAAATAAATTAAAGTAGCTAGTAAAATGAATATTGGACCAGAATTATTAGCGATGTGAGATGCTTCTGTATTAGAATGAATTAGAGGCATAAATACTACACCTTTTAAACCCTCTATTGTTCTAGGTAGAACACCTAATTTATAAAATGGCAAATCAAATAATTGTTCAGCCCAATAGACAAGCCAAAGTAGTACAACCAAAAGGAATGGATAGAAAACAGCTTCAAGAGAGGAGCCAAAGGGATGTGATTTTCTCATACCTTGGAGCTTTCAAATTTTATGCCCTTACATTTTCAATGTCAATCTGTCACGTAAAACTATGACTTAGAAGGAAGTATTAGATTGATGATTTTAGATTTTACTGAGGCAATACTTTCTCTGATAACTTCAATGTATTTAATGAATATAACAAATGTTGTAATGAATAAAGCTGCACCAAGAATTGCTTGAAGAGGCGATAAAGCTTCAGAAAACCAATTTTTCAGTCCAAATCCAATAATACCTCCATAAAGGACAACAAAATGAACAATATAGATTGAGAGGGTGTTTTGTCCAACTTTTATAAAAAGTGAATCTTTAATTTTAAAATACTTTTCAATGAACATTAATATGCCAAGAACAATTAATACTTGTCCAATTCTACCAAATAGCCAAGCGTTCTGAACAAAGTCAAGGTCATCATGAAAATTGATCATTTTCGAAAATGAATCGATTGCTGTAAATATAGTCCACCCAAATAGGTTTAAAATTAATCCTAGACCAATAAACGTTAAAGGAAACCATGTTTTTTGAATGTGTTGTTGATTTCTATTTAACAAAGCACCTACCATTCCTCCAAAAAGGGTAAAAGCTAGCCAAGGAATTATCGGAAAAACAGAATATTCACCTCGAAATAAGTTCTGGACGATTGCTGGAGCATTAGCAGGATAAAAAGTGCCGTTACCTGTTTCTTTCTCTACTTTAACATTTAACTGTCCTCTATTTAAAGAATGAAGAGCGGCTATTTGTCTTAAGTTTGAAAATTTCGATTTCTGAAAGAATGATTTTACTTCAAATAATTGATGTTTTTCAAGTTCATCATCAGATAATTGGTAAAGTAAATATTTAATGTCGTTATATTCAGTTCGAGTTACGGATTCACTTTCTTCTTTACTGAAATGATCTACTTTTTCAATTAAAACTTTAATGTTTTCTTGATGTTTGAAAAAAGGATAAAATGAAAACAGTAGAGTTCCTGCAATAAAATAATAGGTAGCTAGTCGTCCTTTATTGATTAATTTGAATAAGCCGTAAATTAAAAGTAAAACAGAAATACCTAATCCAATGCATTGAAGCACATGAAATGCGTAGACCCAACTTGATATGTTTCCAGTAAAATATGTTCCGATGTGTTTTACATTTATTTGTAGCATGTAGCCCCAAAACAAAAGTTCTAAAGATCTTTTAAAGCCAGTTTTTACTCTCTTGTTTTTAAAGTAATTTTCATCTTTACTCATTGTGAGTAAATAAATAAAAACGACTCCTGTAACGGTGAAAAACATTGGTGCAGTGAATCCTCTTACGAAGTTCCACATAGTGTAATAAATGTTTTTAGTATTATGATACATTTCTTGGTTAGCAAGTGTGCAACCAATAAAATGTCCTTCTAACATTAACAGAATAGCAATAGACCTTGCCATGTCTATAAATTTCAAGCGTTGTTTTGGCTTGTTTTCTACGCTATTATTTTCAATAATTTCACTCATAATTTTGCAAATGTACTATAATCTAGGAAACTGTTTAAGTTAAATGTTTATTTTGAGGTGCTACATTTTAAAAATACTTAATATTTGGTAAGTTTTTTCAAATTAAAGTCAATATACGCCAAATTTCTTTTTTATCTTCAAGCTTGAAATACTGAAGGGACTTAATGTTGTGAATTCAGAATCTAATTCTGAGTTAAGAAAGCAAATGCAATGGTTCTCAATACTAAAAAAGGGTTGAACTATTCTTTAAAGTGAATGAATTTTTATGTTCATATTCAACTCCTTCAGAGTTGGGCCGTGTGTTTTTATATTCACAATTGGATGCTCCAATTGTTAGCAATGTTTAAGCCCTTCAGGCTTATTAGGGAGAAAACTATTTTAGGAAAATGTATTTGATAAAGGGAAATTAAGTCCTACCGATAGCTATCGGTATTAATTTTCCTTAACAATTGACAAAGTCAATCTTAATTAATTGTACCGTGTTCATCCTTAGTCACTTAATTTTGAAAAAATAGAACTTCTTATAAAAGAAGACACTCTTACAAGCTAGCTATTGCGTGATTTAGAGTAAGAGTATAAAAAAACAAATATTTTTCTTGTAAATTAACACAGAATCTTAATGGTGAAAAATAGAACTTTTTATTCTTCAACAACAGTTGTCATGACTAACCGTAATTTATCGGTTTGGTTTATCACATGAATATAGACCGATTTTACAATTTTGTCTTTGTAATTTGTGCTATCGAATCTAACTTCAACTTTAGTTTCTTCGTTTGCCTTTAAAATCATTTTTTCGATTTTTACTTCGTTGCAATCACATGGAATATCTACTGTGTCAATTTCAATTGTTTTATTCCCTGTATTCTTTATGTAATAAACAGCTGTTGAAGTGGTGCCTTTTTTGATTTTACCTAAGTCAACAATTTGTTTATCAGTAGCAATGCTCAATGAATCCTTTATCGTTAATTCTATGTATTTAATGCTTTGTATTTCAATTTTACGTTCTACTGCTGCTGCTCTGGAATAGATAGAGTTTTTCTTATCGTTTGGATTATCACTAGTTAATTTGTTAGCTACATTTTCGCCGAAAGGAATTTCATTAAAGACGACTTTCCCACCATTTGAAGCAGTTCCATTAATGAAAGGTTTAAATATACCATTTTCGTAAGCTACTAAATAATTGATTAGTGAAGCTATTCGTCGCTTTGTAAGGTTTACATTATAATCAGATTTAGCTAAAGGACTTGCAAAGCCTTTGATGTATAGATTAAATTGGTTTCCTTTTTGTAATTCAATTAATAATAAATCTCTAAATTGTTCTAAATCTTTAACGCCTTGATCTACATATTCTAGAAAAAAATCTGAAATATCTTCTTTTGCTTCTTCTATGAGGTCTCCTTTTAATCCTTTACTGTATTCCGTTTTATATTCTTCAAGCATTTTAGCGTACTCATTATAAGAGTCTATATAATTGACCTCAGAAGTTGTTGCTGTAGATTTAGGATTGGGGATGTCGTTATGAAAATAGATTGTTACTGGTAAACGTTGCATTAATTGTGCTAAGGTTTCAGTTTTCCTTGTAGTAGAATCTACGATTTCTGGAACAGGATAACCTTTGAAAATATCGCTACAGCAAGTTGGGTTAGATGTATGATATACGCCTATTCGATTACTTGATAAGTAAAAAGTATCTTTAACTGCGAAATAGTATAAATCATTTGCCGCTCCATTGATAGGCGCACCTAAATTCTCTGGATTTTGAAATTGTGCGTCATAAGAAGATTGAAAAACATCGTACCCTCCAAAATTATTGTACCAATTAGATGAAAAATATAATTTATTTGATGTAGTGTCAAACCATGGAGAGACTTCATTTTCAATGCTATTGATTGCTTTAACTGGTCTAACTTTACTAAATTGGTTTCCATTTTTAATGCTGCTATACCAAATATCTAAACCTCCTTTTGTTCCTTCTCTATCTGAACAGAAAAACAATGTTTCCTGATTTTCAAATAATGTAATATGAGGCATAGTAGTGTTCGTATTAGGGAGATTAATTATTTCGCCTAAGGTGTCACCAACTAACCATTTATCATCTTGTTTTTTTGAAACCATAATAACACAATCAAAATTGGTTGCTGTTGGTTTGCATTTTGAATAATAAAAACGTTGACTATCAAGTGAAAAGCTTCCATTTCCAAAATACTCACCATTTTTCTTATTTAGTTCTAATGAATCTGCTTTTTCAAATTTTGTATTATTAACTTTTGACTTGTAAATTGATGTTGTGTAAATTGGGTCATATACTTCTTCGTTTAGAACAGAGTCTGCCTTTAAACTTGTGAAATAAAAAGAATCATCATTAAAAGTTCCTCCAAATTCAGCATTTGTTGAATTTATGTTTGTATCAAGTTTTTCAATGATGACCTTTTTTTTATTTTTCAATTCAGACTTTGCCCATAAACAACTTTCAATTTCATGTTTCGATTTTATATATGGATATCCTTTTCGATCCTTCATGTATTCTTTCTTTGCGACTTTAAAAGTAACTATGGCGTCGTCGTATTTTCCATTTTGTTTTAACATCAATCCTAGATATAAACTGCTGTTAGGGAATTGAAGCGTAGAATCATTTCGTTTGACATAAGCATATTCTTTTTCGGCTTTTTCGTAATCTTTGTAGAGGCGAAGTGACTCTGCGTAATTCCAGTGAATTTCGTTGTTGGTGGAATCGAATCCTAATATTTTTTGATAGGTATCAATAGCATAAAATAAATCTCCTTTTTTAAATTGTTCATCAGCAAACTTGATCATTCCCTTAAGGTCTTCTTGAGCTCCTAGCGAAAAATTCATAAAAAGTAAAATGATTAAATATAATCTGGACATATTCTGTGCATCGTGTTTTTTGGTTTATACTTTCTAATAATATAGCGCAATGAAAATTCAGTTCCTCCTCTAAAATTACTAGCAGCGTTAAGTGAGGATGTATTGATGTCATAACTTAAGCCAAAGAACCAGTTTTGATAATCTGCTCCAAAAGAAAGGATAAATGCATCTTTGTTTCTCAACCATCCTCCAGCAAAGAAAGCGATGTACTTTAAAGACGTTTGAGTAAAAATGTATTTGATATTTGACCCTAAAAGTAAGGATTGATATTTTCCTTGAATTTGGAATTGAATACTTGGAATTAATTCGAAAGAAGAATTTAGAGGATATGAAATTTTTAAACTATTGTTTGAACGAATATCTCTTTTTATTTTTTCACCATAAAATCCTTGATTAGGTTGGTTAATGTTGAATAATCCAGAACTCATTTCAATTTTAAGCTTATTAAATTTATGGGAGAATTTTGCGCCAAAACCAAGGGTTAGATTACTCTTTTTTTGAATAGTAGATGCCTCATTACTTGGCAACGAAGGGTCGTATCCTATTCCGTTGTATTGGCTATCAAAAGATAATAAACCCCAATTTACTTGACGATAGTTAACTCCGATTATAGCACCAAAATGAAAAACAGATGCTGAATCGACTCCAAAATTTGATTTATAAGAACCGTTAAGCTGAAATTCATTTGTTCTAAATTTTCCGTCACCTGCTACATCATCGAAAAATAAGACACCAGCACCGAAATGATTTCCAAAAGATTTATCAGCCGAAATTGAAGTGGTTGTAAAAGGTTCTGTAACACTTCGCCATTGACTCCTTCTATTTCCTACAAAGCGTAAATCTCCATTAAAATCACCCGCATTAGCAGGATTTAAGAAAATTGGATTCGCATTAAATTGTGACCAATGAATATCTTGAGCCAAAAAGAAGTTTGACCAACATAAACAAATGACAAAATAAAATTTCAATCCTTTTAACTTCATACTTATAGGATGAAAATACTAAAAAAAGATAGAACATAAACTTAGAGTTTAAGATTCTATGTTGATTGCTTTTATTTTTTAAAAAATGAAGGACTCTTCTCTTCCATTGGAAGCATGTATTTCTTCAGATTTTGTTCGTCGTTTTTGTTTAAAATCATCAGCATATTATCAGATTCAACAATTATATAATCATTAAGTCCCTCAATTAAAGCTAATTTATTATTAGGTAAATTAACGATGCAATTTGAAGAGTTGATGATGTGTACATTGTCTCCAATTACTGCGTTTCCGTTATAGTCTTTTTCTATATGGGTGTATAAACTTCCCCATGTTCCTAAATCAGACCAATCAAAATTTGCAAGAACAACATCTGTGTTTTTAGCATTTTCCATTACTGCGAAATCAATAGAAATATCTTCGCAAAGCTCAAAGCAACGGTTAACATTGCTTTTTTCATTTTCTGTATTGTAAAATGAAAGATCACTAGCAAATAATTTATGTAATTTCGGTTTAAATTTTTGAAGTGCTTTTAAAATAGTTTTTGCTTGCCAAATAAAAATCCCTGAATTCCAATAGTAATTACCACTTTTCAAAAATAATTCAGCCATTTCTCGACTTGGTTTTTCTCTGAAATGCTTAATTGGAGTTATTTGTCCAGGAAAAATTTCTCTGTTTTCTGAAAACTCTATATATCCATAACCTGTATCAGGTCGAGTTGGCTTAATTCCTATTGTTACTAATCTTTCATCTGAAATTGCGTTTTGTATTGCTATTTCAACTGTTTCTTTGAATTTATCTTCCTTTAAAATAAGATGATCAGAAGGCGCTACAACTAAAGTAGCGTTTGGATTAATAGCCATTATTTTAGCAGATGCATAAGCAATACAAGGAGCTGTGTTTTTACGCATAGGCTCAGTTAATATTTGCTTTTCTGTTAGTTCAGGTAGCTGTTCTTGAACTAAATTCTTGTAAGCGTCATTAGTTACTACATAAATATTTTCTTTTGGAGCAACTAATAATAGCCGCTCAAAAGTCATTTGAATCAATGTTTTACCAATACCTAAAACATCTAAAAATTGTTTCGGTCTTTCAGGAGTTGACATTGGCCAGAACCTACTTCCGATTCCACCTGCCATTATAATGCAATAATTATTTTCCATTTTATTCTTTAATTAGAATGACTTCTGCTATGGCATTTACTAGGTACAACTTTTGACTAATCATTTCTTCACAAAGAAACTTTTTTCGTCGTAGTTCACCTTTTTTAAATTCCCTACCATTCAGAACAAATATACTATTTTTTGGAAGTTTTTCTAATAATTCAACGCCATCCTTTACGGGGTCATATTTTTTTAATGCCCGTGATAAATGTTGGTCTGAGCATGAAGATGCTTTAACGCTTACAAGAGAGTTTATTAAAACCTTTTCGATGTCAGTAGGGAGTTGTTTGCTTTCTAATACAGGAAGAAGTAATTTTTTATAATTATTTTTCCATTCTATTCCATGCGGGGCAACCTTATTTCCGTATGTTAAGAATGTATGTAGATGAGCAAATTCATGAATTGTTGTAATTAGAAATCCATAGGGATTTAGGTTGCCATTAACTGTAATTTCTGGTTTTTCTAAAGCGGAGCCCATTCTGAAATCGCCTAATTTAGTTTTTCTAGGAGGAACAATTTTGAATTTAACAGGAGTATCAATGAATAGCTCAACGATATAATCAACAAATTCAAAAGGCACATATTTACTGAAATTTGCTTTTAATTGATCGTGTTTTTTTTGTTTTAAATTCTCCACAATTCTTTAGTATTTATGTAAAAATATTGATAAAGATTCTTTAATTGGTTCATTTTGATATAAAATACTATTAACTTAGCAGTAAATATGAACATTCTATCCAATATAGGTAAATATTTCTTGATGTTAGGCATCATTTTTTCAAAACCTGAAAAGGGTCGTATATTTCGTGTTCGCCTATTTAATGAGTTGGAAAACATAGGTATTAAGTCGCTTCCTATTGTTACAATATTGTCTGTTTTTATGGGGGCTGTAATTTCTATGCAGACAGCAGCCAATATGGATTATCCATTATTACCTGAATATACAATTGGATTTATAACACGTTCTAGTACAATTTTAGAATTTTCACCTACTATTTTATCATTGATATTAGCTGGTAAAATTGGTTCAAATGTTGCTTCTGAAATTGGAACGATGCGCGTAACGGAACAAATTGATGCATTGGAAACAATGGGGGTAAACTCTTTATCTTTTTTGGTTTTACCAAAGATTATTGCTGCAATTTTGTTCTTTCCTATTATGACCATTTTTTCTATTGGTTTAAGTTTAATTGGAGGTTGGATTGCAGTAGTTTCTTCTAATTTATCGACTACTGAGACGTATGTTTTTGGATTAAGATCATTTTTTGTTCTTGGAAATATTGGTTATGCTTTGGTTAAAACAGTAGTTTTTGCTTTTGTTATTGTTTCTGTATCCTCTTTTTATGGTTATTACACCAAAGGAGGGGCATTGGATGTTGGTCGTTCTTCTACGCAAGCAGTAGTTATGAGTAGTATCATAATTTTGATCTGTAATTTCTTTTTAACTCAAATGATTTTATTATAATGATTGAGGTAAAGAACATTAATAAATCATTCAGCACGAATAAAATTTTAAGAGATCTATCTGCTAAGTTTGAGACAGGTAAGGTAAATATGATTATTGGTCAATCTGGTCAAGGTAAATCGGTTTTAACAAAGTGTATTGTTGGTTTGCATGAGGTTGATTCAGGAGCTGTTAGTTACGATGGTAGAAATTTTTCTGAATTAGATTCTTTTGAAAGAAGAGAAATTAGAAAAGAAATAGGAATGTTGTTTCAAGGTTCCGCTCTTTTTGATTCAATGACAGTAGAAGAGAATATTATGTTTCCTCTTTCTATGTTTACAAACATGACTAAGAAAGAACGACTTGAACGTGCTAACTTTTGTTTAGAGCGTGTTAATTTAACTGGAAAAAACAAATTATTACCTGCGGAATGTAGTGGAGGAATGCAAAAAAGAATTGCGATAGCAAGAGCAATTGCAATGAAACCTAAATATTTATTTTGTGATGAGCCAAATTCAGGATTAGACCCTCAAACTGCTATTGTAATTGATAATTTAATTAGAGAAATAACGTATGAATACAACATAACAACTGTTGTGATTACGCACGATATGAATTCTGTAATTGAAATTGCTGATAATATTATTTTTATTCACCAGGGACAAAATTGGTGGTCTGGCGATAGAAATTCTATTATTAAAACAGATAATAAAGAAATACTTGACTTTGTTTATGCTTCTGACTTTATGAAGCGTATTAAAGATTTAATGCAAACAAAAATCTAATAGTTTGAATCGTAAACTTAAATTGTGGGAACTGAATAGAGTTTCTGAATCAGAATTTAAAAATCAAGAAAAATTTCCACTCATAGTTGTATTAGATAATATTAGAAGTCTGAATAACATTGGTTCTTTTTTCCGAACTGCTGATGCTTTTAATGTCGAAAAAATATATTTATGTGGAATTACTGCTACTCCTCCGCATCGTGATATCCATAAAACAGCTTTAGGTGCTACTGAAACAATTAACTGGGAGCATGTCGAATCTACTGTTGAATTGACTAAAAAGCTGAAATCAGAAGGGGTTACTATTTGTTGTATTGAACAAGCCGAAGAAACTACTTTTTTAAACGAAGTTTCCGAATTCCCTATTAATCATAAATATGCTTTAGTTTTTGGGAATGAAGTAGATGGTGTTGATCAAGATGTGATTGATCTTTCTGATGAAATCATAGAAATACCTCAATTTGGAACAAAACACAGCTTAAATGTTTCTGTTTGTGCAGGAGTTGTTCTGTGGGAGTTTACTAAACGGTATATTTAAGAGGATCTTTGTAAATTACTTCTGGTTTAATGAGGAATTTGTAGAACTTATATCGATACGCAATATATAATAGTCCAACATGCCGATAGTTATCGTTAGGACTAAACATATTGTCTATAGGCATTATACAAGAAGTATTTGGACTAAAATATAAATGTGTTTGGTATAACTAAAAATAATTGTTTTGAAATTTTGTATATCTCCTTTCATCATAATTTACAAAGTGATTGAAAAACAATTGATAATTTTAGCTGTATTTAAAACACCACAAGACCCTATTAAAAAAAATAGATAAATTTCACCCGAACAAATGTACTTTTTACAAGACAAAAAAGTTTTCCCTAAGTAAATTCTGTACTATTCACCTCTCAACCAATTCATTTTTATAATATAACTTTCTTTACTACTTGTAAAGTTTCATAACGTTGTTGATGACATTAATAACCCCTTCGGGACTCTTGATTGGCAGCCAATCAAGAGTCCCGAAGGGGTTAACGATAAAAAAGTTGATTATTTTTGTTTTAC
>Ga0105052_10007284_pt1 | contig 10870 bp, 1 predicted proteins | sample FRY03_FD_78094 | JGI IMG/M metagenome (GOLD analysis project Ga0105052, IMG submission 78094) | Freshwater microbial communities from Lake Fryxell liftoff mats and glacier meltwater in Antarctica - FRY-03 | ecosystem: Environmental > Aquatic > Freshwater > Ice > Glacier meltwater ... | reverse complement strand
CCAGCGCTAAAGTTTGAGTTCTGAATTTGATTGCCTGAAGCTGTTCCGCCAATGAAAACGTATGTTCCAGTTGCGGTGGTTGTGCTTCTTGCGATAGAAGTTAATGGAGCAACAGCAGTTGGACGACCTAATGTGAACTGGCTTCCGTTGAAATTGCCTGTTGCTGCTAACGACCAATATTCGCTTGCACTCAAGGTGCCTACCGAGTTTGGATCAGGTGTTCCACTAGAACCTGTGTTAAAGGCTTCCATGGTTACAGAAACTGCCCCAACACCTGTTGTTGCATTTACCAAACTTGCAGGTAAGTATGTATCAGCCGAAACTTTTCCTACTGGGAAATCATAGGTTGAACCTGTAAGGAGTGAAGAAGGTAAACTACGGTTTAATCTTCCACCCACAAATGAGTTAGCCGAGCCGCCTGTTACTGCTGTTGTAGCGGTATTAGTTACAGATAGGATAGTTGCTCCAGTAATTAAGATACCACTTCCAAGCACCAATTGGTTAGATACTGCTTTGTTTGCAGCAATGGTAACCTGATCAGAGATGTTTGTTTTATCTAAGTACATGTTCACCATCGATGCTGGCAAGCCTGTTCCTGCTGCTTGAGGCGATATACTCCCCACAAAACCGTATGATGCAGTAGTTGCGAAGGTTCTCACATCGGTCTGGATGTTTCCAGTTGGGCCAGATGCGTCTATTGTTCCACCATACTTGAGTGTTGATCCAGCTGCAAGAATAAACGAACTTGTTCCTGCATCGGTAATCGTGAATCCACTGCTTAACTGGAAACAAGTCGGACTCTGAACAGTCATTGTTCCGCGCAGCGCAAAACCTGCACCTGCTAGAACGTTGGCTTGTATTGCTGCCACAGACGCAGCTGTTGAGTTCAATTCTACATTATTATATGTAACAGTTCCGCGGAGCGAATGGGTTTGACCAACTCCTGAACCGTATAATTCTACCGTACCGCCAGTTAAGGTGTAAGTTCCTGTTAATTGAGGTAATGTAGTGTTAAGCAGGCTCATTCTGAAACGGCTTGTGCCAATCATATTAAGTGCCGATATTCCATCGAAGTTGTTATTGGCAACATCAAGTATGGCTGCATCTTGGATAGTCACCAAATCGTTTAGCGAGGTGGAAGGAAGAGCAGAAGACAATGTTTTAGTTCCACTAGTGCTGAAAGCGAGGCTAACATAATCGCGCGCTCCTCGTAGAATTTGGTCTCCAGCCCCGTCAAGGTTAATAGTTCCACCGGTTAATGTATATGCTCCTGTAAGTTGCGGACAAGTTGTGAGTTCTGCAATGCGGTAAGCACCATCAATCATAACTAACCTACCATCGGAAGATACTGCCGCTGCTGCAGGAGATACCAAAGTACCTTGACGAATTTCTAATTTACCACCCAAGGCATCAATCGTGGTAGCTGAAGTAATTCCAGTTCCGTTTGTAAGGGTTAAGGTGGTTGCTAAAGCATTTTGTTCAACAATAACGACCTTACCACTTGACGATGTGGTTACTGCATCACCAGTTACTTGGTTAGCACGCCCCATATACCAGAAGGTCGCTAATTGGTTAAAGTTTTTATTGGATGTGGTGTATTGCACGTTACCTGTAGTAGCCGATGCTTGCTGGATACCATTAGGAGAGGTGATTACTAAGGTTGATCCTTGGCTGGAGATGAAGGAATTAGTTCCAGCTGGGCTTGTTCCGGTTTTACTAATATTCAGCGCCGTAGTGCCAAGTGTATTAAATCCGAAATCGAATAATGCATTGTTGGTCACTGTGATTGGTGCGGTGTAGCTCGTTACAGAATTGGTGACCAAATCTTGTGTACGCAATTTCACAAAGGTTGCTAGGGTGCCATTTCCGATAGTTACTGGAACGGCCACTGCTACTGGTGCAACATCGAGGATGTTTGGATCGATTAAAGTTCCACCGGTCATGATTAAACCAATGCGTGACGGTGAACCCGATCCTCCGTCATTGGTGAATGAAGTTACTCCTGAACCCACAATAAAATCGCCTTGAACAGTAACACTACCGTTTAATGAAGTTGGAGTATTTGCACCGATATAATGCATCTTTAGCCCATCATTGCTTCCCACTTCAACGTTTCCACGGATAGTGAACTGATGGTTAAATGCAGAGTTTGAGTAACTACTTCCAAATGAGAAGTTACCATCGAAAACAGTAAGATTTCCATTTACTACATAACCATTTGTGCTTGTTCCATTCGTTGCTCCTGTAATCCAGAATGCAGAAGTATTGCTGATATCAAGATTGTTTTCGACTAAGTTGATGACGCCTATCGGCCCACCAATCAATTGCCAATTAGCAGTTGTATTAGCATCTACAATAAGGTTACCGAATTTATATCCGTTCGCGTTATTAGTGATTGCTGCAGCTACGTTGACCAATGAAGCTACCGTAGATGAAGCTGTCCAATTCCAATTCTTAATTACTACTGTTGAACCACCTTCAAATAGCTCAGTACCATCCCAAATTGGGTGGTTGTTGACCATCGATGCTTGATCAATCTCCATCGTTCCACCGCTTCTAACGATCAGGTTTCCAGAGGCAGGTAAATCAATATCACCACGTAAATAAAATGTACCACCCGATAGTACTTCAATCTTCATGTTAGCATTAATAATTTCTGATGCAACTGGTGGATTATCATCGTCAACAAACGACAAATCTCCCCCACTTAGTATGATAATGTCGTTGTATCTGAATTGTGCACTTCCTCCACCCGTTATTGATGGCTTATCAATGATAATTCTAGGAGGAGGGGTAAATAGAGCAGCTAAACCTTGAGGAGATGGTGCAACGTTATTCCAATTTGTTCCATCAAAACTTTCCCATTGATTTGTAAACGCGAAATCGGTAGCAAATCGAGGTCTATAATCACCGACCAAATATGTGAACACGTTTACATTGAAATTAGTAGAAACTATAGTGTTACTAAATGCAAGGCTTGTGGTTGTACCTGTAATATTTATCGCAGTTTGCGGACCGCTTGTATATTGTACCGTGCTATAGGTAACAACGCCTGTGTGAGGAGCTGTAATACTTGCCGATGGTGTTGCAGGAGAAATGTTTACTCCTGATGTTGTTAAGGTAACGGTTCTGTTAGTATCAAAATCTAAATTCCCTAAAGCATCAACAAACCGTATGGTAAATACACTCATGTTGACACTTACCGAAGTATTGGCAGGTTGCGTTCCATAAGCCAATCGATCGGCTGTTACTTCTATTCTATTTCTGTCGGCAGTAGTTTCAGAATTAACTGTGCTAAAGCTTGCAAATTGTGAATTGGTCGATAAAGCTGTAACATCAGAAGGTGTAAAACTGAAAGAGAATTGCTGGTTGTCTGTTACCGTTGCTTGGAAACTCACACGAACAGTGATGATTCTATTGCCATTATCGGGCGCAGTAACTCCAGTTCCTGTTAAACCAGTAAAGGTTACGGTAGGTCCTGAAACTGCTGCTTCAGCAATTTCGGTAGCTCCGTTGTATAAGGCCAAACGTCTTAAATTTTGCCAGTTGGTGATGTTTAATGTAATGGCATTTAAGGTTGTACCAAGGTTATCAGCATCGGTATTGGTCGCTCCGCCGTCTCTTATTCTAAATTCCATTACCGCCAAAGAGGAAGAAACAAGGTCGGTTACTTGATTGGCTGCTGTGCTGTAATCTATATTTTGAGGAGTGGTAGAGGTGTTAAATTCTATGAGAGACAGATTACTCGGTGTTCCTGTTCCCTGGATATTGAAGTTATAGACCGCTTCATCGCTGTCGTCGTTATTAATTGTAATGTTTGCCGATCTTAAGCCAATAGCTCCGGGTGTAAATGTAACGATGAAGTTGGTGCTTCCACTTGGAGCCACAGTTGCTGATGGAGCAGTTGTTACAGTGTAATCGCCCGCTTGTGCACCACCAATAACAATAGGAAGCGAAATGTTTAATGTTCCGGTGCCAGTGTTCTGAATCGTGTAGGTTCTGGTGAACGTTGCTCCCCAAGAAACATTCGAAAAGTCGGTATGATCTCCAAGAGAAGGAGTTAAGTCGTTATCAACAATTGAAACAGCATTACCTGTTACGTCGATTTCTGGCACTGGTGCCGTTACATTAATCTGAACTTGGTTCGAAGTTACCGTATTTGAACAAGGTGCTCCGTATGTGCTTTCGCATACTATATAATATGTACCCGCACTGGCAAAGTTTGGAATCTGCGTTACTGCCGTACCTAAGTTCACGGTGTATGGTCCGCCAGAAACGGTGCCATATTTCCACTGCCGGCTAGTTGCTGCGTACCCTTCCGTAACTGTTAAAGTTGTGCCATTTACAGAAGTTAAAATGTTTTGTATAGTTACTGGGGCAATTGATGTTGCGCTATTGTTGATAGTAATGTCGGTTCCATTATTACTACCGTTTACAGTTGGTGCTGAAGAAACTACACGAATTCTGTAGCCTGTTCCTGTTAAAGTTCCTGACGGGATAGTGGCTGATATTGATTGTGAACCACTTGCGTTGGATGCTACCGATTGCAAGATTACAGGTGCAGCAAAAGATCCTGAAGCATTAGAAAGTTGCGCTGTAAAGGTGGCTGTTGGATTTGGGAAGTTTGCACTTGGTGTATACGTGAATGGTACACTAACACTTGTAGCACCTGCACAGAAAGGAGAACCTGAGACTGCTGAAGTGGTAATTGTTCCAGCTGAAAACACATTTCCGGTGAACCCAAAATCGTTTATACTGTATGTACCGCCAGTACCACCCCAAGCATAAATGCGGAAGGTTATTGCAGACGAGATACCTTGATAGGAGGCTCCAGTCAATGAAATTGTTGTTCCAGAGATTGTTGCAGTACCAATATTAGCTGTGTAGCTATCGGTACTTGAACGGAACGCAATGTTTGTTGGTCCAGTACCAGAAGCTTGTCCAACATATTGAAAATCGTTGAAATTGATTAAATATCCGGGATCAGGAGTTAATGTTAATTCGAAGTAGTCATCTACATCCAAGCTGGATGTATTCCAAGTAGTTGCATTATAACGGTCGTTTCCAGCATTGCCTGTAATTCCACTACCCCGCCCAATTCCTGAAACAGTCACTAATGGATCATTTACATCACCCGTAATGTATGGATTACTTAACCCTGGGTTTGTTCCTGTAATCACATTCGACCATATTGATACCGGCGCAAGCAAAGTTGCACAACTCGTTTGTGGCTCTGCAACCAATTTGTAATTGATGTTGGTGCCACTGTTGGTGTACGACCAAATTTTGAAGAAATAAGTTGTACCAGAAGTTAATGCAGTAAACGTGTAAGAAGCGCCAGTTTCATTTTGAACACTTGCACTGTTGCTTTCAGCTGTTCCGTCGGAAGGTGCTGTTATTGCAGCATAAGAAGTAGTGCTCCATTTTACTAAGTATCCGTCAGGCAATATCGAGCCAACTGCTGCAGTCCATGTTAATGGAATTGTTGTAGCAGTTGTAGTTCCACAAACAAATGAAGTAGGGTAATTGCTCGGTTCGGCTTTTATAAATGTCCGAGTGTTTCCGGAAGCTACAGGATTAGTTCCTGTTTTGTTCCCTGAGCTGAAAGTAAGGTTGCTAAATGCTGTAGTGCCTAAACTGATTGTATTATTGGGCGTAGCAGTTGAAGAAATATCCGCAGTAACGAAGATGTAACCAGTGCTTCCTGAGGTAATTACCTGAGAACTAAATGCTGGGAATACTTTGCTGCCTGCTGCACCTGGTGTTGTAAAGGTACTAAGTGTAGCATCGCCACCATCCAACACGTTATCTGTTGAATACCGAACTTTTAAGTTAAGTACATCAGCTGATACATAAGTTCCAGATGTTGTTACTGTAATGCCTGTTAATGTAGCATCTGAAGAGCTTACTGCAAAGTCGAAACGATGAAGTACAATATCAGTGCTACCTTGTATATGTGTGCTTGCGGCAGGTGAGCTTGCACTGATTGCAATTGCTGGGTTGACAATGGTAACGGTATTTGCTGCAGCAACTGGATTGGTTCCTGTTTTTGTTCCTGAACTAAAGGTGATGTTGCTAAATGCTGTAGAACCCAGGCTGATGGTATTGCCACCTGTTGCAGTTGCAGCAATATCTGCGGTAATAAAAATAGAATATGTACCAATGGCAAGAGCTTGCGTGGTAAACGATGGGAAGACTTTATTTCCCGCAACGCCAGGAGTAACCAACGTGCTAAGTGAAGCATCAGCACCATCTAAAACAGCATCGGATGAATACCGAACTTTTAAATTCGTGATATCTGCAGATGCGTATGTTCCGGCTGTGGTAACTGTTAAGCCGGTAAAGCTTGTTCCTGTTACGGTTACATCAAAATCGAGACGTTGTAAGATAACGTCGTTTGTACCCGCGTTTTGGTTGCTTGCTCCAGGTGAAGTATTGCTGATAGCAATAGAAGGTACAAGGCTAGTAAAGGTTTTTACACCTGCTGCTGCGACAGGATCGGTACCAGTTTTATTTCCTGCTGAAAAAGTGAAATTAGAAAAAGCATTGGATGCAATATTAATGGTATTGCCCCCAGTTGCTCCAACTGCCACATCAGCCGTAATAAATATGTAACCTGTTGACCCGCTGCTGATAGCCTGCGAAGTAAACGATGGGAAAATTTTGGTGCCTGCAGCTCCAGGTGTAGTGAGTGTACTTAAGGTCGCATCGCCTCCATCTAAAGTTGCATCGGTAGAATAACGCACTTTTAAATTGGTCACATCTGCCGAAATGTAACTACCTGCAGTAACAACATCCAATCCGGTGAAGTTAGTTCCTGCTGTAGTAACAGCTAAATTATATTGATGTAAAATAACATCGTTGGTCCCAACTACAACCGTGCTAGCTCCTGGATCTACTCCTGAAATGGCAATTGATGGACTATTTACCCTTCCTGCCCATTCGGCAGTGGCGGCTAGGGATCCGGTTGCTTGTGTTAATGAACCAGAGCTTAAAGTGGTACCTGCTGCCGAACTACCGGAAAATTCGGTCCAAGCAGTTCCATTCCATCTGTTGAGTTTGATATTTCCAACCGTTCCTACTACATCACCGGCTAAAAAGGTGAAGGCAGAAGTGTAATCATACGTGCCAGTTGTAACACTTAAATTGGTTACCCAATGTCTGTTGTCGATATAGTCATTTGCAGTTGCATCGTTTGAGTTTCTTGAACCAACAGCTCCAACAATTAAGTTTCTTGCAGTATTATTTGTAGAAAACGCAAAAGAAGCGGGTGTATAGTTGGTTGAAGTTCCAACAGGGAAGGCATAAGTTATCGGAAGTCCCGCAGTAGCAATGGCCCGAATTAAACGGCCTGTGCTGTTGGTTTGGATAAATGCAGTTGAACTACCTCCGGATAAAGAAGCGGCAGAAGTTGGAGTGATGGTAATATTGTTTGAGCCTAGTTGGTTGATGCCATTATTTACATTCAAGGCGGTGGCAACGGTGGGAGAAGATGTAAAAGTAATGGCAGGATTAGAGCCCGAAGTATTGCTCAGATTTAAGGTTCCAATATTCGTCGCTGCTGCAATGGATGTTCCTGTAAACTGAGCAGCGGTTCCATTAAATGTATAATTAACGCCATTGTTGGTGAAAGTCCGAGTGGTGGTTTGTACTGAACCATTGGCTCCTGCGGCCATTATTGCACCAGTTGCGTTTGTGTTTGCAGAAATTAGGGTTGAACCAGTATTGGCAGTAAATGTCCCCGAACCTGAAATTTCAAAATTTTGAAAATCTATTGTAGCTAAATTAGAAACAACTAATGCATTAGTCGCACTTGTTCCAAAATTAACATTTGAAGTAAACTGAACGGTATTATTTGTTGATCCGGTCCCAAAATTCCAGTTATTGGCAGAAGAAATTGTTCCTGCGGATTGACTAACCGTTTGCGGTAAACCTGAAGCTCTATTAAAATTAATACTTGCTGCACCAGAACTTGTTCTCCGAAAGATTCCGCCAGTTTGAGCAAAATTGCCAGCAATATTTATGATTTGGGTAGCAGATCCTGAATTGTTAATATCGAAAATCCCACCATTCATTAGAAAATTCCCTGTCAATGTAAGTGGTCCTGTACCTGATCCTGTGGTCATATATAAAGTGCCACCATCTATTGTTACGTTTGCATAGTTAAAAGTTGAAGCAGTATTTCCAGTCAATCTGATTGTTCCACTTCCAGTATTGACAACACGGAAGACTCCTGTTACAGAAGTTAATGAGCCTGTAAAATTTAGATTTGCTGTTTGTGCAGAACTATTCCAAGTAAAATTCACAAAAGATTGAGATAACCCCCCCGGTGCTGTTGTACTTGCAACCCAACCAATTATTGAGGCAGTCGCCCCAGGGCTACCTGCTGTCCAGGTTGCAGTAGGAATAGTTCCTCCATTTACATTATGTTCGTAGGTTCCTGATGCCGTAAATGTTAAGGTGCTTGCACTGTGCCCTGTAATAACTGTAGTATTGGCATACCTTAAAAATCCAGAAATACTGGAAGTTGCACCAGTTACGGTGAGCAAATTAGCTCCCATATCTAATCTGGCATTTGCATCAATGGTTAAAACCCCACCAGAAGAAATTATTGCATTTGCTCCTGCCGTTACATTAGCAGTGGTATTTGAAATGGTTAAACCTGTAAAAGTTATTGCAGCGGTATTTAAAGCTTGTGCCGCTGTGCCGTTAAAAGTTACAATTCGACCATTATTTGTAAAAGTTCCGGTGTTTGTAAAGTTTCCTCCAATTTGTAAGTTTCCTCCTGCTGCAGATGAAAGGGTAAAAGTGGACCCCGTGCTTATGGTTATGTTTCCTAAAGCTTGTCTAAACTGGTTAGCTGCTCCGAAATTGAAAAGGGTATTATTTGTTAAAGTTACATTTTGTGGCACCCGTTGACCTGATGAAACATTGACATTCCATTCGTTGGAGACGCCGTAAGATCCATTTACATTGTAATTCAATGTTGAACTACCGCCATAATTTAACGTACCTCCAGCAGCCACAAATCCAGATGCATTAATTTGGAGCGTTCCATTCATTGTGTATGTTGCCCCAGCTGCAATAGTTATTCCGCCTCCCGTTTGAAGTGTGATTCCCGCACTTTGAGTAAGAACGCTGGTGCCATTTACATTCATTGAAGTAACAATGGCATTGGCATCACCCGTTACATCGTGGCCAATGTTGACAACCCCCATCGTTTGGGCGGTTGGAGGAACTGCATTTGCTGTCCAAGTGGCCGGAGTAGACCAGTTACCGGTTGCTGCGGTGGTCCAACCTGTGGCTACGGTATAGCTATAGTTGGAGCCACCATTGTTGTTTAAGTTAATGGTACTGAAATCTGCATCTGAACCATTGGATGCAGGTGCAGTACTTCCTGAGGTAAGGACGTAATACCTTACAACAGTGCCACCTGTATTGGCTGCAGCGGGAATGGTAGCAGCTGGCGAACTTCCTGTCATAGCAACTACGGTAGAAGTTGCAAAATTATCGACAGAATACCTCAAATAAGCGGCTTGACCTGTTGCAAAAGCTGCACTTAGAGTGGCTGTTACCGTAACCGCCTGACCAGGAAATACGCTTGCAGCAATAGGTGCCTGGGCTACAGAACTAACAGACTGAACGGCTCCCTGAATCACATAAACAATACTACGGTCTATTCCATCATTACCCCCGTCGGTCTTAAAAACTGCGTTTGAGGATGTTGTGGGCATATTTACCCTCCAGGCATTTGAACTCCCGCAATTTCCATTGGGGGCAGTTACCGCCACATTGTGGGTAAAAAAATCAGCATTTGTAGTTGGTTGATATTCCCCACAAGGAGAGCCATCTCCATAAAACCGAAAGTATTTATCGCCAGTTGTTGTAACTTGTTTAGTTATAATGAGGGAGCCTCCCGCAGATGCGGTCATGGCTTGGCCTACTCCCCATGTTCCAGTAGAAAAATCTCCTGAATTAAGGGAATTTTGCCCACTGGAAATAAGCGGCAATAAGAAAATCAGACTTAAAATCAGGATTTTGAAAGAGTAGAACTTTTTCATATTCGGTGAATTATGTTGTGGTTGGTGGTAATATGTTGAAGATCCGACAAACGATGAAGGAGCAGGGACGAGCAATTTTCTAAGATGCGTCATACTACTTGTTTTAACAATGTTCTTCATGTTTGGTGGAGGTATGTTGGTAATTTTCAAATCAATTTGCAAACGGTGAGAAGTCGGAAGCGTTAAGTTCTTGCTGTAACTGTAACAGCAGGCAGAAAACGAGGTTTGCAACCATAGACAGAATTAACTTTAGTCAAAGTTGGCTTTATTGATGAAGAAATAACGGGTTGTATTGGACCGAAAAAGAAAATGAAATTGTGCCCGAAAAGTTTTGAAAAGGCTAAATTCTTAGCTCCAATTCGAAGGCGGCAGAAGAAAACCATCAAAAAAGGCCACAAAACTGTCAGCGGTTTTCTGAGTAATGCGAGCATGGTTTTGAAGGGTATAGAAGCTTTCATGGCTGCGTGCATTAGATAGATTCAAACAAGTGATTTACGAGGAGGAAAACAAAAAAGCTACAGAAGTGCACAATTTCTTACATCTCATTTATGAAAAACGAGCAGAAACGTGAGAATTTGAGGGTAACGTAATTTTTTCGGAATAAGTCACGAGTTAGAGTAAATATTGTATTTCATTTAGGTATGATAAAATTAAACGAATAAGATGGAATACGCAAGCCTTACATTTAATTGATAATGTGACAAATACCATTGCTTAACAAGTTATTAACAAAGAAAAGAGGAAAGATTTGTGTTAAAATGACACAGAAGGGAGGAGATTCGACAAGCTCATCTCAGTTTTGGAGTTAT
>Ga0105052_10007280_pt1 | contig 10874 bp, 13 predicted proteins | sample FRY03_FD_78094 | JGI IMG/M metagenome (GOLD analysis project Ga0105052, IMG submission 78094) | Freshwater microbial communities from Lake Fryxell liftoff mats and glacier meltwater in Antarctica - FRY-03 | ecosystem: Environmental > Aquatic > Freshwater > Ice > Glacier meltwater ... | reverse complement strand
GACCAATGGGTATTCGAGGAGTGAGCTGACGAATGGGTATTCGTCCGGAGGGAGGAGTGAGCTGACCAATGGGTATTCGTCCCGAGGGAATTCCCAGGGGTTGATAGCAGGTTGACCCCCCCCCGCAGTGCATATCGCAGGTGAACCCCCCCGCAGTGCACAGTGCATAGCCCTGCGATATGCGTGCATAGCCCTGCGATATGCACTACCAGTATGCAATAAACACTCTACCTTCCAACTCTATCCTTGACCCTACCCCTTTCGGGATTCCTTCAATTTATCAAAACTTAATCGATACACGCTGCCAGTGCCTTGGCCGAAGGATGGCAGATTGCAGTGGCATGCCACATTTGCGTGCATAGCATGGCACATTTGAATGGGGTACATACGCCTGAAACTAAACTAGAGTATACACTTTCTAAAGTACTCACTTTCTAAAGTACTCACTTTCTAAAGTTTACACACAACATAATCCAACAATTCATCAAATGCCAAAAGCCCAAGCACCTCACCACACCTCTCTCCCCCTTTCTCTGTCTGCCTTGCTCTTTCTCTCTCTCGGGAGGTCAAGCGACAGCATACGACACATTGTCGCTATACGACACATTCACCGCCGGATACGACACATTGCCGCTCTTCCACACATTCACTGCCGGCTCCTCACGTGACAAGCGCATCGTTTCATTGGGAGCACGGTTGGAGTTGTCTTGGGCTTGTTGCCCAATACCCTCATGCCAGTCTGTGGCGAAGACTCCTCCCTGCTGGTTGACCCATCGCACACTTGCATGTGTCAATAAGGACTGTCGACACACTCACATGTCACACACAAACACTGTGAACACACTCCCATGACACACACAGCCGACACACTCACATGTCACACACACACACTGTCTACACATGTCACACAGTCACACAGTCTACACATTCACATATCACACACTCACACAGTCGACACACTCACATGACACACACAGTCGACACACTCACATGTCACACTCGCACACTGTCTACACACTCACATGACTCACACAGTCTACACACTCACATGTCACACACTCACACGGTCGACACACTCACATGTCCCAGTCGACACACTCACGTGTCGTCACACTCACTTGTTGTCAGTAACCACCGTGGGGAGATGTCTCTCTCTATCATGCAGTCTCTTTTTATGATGGAGCGCGCGGCAGCGGAGGGCTTATATATATTTACATATGTATATGTACATATAACTACAAACTTTAACTACAAATTTTGAGCCCCCTTAACTACAAATTTTGAGACCCCCCAGGGGGGGGCTCAAAATTTGTATTTGAACCTCCGGTATGGAAAAATCAATATATTCTTATTTTTGTTATTGATTTCATACCAATGTTTGTTTGATTTCCAGGAGAGGGGAGGCTCAACCTGAAAAAAAAAATTTAAAAAAAATTGGTACAATATAATCTCTGGCTGTTTTGGCCAGGATATTCGGGCTCTGCGCCCAAATATTGTGTTTGTTTGCACAAGGAGAGAATCCAAGACCGAACAATCATTTTCCAACAAATGATTGTTGAGACTGTCTGGGGAGAAATCCTGTTTTCTGGGATTTTTTTTTTTTTGTCCTCCAACTTTTTCCCAAATTTTCTTGAAATCCTCCACAACATTCGTTTGTCACTTTGTAGATTTGCGGGTGTCGGCTGTTTCGACTATGAAAGTAGTGTGAGGGGAGCTCAAATGAATGAAAGTCTTGTGAGGGGAGCTCCCCTCACGATAACGCCTGTAAGGACTTGCATACTCCTGACACTCCCCTCGGGCGACCAACTCCCTTGCTCTGGTCCGATCCAGTGGGCGCGCGGCGACGTCGGGCTAAAGCCCTCCGCCGCCGCGCGCCCCCGGCGTCCACGTCCTGAGCACAACCTGACCCTCATTGCAACACACTGACCCTTGTACATGTCATGAGGGGGGGGGGGGCGGGGGAAGGGGGGGTAAGGACCGCAGAGGTGTTGACGTGGGGACAGCTCTTGTCTGATAGGTCATGCCGATGGCTCCTCACTGATGTGTCACGTGATGTATCAGGACGATAGCTCTTGCATGATGTATCACGTGGACCCTGAGGGAACACTGATTCTCCATGGCACGCCAAGTCCAGACCCTGCACCCCCCCCAGCCAGCGTTGTATATGTGTCAAGCCAAAATGTCGACACATGTTGTATATGTCTTCAGCATGTTGTATACGTCTTCAGCCGAGTTTGTTTATGCAGCAAGTTAAGTTTGTTTGTGTGTCAAGCCAGGAGCCTTGCCAACCGACACCACACTCCGACACCACACTAATACTCAAGGTCGCAGTCGACAGGCGCTCGGCATCTGCGCGTGATAGTGCGTGCCACAAGCATCTGCGCGTCATAGCGCTTCGTCTTGTTCATACCGCGTCCCCTTCTTGATAGAGGTGGTCTTGTTCATCTTCTTGATACATGTGGTGGTGTATGTTGAGGAGACGATGAGTCTTGATAGACGATGAGTCTTGATAGATGTTGCGTTGACTCGATGAGTCTTGATAGATGTTGCAACAAGACGATCAGTGCCTTGATAGATGTTGATGACGAGAGGATGAGTGCCTTGATAGATGTGGTGATGCAAGAGTGTATCAAGACAAGAGTGTATCAAGACAAGATGTGGTCTATCAGTCGTCTATCAAGACACCACCAGGCCCTTGTTGATACATGTCTTTGTCTTTCAACACACCACCACGCACCCGTCAAGCTCTCAGTCCATACCCATACCCAATCACTGTCATACAAATGCCTCATATCATCTGCGAGGCCTTGAATGCCGATACCGCCTGCCGATACCGCCTACCGATACCGCCTGCCGAGTTCATCATTTTGCTGTTTTGGAGAAAAGAATTTTTCTTCTTCTATTTTCTATAACCTTTTCTCAATTTTTCTATTTACGTTTCTTTTCTGAAGTGAGTCAAGATGGACTGAGCCTAAAAGAGGGTGCGTTGACAGAGGCAGGTTCATTTCACTTTGAGGACAGGGAGGAGGTGAGACAAGAGGGTGCGTTGACAGGGGCAGGTTCATTTGAGGCAGGTTCATTTCACTTTGTCATTGAGGACAGGGAGGAGGTGAGACAAAGAAGATAGACAGAAGACAGATAGAAGCGGACTTGGGCTAGTTGATTCTACCTCTATCAATACTCCAATCATCGGCTTTATGATACGAAGGATACAACAGATGATCTTTACCCCGAGCACAGCAAAGTGAGCAGCAAGAGGCCGACTTGCAGCAACAAGGACTCTTGCAACTGACACTCCTCATAAGATAGAGGAGTGTTGCGACTGATAACATTCATGTTATCACTCATAACATTCAAGTTGCGACTCATAACATTCAGGCCTCACTCTACACACTCCCACCGCGCAGGGAAGGCAGTGCGAGGTGTCCAAAGAGGACAACAGGAGAGCGGGAAGAGAGCATTGGGGATAATAAAAAATAGACAATACACATGTGACCAAGACAATACACAAATGACCAAGAGTTGACCAACAGTCTGACATGTGGCCTCTTCACCAGTGAACTGTCGGTCAACAGTCTGACATGTGGGCGAGCACTCAGATGTACCTCAACACATTCGAGCTCAGATGCGCCTCAACACATTCGAGCCAAGGGTGTCAAGCGGCACAGTAGGCACACGGAAACACTGAGACAGAGTAGGCACGCGAAAAGACTGAGACAGAGTAGGCCTACGGAAAAGACTGCATGCTTTGATTCAATGAAAGACTGCATGCTTTGATTCAATGAATCCTTTGATTCCATTCAATCCTTTGATTTCATTGCACATGCTGTGAAAGACTGAATGCTTTCATTCCAATCCACATGCTGTGCAATGCTATCAACCGGTACCACATTCAATCCTCAAGTACCCAAGGCACATTGAATGCAAGTCTCAAGTCTCACATCATGAAACCTAGCACAATGAATGCAAGTCGAACATCATCTCACAGCTGGCAACAATGCTATGAAACCTATGTCTCACTTCCCTTTGTGTCGCCATTGTGCGCTCTCACTCAGTCACCCTCACTCACTCATGTACATCTCGCATACTGCCTGCAGACACACAAGGTGTAGACTTGTGCACGTCAGCAAAGTAGCTGCCATCTAGACAGCTGGAGGTGAGCAAAGCAGTTGCGATGGAGGTGAGCAAAGGTGTAGACTTGTGAGTTGCGATGGAGGTGAGCAAAGCCTGCGCGATGCCAACCCGCGGCTCAAGAAGCACATTTGCTTCTTGACACATTCACACATCTCAAGAAGCACATTTGCTTCTTGTGTACATTTGCTTCTTGACCTCTCACTCTGCGACGAGCATCTTTGATGTGGCACTCGCACACGCATGTCATGACGTGATAGCACACGCATGTCATGTCGTGATATACCGACGTCTCACACCCATTTCACACATTGACCATGTCGAGATGTCAAGGACACATGTGGCCCCTGAATAGAACAAAGGCACAAGACAAGCTTTGCAGATGACATGGCAGTCATCTGAGTCATCTGCAAACAAGAAAGGCACAACACAAGCTTTGCAGAAGACATGGCAGTCATCTGCAAACAACAAAGGCACAAGACAAGTGAGACGTCCTCCACAAGCCAAAGCGACATGGCCTTGCTCACAAGGTTGCCCTGCGAGCAAGACCATGCTACCTGCACGCGAGCAGCACCACGGCAGATGCACGCGAGCAAGACTACGGCAGATGCACGCGAGCAAGAGCATGCCAGATGCACAAGACGATGGCATTGCGAGCAACATGTCCTTGACGAAAAGCCCTAGACACTCACAAGAAGGATGCGCACAACAACAAGCCTCGGGCACTCACACCAAGGAGCCGCACAACAAGCATTGCCAACAACAAACCTGCGCAAGGCCAAACACGCCGCTGGTGTGCCACAGGCCACACTGCCATATGCTACAGTACGCAAATAAAGTTTACAAAGGACATGATGTAGAGAGAGAGAGAGAGAGAGAGAAAGAGAAAGAGAAAGATGGTGGGCAGGCTGCAGAGGAGATGCTGCAGACGAGAGACGAGGTGCTACACATCCATCTGAGAGAGGCAGCAACAAAGGGAGAAAGAGAGGTGTGGGGGGTCGGGAGTGTACAAGGAGCTCGTCATCGATGCCCACACGCAACCCGAGGGTGAGATCGATGAGCTTCAAGAGCATGCCCGTTCCCAGCATTGACCACCCGATTGAAACGGCGATGCCATAGAGCTGGAGCGGGAGCTGCATCACGTTGCCCTCAAACACACCTGCGGTACCCTCAAACACACCTGCTGTAAGACTTTTCTTTGAGAAGAACCCCGTGAGAATTCCTCCCAGCACGCCAGCCGGCCCATGAATGCCAAACGCATCCAGTGCGTCATCAAACTTGAAAATGTTTTTAAGCTGGCAGGTAGCAAAACAGGTGGGCCCCGCTAGCAGTCCAGACACAAAGGCGGCCGTTGTATCGACATACGCCGCTCCCGGTGTTATGCACACAAGGCCCTGCACTCGTTATGCACACAAGCGTGTGTAAGTGTGTGCGTGTGTCGTTATGCACACAAGGCCCTGCACTCGTTATGCACACAAGCTGTTACTGCACTCGTTATGCACACAACCTGTTATACACACAACCCCCTCCACTCGTCCATCCATAAGTCCATCTAACATCTAACATGCATCAGTCCATCTTCCATCTTCCATCTAACATGCATCAGTCCATCTAACATCCATCTCTCCTCAAACATGCATCTCTCCTCAAACACTATCCTGCATCTATGCTTCAACAGTATGTGGAGGCGAGGGCAGCAGGTAAGTGAGGTGCGCCGCGTAAAGCATAAGAGGTGAGGTGTGCCGCCTAATGCATAAGAGGCCAACAGGCCACGAGGCCACACACACTTCAGCCTGAGAGGCCACGCACACAAATACATGTGTGCGTGGACAGAAAGAGACGGCTAAGCTCTTTGCCAAACACGGCCACCTAACACACCCACCACCCAAACCTAGCGAGAAGGAGATGACAGGGCGAGAAGAAAGAGAAGGGAAGAGCAAGACGGGCTTGGAGAAAGACGAGGGAGAGGAGAGACAAGTTTTACCGCGAGGGCGCCCGAGATGATGCCCAAGACCGAGGGCCGTTTGCGAATAAGCCACTCGGTCGTCATCCAGGACAGCGAGCCTGTTGCAGCTGAGATTTGGGTGTTTAGACATGCTAAAGCAGCCTGCGCTCCGGCACTCCCTGCCATTCCACTGCCACCCACACCACACCCACTCTGCCTTGTTAAGCTCTCCTCATAGACACCGCTGTCAGACACACGACACGCACTGTGTCTTGACAAACACACAAAGGCACAAGCGGGGCAGCCAACGAGGTGTAGCCAACATGCACCAGCCACAAGACAAGCAAGAGGCGCAGAAGCAGCAAAACAAGCAAGCATGGCAAACAAGCAGCCATACTCTAGTCTACCACCTACTCCACAAAACGAGTATCTACTATTCTACTACCCTGTCTAGGGTGCAGGGCTTTTCACTACATTACACTGGTCTATTTCGGAGTTTTAGACCCTTCTTTTCTTCTCTGGACTAGCCCTGCACATATGTTGAGGTCAAAGGTGCAATTGCATTGTGCGCTCGGCTGCAGTGTTGGTGGTATGCTAGGCATGCTAGGCAGGTGAGTCGCAGGGCACAGACGGTAGGCACGTGAGACTGAGGTGAAGTGGTCAGGTGAAGTGGGCTCCTGAAGATAGATGCCTAATGCCTGACGCAATGCATACTTGTTTCGTGATACTTGTTTCGTGACGCAAGTTGCCGACAAGTGTCTCCGGCAACTTCTTGACGGAGACACTCGTCGGCAACTTGCAATGCATACTTGTTTCGTGATACTTGTTTCGTGCCACTCGGGCGGCCTTGCTGTCTTGTGCCACACCTTGCCTGCCTACTCTCACTCTCTCCACTGCAGGTTCTGAAATGAGGGGGGGGGGCGAGGGGGAGGGGCAAGACCCATTGAAGCCCATCCAGCCAACCCACAGCAAAGCTGCACCGAGCACTGAAATCAAGATATTGTGCGGGTGGAAGTTTTCGCGTCCGAAGTTGGCTCGCTGTGTATGGAAAAGAAATTGGTGAATGGACACAAAGCACTTTGTCATGAGCCTTCATATGCCACAGGACTTGTGTGACAGCAGTTGATAGTTGGTGGTGTGGCAGGAGTTGATAGTTGGTGTGGCAGGAGTTGATAGTTAGTGGCGTGACAGCACTTGATCGTTTGTCATGAGTCCTGCCTCCCGCTGTCTTAGTTATCAGAGTGCCCTTGGTGTCTAGCGAGAAAAGTAGGCAAGGTGTGTGGCGAGGAGGGTGGGGTTGGTGTGTGGCGAGGAGGGTGGGGTTGGTGTGTCGTAAGGAGGGTGGGGTTAGTGTGTGGCGATAAGGGTGGGGTTGGTGTGTCACGAGGCCTGGCGCAGGTTGGCGTGTGCATGGGCATCGGATAGCAGCGTGTGCATGGGCATCGGATAGCAGCGTCACAAATCGGATGGTGTGTGCATTAAGTAATACCGGCCGGTCTGTTGCAGTGTGTGCATCAACTAGTTGCCGTGTCTGCATCAACGAATACCAGGCGGTCTGTCCATAGCACACTATCGTGGTAGAAGCAATAGTAGCGTCTAGCGTCATGGACACACCGCTTGGTATTACTTGATGCACACACCACACTAGCGTGATAGAAGCAATAGTAGCGTCTAGCGTCATACATACAATAGTAGCGTCATACCACCCATCACCTCTTTTTCAGTGTGCAAAGACGCAGCCAGGGCAAGCTTAGACCAACTCTGGGCGCAGCATGTGAGGCTTCAAAGCCGTTTTCATCTTGTGACGGGCGAAGGCACAATGGAGAGGACTCGGGACTCAAGAATCGAGAGGACTCATCTTGGCGAGAGACTAAAGAGAGCACGCCACGCAAGACTACCGAGAGGACGAGAGGACGCCAGACATACAGGAGACGAACAAGAGCATACACTCTGGCGACGACAATACACGAGACAATACACGAGACAATACAAGAGACAATACAGGAGAAAATACAAGAGAGAATACAAGAGAGAGCACAGACCTTGCCGACGACAATAGAACACACAAGCCCGGAGAAACCAGCAGCCACGTGCACCACATTTCCACCAGCAAAATCGAGGACATGGGCTCGATGCAAGAAGCCGTTCTGCGCATGCCCCATAGACGTTAATGGCCTCGATGCAACAAGCGCTTGTGCACATGGCGCATAGACGTCAAGACAAGGTCTTGCCTCCTCCACACGTCAAGACATCCTCGTGCCTTTCTCCACTCGTCAAGACAAATTCTTGCCTCCTCCACCACACTACGCCGTGCTCAGGCACTACCAAGGCGCAACGCGCTGATGGTGTTGCGCGTCATCCCGGGGACGCGCGGCGGCGGAGGGGCTGCCGATAAATTTGTCTTAAATGTGTCTAAGCATATCTAATTATGTCAAACTATTTGCAACTATGCTTAACTCTGTCTAGCGATGTCTGACTAAGTTAAAACAACCCCACAAATTCGGCAGATTCAGGCGTTAATCCGCCGATTTTTCGTCACTGTTTTTGTGTGGGGATCCCGGCATTTTGTGCGCTTGTGCCAGCACCGCTTTTCGAACCTCAATTGCGTGCGACTGAACAATCTGGACACAGAAACAGAGGACAAATGGTGCCCAAGGGACTGGATTGACTAACATTGAGTGGATGTTACATACACTAGTTGTTAGTGTGTCACAGTCTGTCAGGGGCTCTTAGTGTCTCTTACTGTCTTCTAGTGGCAGTCACCACGCCAATGCTGCCGCGCGCGACAGGGTACGTCTGAATGCATACGGGAAAGAAATTAGGGAGTTTTATACGGGAGCTCCCGAAAATTGCCCCCCGTATGCAATTGAATCTACCCGATAGCGCTGCCACGCGCCTTGATGGCGCGCGGCGCACACTCACATAAAGAATTTGGGGGAGTATTACACTGGAGTTTATACTATATTATACGGGAGGATACTATGTATAAACTTCCGTATGACCCCCCAAATATTTGCCCGCCACCGCACGCCCCAGGGGCCCCCATCTTTTTGTCGGTGCACGGTGGCTGGCACCCACCAGTCGCCACACCAGTGTAGGGCAGGGGAAGAGAGGGACAGGGAGAGACAGAGCTTTGCACATGGCGTGCGACAAAGAGGGGGAGACAATGTGTGTGCAGGTGTGTGTGCCTTGTGCATATGCATGTGCAAATTACCTCAGTCCACATGGCGTGCGACAAGGGGCAGTAGACAACCAAGTGCCAGAGCCCCATGAAAACAAGCATGGGCCCAAACTTGAGGCGGTCGGCAAAAGAGCCACAGATGAGAGCCGGCGTAATAATCGCAAACGTGAGCTGAAACATGCAGAAGATGGGCTCGGGCACTGTCGGCATCAGCGGGTGCCGCGACGTCATGTTCAACCCGCGCAGCCAGAAGCGCGAGGAATCACCAAAGATGACGTTGCCCTCCGTGAAGCTGAGCGAGTAGCCCACCATCATCCACTCCACGGTGATGAGGCACGCGATCGAAAAGGACTGCATCACCGTTGACAAGACATTCTGAACGCGCACCAGACCGCCATAGAAGAGGGCCAAACCAGGTATGGTCATGAGGAGCACTAGCGATGTGCACACCATGACCCAAGCTGTATCTCCTGCGTCAAACGTGTTGCCCATCTCTACTCTGATGCGCTCTATGTCGTTGGCAATAGAGGTCACGTTGACCTGGTCCAGCCTCTGCATTGATGTTTCCAGTGTCATTATGCGCACGTCGTAAGCCTCGCTGCTGCCTGCTTGCCGCACCTTGCTGCCTGCACTGCTCAGTTCACTGCCTTGACCCAATGTGGCACTAGAGTCCCGAACCGCATCCCGCGCCCTGCGCCAAATGGCAGCTGGACGGTTCTGCGCAAGGGCTTGCCCTAGCGTTGGACTTGCAGTTCTTGTGGTCGTGCGTGCGTGCGGAAGCACGTCTCGACTGATTGGCTGGATTCCAGCTCTGGATTCGAGCTCTGGACTAGGGTCGCTGCGGCCATGCAACCCTCCACCTTGCGATCGTGAGCCATCGAGCACACGTTCTAATCGAGATATCCGATCCTCCAGCGCTTTTACGTAGTCGTCGCGGAGCTTTATCTTCGCGTCTTCATTTACCTCCGTTCCTTGCGACCGTCCCGCAGGCTGCTCATCGCAGCTGCAGTGCCCGCAAAGGGTTGCGCCCAAAGTTACGCCCAGGAGCACTCGAAGCACGAATGTAGTCGTCATTTGGCCCTCGTGTTGCTTCTTTCCATGAGGCACAGCGTTACTCTGTCTTCGCCGTATTCGAATGCATTCTGCGTTTCACCCGGCTTTGCTACCGCTGGCCCACTCAAGTCGCACCGAGACTCAGCGGCCTCGTCGCATAATCGAGCATGTCCATCATTGACTTCGTTTGGGAAGCCCAGCAGGTTTTTTAGTGCCTGCAGGTGCACACCGACTTGAGGCCTCCAAGTTGCCCAAATTTCAAAGCTGTTTAGTTCGTTTTGACGGTGCATTCATACAACTAGATTAAGAAAACGATACGAGGAATAAATCGAACAATTATGTTGTACCAAGTTATTTATTGTTTGAAAATATGATATAATTGGTACCACCGAGTCATGGACTATTTGTACTGACAAGCCCAAAAGTTGCAAGTTTTTTTCCTTCTAAAACGACCGTCGTGAGATCAACCTTGATTTCGGGCGCGAACTGGCGACGTCGGTTGGCACCTTTCTGGCCAAACTCAAACCGCCCCAGCCTGACGTTCTCTTGCCTGTCTTCACGAGT
>Ga0105052_10007278_pt1 | contig 10875 bp, 11 predicted proteins | sample FRY03_FD_78094 | JGI IMG/M metagenome (GOLD analysis project Ga0105052, IMG submission 78094) | Freshwater microbial communities from Lake Fryxell liftoff mats and glacier meltwater in Antarctica - FRY-03 | ecosystem: Environmental > Aquatic > Freshwater > Ice > Glacier meltwater ... | reverse complement strand
CTGCCTCCCGTAGGAGTCTGGGCCGTGTCTCAGTCCCAGTGTGGCTGATCATCCTCTCAAACCAGCTATGGATCGTCGGCTTGGTAGGCCATTACCCCACCAACTACCTAATCCAACGCGGGCTAATCCCTCTCCGATAAATCTTTCCCCCAAAGGGCGTATCCGGTATTACTCCCAGTTTCCCGAGGCTATTCCGAAGAGAGGGGCATATTCCCACGCGTTACTCACCCGTCCGCCACTAGCACCGAAGTGCCCGTTCGACTTGCATGTGTTAGGCCTGCCGCCAGCGTTCATTCTGAGCCAGGATCAAACTCTCAAGTTGAAAGTACCGAAGTACTATCCTTGACGTCGAACCTTCGCACATCTGCCTTGATCCCATAAGAACCAAGGTCTTGACAATTCATGTGCTCAAGTTACCGAAGTAACCAGAACCCACAAACCGTGAAGCTTTCACTTGGATCATCGGTCGGCTACGTTTCCGTAACTCCCCTACCAAGCCGATATGCAACCGATCAGACGCCGATGCGCCCAAACCGCCCACATATCCCTTCAACAATTCAATTTTCAAAGAGCGCAGACACAAAACACCCAGCACACCCGAACTTCGGGCGTATCTGCCGTCGTGCATCCAGAATTTCATTCGCAGCGTTCCCGCCGCTCCCGACCCGCCCGTTCCGCGTTCCCGCTTCCCGTCCGCCTCGGTGAAGCGGTATCTAGGCCCACTCGCAAAAACCCGCAAGCAGAAAATTGCAGACTTTCACATTATTTTCGCAAAGGCCAACTACACTACAAAATCTTGTGCTTAGACTGCTTATGTACACAACAGCCGCTGCGGTCGGGTAAGAAAGTTGCTGCGCATTCACCTTTTCATGCCGTTTGCATCCTGCGCGCTTTCGGGATCAGCCGCACGGCCAGCAGCCCCAGAACCAACCCTGCATAGATCACCGGTTCGGCCGTGATCACCTTCACCAGCAGCAGGAAATGCAGCGCACCCGCGGCCACGATGCCATACATCAGCTTGTGCAACCCACTCCACGCCTGCGGACCCAGCCGCCGGATCGCGGCATTGGTGGATGTAATCGCCAATGGCACCATCGCAAGCAACGCCGCAAAGCCGATCAGGATGTAGGGGCGTTTCCACAGCGCTGCCACGATCTGACCCCAATCCAGCGCCATGTCCAAGACCACCCAGGTCGTGAAGTGCAAGACGACGTAGAAGAACGCGATCAGACCCAGCGCCCGGCGATGGCGGATCAGGTTGATGCCAATCCGCCGCAGCGGGGTGACCGCCAGCCCGGCAATCAGAAATTGCAGCGCCCATAGCCCCAACCGATTTTCGACCGCCTTGACCGGGTCCGGCCCAAGACTGTTGGTCAGCACGGCCCAGACCAGCCACGCGAACGGCACCGCACTTGCGGCATAGACCGCCCAGACCGGCACCGCCCGCGCCGCGCGGTTCACCGCATCGACGACGCGCTGCATCAGTAATCCTTTGCCAGATCCTGCCCGGCATAAAGCGAGGCCACGTCTTCGGCATATCCGTTGAACATCAGCGTCTCCTTCCGCCCACCAAACAGCCCGGCGCCCACGGCTCGCTCCGACGCCTGGCTCCAGCGCGGGTGATCGACCTGCGGATTCACGTTGGCATAAAAACCGTACTCCGACGGCTGCAGCATGTTCCAGGTTGTCGGCGGCATCGCCTCCACCAACGAAATCCGCACGATCGACTTGATCGATTTGAAGCCGTACTTCCACGGCACGACCAGACGGATTGGGGCGCCGTTTTGCTTTGGCATCGGCTCGCCATAAAGCCCGGTCGCCATCAAGGTCAGCGGATTCATCGCCTCGTCGATACGCAAGCCCTCGCGGTAGGGCCATTCGATGGACCCGCTGCGCTGCCCCGGCATTTCCTGGGGACGAACCAGCGTTTCGAATGCCACAAATTTGGCACCCGGTCGCACCCCTATCTTGTCCAGCAGCCCCGACAACTGAAAGCCCATCCACGGCACGACCATCGACCACGCCTCGACACAGCGGAACCGATAGATGCGCTCTTCGATGGTCATCCCGGAAACAAGGTCGGCAAGGTCATACGTGCCGGGCTTGTCCACCAGTCCGTCCACCACGACGGACCACGGATCGGTCGTCAACTGTCCCGCATGGCGCAGAGGGTCGGACTTATCGTAGCCGAACTCGTAGAAATTGTTGTATTCGGTGATGTCCCCAAGACTGTTCGGCGCCTCATCGGTGGAAAACGGACTCTTTGGCAATTCGGCCAGCGCGGGTGCCGCAAACGCCAGGGCACCGGCTCCGATCATCAACTGCCGACGGTTGATGAAATCGGCCTTTGGCGTCACATCCGACCAGTGCAAGAAATTAGACATCTATAGCTCCTGTTCTTTCCGGTACAATGCACCAGCTTTCTATGGATATAAAATCATCATGGCTCACATCTACGGCAACCCTTTGAAATATCCACCCGCGCCGCGCCGCGCCGCGCCGCTGCGAAACTTGACCCGGCGACACGTTGCAAGCGTTTCGATCACGCAGAGTAAACTAATCGTGATTTGAAATTTCAGACAAACGCCCGATGGACATTAAACTTGGTCAGTCAAGCGGCACTCGCGAAAATTTGATAGTGAACCAGATCGCCATCGACAGCGTTACGTCTTTGCCAATTTGGCACTGATCAATAGGAGTGACCCCCATGATCCGCAGAACTTTCCTCGCCCTGACCGCATCGGTTGCGTTGTTCTCCGCACCGGCCTTCTCGGCTGGCCACGAGAAAGACATCGTTGATACCGCCGTCGGTGCAGGTTCCTTCACCACGCTGGTCGCAGCCGTCACCGCAGCCGGTCTGGTCGACACGCTGAAAGGCGAAGGTCCGTTCACCGTGTTCGCCCCGACAGACGCCGCCTTTGCAGCCCTGCCCGCAGGCACTGTCGAAGACCTGCTGAAGCCGGAAAACAAGGACAAGCTGGTTGCGATCCTGACCTACCACGTCGTCCCCGGCAAAGTGATGTCGACCGACCTGACCGAAGGCATGATGGCAGCTTCCGTGGAGGGTGGCGAACTGACGTTCACCCTTGACGGCGGTGCCAAGGTCAACGGCACGGTCATTTCGACCGCCGACGTCGAAGCGACCAACGGCGTGATCCACGTCATCGACTCGGTGCTTATGCCGCCGATGTGATCTGCTGAAAGACAATACCGGGGGGTGGGCGCAAGCCTGCCCCCTTTTTCATGCCCGGTTCAGATTGTTTGCCGCGCACGGCTTATTTGCGTCGCGCAAACTATTGGCTTTGAACCGTAGGCGCGACCGGGAACATCAGGTCATAAGCCCAATTGAATGCAAAAGCATAAACCAGATAAAACGCCGAAAATGCCACATCCATCAAAAAGGCCACGCGCAACGTCACGTCCAGATAGAGGGCGATGAACGGCACAAGCAGCGCCAGCAGCCCGACCTCGAACAGCACGGCATGAACCACCCGCAACGCGACTGTTTTTTGCGTTGTCCGACGAAGCCGCAACAGGGCATGGTCGAACAAGATGTTATAGCCAAAATTCCAGAAGGTCGCGATCGTGGCGCTGATCAGCGTCACCAAGCCCATTTCACGCAGCGGCAATCCAAAAATCCAAGCCCCGATCGGCGTGATGATCGCCAGTGCGATGGCTTCGAAACTGATGGCGTGGCGGATGCGGTCAAGTGTCGTTCGCATTGGAAGTCCCCTGATGGTTCGGGGCGTCCCGGTCACGATCCAGTCTGCAAGGCCGTCCCTGCAGCACATTGACTTAGCCGACCGGCACCCCTGCTTCAAGGCCCCGGTCTGTGTCGTGCAAAAACAGCGGGCCGAAGCCCTCCAATTCAGTGCACCATGGTGTCTTGTGGCCGTTCCCTGCGCGACGCACTTACCCGGTCACCGATGATCAACCCATCCACTCCGGCGCTGATCACGACGGTGGACCCGTCCATCACATCGCCCGACAGGATCATGCTGGCCAGCGGGTCCTGCAAATGCCGCTGAAATACCCGCTTCAAGGGCCGCGCCCCGAACACCGGGTCATAGCCTTCGTCGGCCAGCCAGACCTTGGCCGCCTCGTCCAGTTCCAGCGTGATCTTGCGCCCCACCAGACGCGCCTCAAGCCGCTTCAGCTGAATCTCGACGATCGCCGCCATGTCAGACCGCCCCAGCCGGTCAAAAATGATCTGATCATCCAGCCGGTTCAGGAACTCGGGCCGGAAATGCCCCCGCACCGCCTCCATCACTTGCTGCCGCGCGTTCGTCGGATCAGCCCCATCGGGCAATTGCGACAGCGCATAGGCCCCCAGATTGCTGGTCAGCACGATCAGCGTCTGCTTGAAATCGACCGTCCGCCCCTTCCCGTCCGTCAGCACCCCGTCGTCCAGAACCTGCAACAGCACGTTGAACACGTCCGGATGCGCCTTTTCAACCTCGTCGAACAGCACTACCTGATACGGGCGCCGCCGAACGGCCTCGGTTAACACCCCGCCCTCGTCATAGCCGACATAGCCGGGCGGCGCGCCGATCAGACGGGACACGGCGTGCTTCTCCATGAACTCGGACATGTCGATCCGCACCATCGCGCTGTCATCGTCGAACAGATATGCCGCCACCGCCTTGGTCAGTTCGGTCTTGCCCACCCCCGTCGGGCCCAGAAACAGGAACGACCCCAAGGGCCGGTTCTCGTCGTTCAACCCCGCCCGTGCGCGGCGCACCGCGTTGGAGATTGCCGTGACCGCCTGCTTCTGACCGATCACCCGCTTGCCAAGTTCTTCCTCCATGCGCAACAGTTTGTTCCGCTCGCCCTCCAGCATTCGACTGGTCGGAATACCCGTCCAGCGTTCGACGACCTCGGCGATCTGCTCCGGCCCCACAGCTTCGGCCACCAGCGCCAGCCCGTCGCGCGCCTCGGCATCCGCCAGCTTCTTTTCCAGTCCGGGGATGATGCCGTAAGACAACTCGCCCGCGCGCCCCAGATTACCCTCGCGCTTGACCACCTCCAACTCGGCCCGCGCTGCCTCCAGGTCTTCTTTCAACGTCCGCGCCACTTCCAGACTGTCGCGCTCGGTCTGCCACTTCGCGGTCATCTCGGCAGACCGCTCCAACAGGCCCGACAGTTCCTTCTCCAGCTTCTCCAGCCGGTCCCGGCTCGCGGCGTCCTCTTCTTTCTTCAACGCCTCGGCCTCGATCTGCAATTGCAGGATCGACCGATCGAGCGCGTCCAGCTCTTCGGGCTTGCTATCCACTTCCATCCGCAACCGGCTGGCGGCCTCGTCCATCAGATCAATCGCCTTGTCCGGCAGGAACCGGTCGGTGATGTAGCGATGGCTTAGCGTTGCCGCCGCGACCAGCGCAGAATCGGAAATCCGCACCCCGTGGTGCAACTCGTACTTTTCCTTGATCCCCCGCAAAATCGAAATGGTATCTTCGACCGTGGGTTCATTCACCATCACCGGCTGGAACCGCCGCGCCAGGGCGGCGTCCTTCTCGACATACTTGCGGTATTCATCCAGCGTGGTCGCCCCCACGCAATGCAACTCGCCCCGCGCCAAGGCCGGCTTGATCAGGTTCGCCGCATCCATCGCGCCCTCCGCCTTGCCCGCGCCGACCAGAGTGTGCATCTCGTCGATGAACAGAACGATCTCGCCCGCAGCCTGGGTGACCTCGTTCAGCACGGCCTTCAGCCGCTCTTCGAACTCGCCGCGAAACTTGGCACCCGCAATCAGCGCGCCCATGTCCAGCGCCATCAGCTTCTTGTTGCGCAACGACTCCGGCACATCGCCGCTGACGATCCGCAACGCCAGGCCCTCGGCAATTGCGGTTTTACCGACACCCGGCTCGCCGATCAGCAGCGGATTGTTCTTGGTGCGCCGCGACAGCACCTGCATCGTGCGCCGAATTTCCTCGTCCCGGCCGATGATCGGGTCGATCTTGCCCTCGGCCGCCGCCTCCGTCAGATCGCGCGCATACTTTTTCAGCGCATCATAACCTTCCTCGGCGCTGGCACTGTCCGCCGTCCGCCCCTTGCGGATGTCATTGATCGCGGCATTCAGGTTCTGCGCCTTGACCGCCCCCGCATCCAGCGCGTCCTTGGCGCGGCTTGGCACCATGCACAAAGCCATCAACAACCGCTCGACCGGCACGAACGTATCGCCCGCCTTTTTCGCGACCTTTTACGCCTCATCCAGCACCTTGACCAAACCGGGGTCCATGAACGGTTGCGCATCACCCGTGACCTTCGGCAGTTTTCCCATGGCCAGCGCCAACGCCTCGACCACCCGCTCGGGCTCACCCCCGGCGCGGCGGATCAGATTGGACGCCAGCCCCTGCTCATCATCCATTACCGCCTTCAGCAAATGCTCGGGCACCAGCCGCTGATGGCTCTCCCGCATCGCAATCGTCTGCGCGGCCTGAATGAACCCGCGCGACCGCTCTGTGAACTTTTCCAAATTCATCGGTCAGTCTCCTTTTCGGCACCTTGCCTGCGCCCGTCATGGCACGCTTATTCAAGGCCCATCGCTTATCTGGGATAGCATAGGGCATGATGCAAGATTGCAACATGCGCTGGCAGCCGATTTTCCATCCCGCCGAATTCCGCCGATCCGGCCAGTCCCTATCGGCGGCATCCAGCCCGCCAGACGAACACCCGGTTGCGGCCTTCGACCCTGCGCCGCCAAGGTCGGCGCAAAACAAAGGCGGTTCCATGTACGATTCCCAACAACCTATCCTGCCCATGACCCAACTGATCGATCTGCATGTGCATGTTGGCAGAACGGGTCTGTCGATTGGCGACACGGCGACAGCCCAGCCCATGCCAGACGGCAGCATCGGGATCTTCGCACCGGTGCAACGTTACCGCCTCGGCATGATCCCATATCGCCCGATTCGGCTTCTGGGCCTGCTTCCCCCGGAAGACGGCGGGCTGATCGCACCAGCGCTGACCGCAGGCGAGCCGTTCCGCATCCGCATCGTCGGCCTGACCCCAGAACATATCAACCCAGAGCCGGAAATCCACGTCTCGGTCTGGGGCGACCCCAGACGCCTGATGATCCCGCCACCGCTGACGGCGGACTGATCCTTCGTCTGTTCATAAATATCCTCGGGTGGGTCCGGGAGGGCAGACAGCCCTCCCGGCCTGTCCGCCAAACCGTCGTTCACCCCTTCCGCACTTCGGTAAACGCCAATCCACCCCGAGCCCGGTACGGCACGTTGATCGTCCCTTTTCCACCGATAAACTCCGGCACCCTCCTCCGATCCCCACTCCTGGGATCAAACAGACAAAATAGTTACCGGCAGGCCCGCCGGATGCCCCAATGTTTCCCGCCGGACAGGCCAGATACAGCAGACGACACCCGCACGGCGACGCGTATGGGTAGAAGGTGTCGAAAGCGCCGGCAAACGGCTTGCGCTGCCCCGACCGATCCGGGTTCACCACCCAGATCCAGGCCGGCCACTCTCGATCGCAGTTGTGGTAAATCCGCGCTCCGTCCGCCGAATGATTTGGCCTGTCGCAATGCCCTGCACCAAAGTTCAGCCGAGTCTCTGCCCTGCCTCGACCGCAATCGCGCAAACGTCGATCCCCCGGCTGCCACCGCGCGCGGCCACATCGACCAGCCGCATCCCATCCGGCGACTGGCCATGTCACCAACTCGGCGTGCCCCGATTGACCAAGCCTGGATCACCCCCCCAGCCACCGGCATCACAAAGTTCTCGTTCTCTCGGCCCCGAAGATGCGGCAGCACGATCCATGCCCCGTCCGGATTGAACCCGCTATCGGTGTTGCACCGGTCGGCAAACCCGGCCTCCACCTGCACAACGACGGACTGGGCAAAAGGCATATGGACCAAACGCCCGCGCCGGATGCCCCTGCCTGGTCCCGGGTGAACGCTTCGGTTCGCAAGCCCGCTTGCAGAACGACGCACTCCTTGCCTGTGCCAAGTTCACGAGTTTCCGCAGATCTGCATACCCCGTCGCCCAAAGTGTAATGTGCGTGATCTTTACGCACCTTACACGAACCCTTCAGCCGCGCGATTTGGGAACCAGCAACTTCGCGGGACGCAGCGCTTCCGCCGCCTTGAACAGCCCAAAGGTCTGGTTGACGTAATTCACGACCCCGCCGATCTGCTCGATGTATTTCGCCAGTTCTGCAGTCCGCTCGGCTTCGACCATCTGCACAACGCGATCCGGCCCCTCGGGCTCGAATTGCAGATAGAACAACGGCTCGCCACGTTTCAGGATAATATCCTTGGCAGGCTCGTGCCACTCGAACGCCCACATGATCGGCCTGGGCCACACGTTCAGCGGGAATCTCCCGCCAAAGATCGTCCCTGGCAACGGATCGCTGCGATAATGCGCAAAAGTGCCGATCTGGGTCAGATACACCAACTCGTCGGCGATGAAGCAATAGGGCAGGGTCAACTGCACGGTCGGGCGGTCGCGGTAGCGCCACTCGACTTCCGACACCAGCGTCAACACCTCGCCCAGCTTGTTGCCCCGGATGGTCGACCCGACCCCCGCCCGGTTCACCAGGTGTGCCTTGCCCTTGTCGTCGCGGCCAAAGCCCACGTGAATGTCGAACGGGCATTTCACCACGAAATACCGGCTTTCCATCTGCACCACCGCCGGGCAGCGACTGGCACTTTTGGCATGCGCCTTGTTGGTCTGCCGAAAGCTCAGCCGCTCTGGCGGGTCATAAAGCACAGCACCCTTGTCGCTGGTCAGAAACCAGCCGACCATCGCAGGCCCGGCTTTTGGCCCCTCGTCCGGCCGCGCGAAACTGACGTTGATTTCCATGCCCTGTCCCATCTTTGCCGCAAGACTCGCGGTAAAGCCCCCGCGCTGTCAATCGACATGTGGCCCGGTGCACACCAGCGGCCTTGACACCCCACGCCGCGCCGATCATCACGCCCGAAAAAGGAGACCGCCAATGGATGACCGCCTGATCGTCGCGCTCGACGTCCCCAACATCCTTCAAGGTCTGGACCTTGTGGCCCGGCTGGGCGACACGGTCAACTTTTACAAGATCGGCCTCGGCATGTTGACGGGTGGCGGGTTGGCGCTGGCCAACGAGTTGAAGAGCGAACACGGCAAACGCATCTTTCTGGACATGAAGCTGTTCGACATCGGCGCCACGATCGAAGCTGCCGTGCGCGGCCTTGCGCAATACGATCTCGATTTCCTGACGGTTCACGGCGATCCGCAAGTGGTCAGCGCCGCTGCGACGGGCCGCGGCGGGTCAGGGTTGAAAATCCTCGCCGTCACCGTGCTGACCTCGCTCGACCGCGCCGATCTGGACGCCAATCTCATCAAGCCGGGCGACTTGGCAGATATCACGCTGGAACGTGCCGCCCGCGCGCTTGATGCCGGGGCCGATGGCGTCATCGCCTCGCCGCTGGAAGCCGCCGCGATTCGTGCGTTGCCGCAAGCGCGGGGCAAGTTGATCGTCACACCCGGCGTGCGCCCCGCGATGGCCGACAAGGGCGACCAGAAACGCACCGCCACCCCTGCCGAGGCGCTGACCAGCGGTGCCGACCACATCGTCGTCGGCCGACCCGTCTGGGCCGCCCGCGATCCTGCAGCGGCGGCCCGCGCGATTGTCGCCAGTTTACTCTGACTCTTGCCGTCAGGCTGCGACCACCGCCTTGGCGACCACCGCCTTGGCGACCACCGCCTTGGCGACCATCTCTTGCACCATCCGGACCTTCCGCGCGCCATAAAGCCGAAGCCCGTCCAGCGACTGGCCACGCGGCATCGGGCCTGTCAAATACTTCATGTCGAACCGCCTAATCCCCAAGGCGGGGACGGCACCGGCAATCTTGCGGGCAATCGTCTCGGGTGATCCGACGCAAAGGCTGCCATGCTCGACCTCGGCCAGATATCGGTCGCGGGTCACCGGCGGCAAAAAATGCCCGCGCCGCAAGCGACCGAACATCTCCGGGGAATACGACCACAACTGTTCGCGCGCCAACTCATCTGTCGCGGCGACATCGCCCGGTGAAGGGATGCCAATCGATCGGGCGTGCTGCCTCAACTGCTGTGCTGCGCGATGATAAATGTCAACATAGGGCACAAACCGCTGCGGATCGCCGACGATGATCGCCAACATCGACTGCAGTTCCTGCCAAACGGCCCGGACCACCGATTCGGGGCTGCCGCCGCCGACGCCGACCTCCCCGCTATTATTCACCAAGCTAAGCTTTTCACCATCGGCGGGCTGTTTTCTGGATTGGGTGGAGTTCCTGCACCGACGGGTCCAGCGTCCGTTTGTGAGGTCCGGGTTGTGAGGTCCGCACGGTTTGTGGTTTTGGGCAAGCGGGTTGGGGTTTCAGGGCTTGCGGGGCGTTTGTGTCGGGCCGGTCATGGGAGGGCATGTCATGGTAGGCCCGTCATCGTGAAGCGGGTCTGGGTGGGCCGGGGGCATCGAGGAGCAAGTGCTGAAGTCCTTGCCGGGGACAGGACGCCGGTAGCGTCACAAAAATTCGGGTTTTTTTCTCGACGATAGTGGCCGCCGACTTGACGAGGGGCAGGCAGAGCCTGTCAGACCGGGCGTGTCGGACCGGGTGCTGCGATACGGCGGGGCTCTGACCAGGGCCGGGTTGCGGAGGAGAAGGTCTTGAAGCGGCGCAGTTTTTGCCCGGAACTGCGCGCACCGCGCTGCAGACGACGCCTCCGGAGGCAGGCTGTTCTCAGCCGGACGGCTGTTCCCGGACCGACGGCTGTTCTGGGACAGACCGAAGACATGGCGCAGCCCGAGCCTGTCGCACCGATCCGGACCCAGTGGCGTGCAACAGGGGCTGTCGGCGCGCGGCAGGATTTCGGTCTTGGGCCGATGTTTGCGGATCTGCCGGAT
>Ga0105052_10007275_pt1 | contig 10880 bp, 8 predicted proteins | sample FRY03_FD_78094 | JGI IMG/M metagenome (GOLD analysis project Ga0105052, IMG submission 78094) | Freshwater microbial communities from Lake Fryxell liftoff mats and glacier meltwater in Antarctica - FRY-03 | ecosystem: Environmental > Aquatic > Freshwater > Ice > Glacier meltwater ... | reverse complement strand
TGAGGGTTGGCGGGGATCATTTCGGGGTCGTCGTGGGCCGGGCGTAGACATGGGCTCGCAATCTATCCATATATGCCCCCCTATGTCGACGCTTCGTCTCGACCGATTCATTTCGGAAGCCCTTGGGGTCTCACGCCAAGACGCCCAGCGCCTCTGTCGCAGCGGCCGCGTTCGCCTCGCGTCGGGGGGCGTCTTGCGCCGCGCGGCGGACCACATCGCAGCGGACGCCGAGGTCCTCGTCGATGAGCGCCCCCTGCCAAAGCGCGGGCCCGTCGTGCTGATCATGCACAAGCCGGCGGGGTTCATCTCGGCGACGACCGACGCTCACCATCGCACGATCCTCGACCTTGTCCCGCCCGAGCTGCGCCGCGCTGGCCTCGCGCCGGCCGGCCGCCTCGACAAGGACACGACGGGCCTCATCATCCTGACCGACGACGGCGCGCTTAACCATCGCCTCACCCACCCGCGTCGCCATCTCCCGAAGACCTATGAGGCGACCCTCGCGGCCCCCCTGCCCTCTGAGGCGATCGACGCGGTGCGCGCCGGCCTAACTCTGGGCGACGGCACGGCCCTCAAGCCGGGGGATCTGACGCTGCTCGCGCCTCTGCCCGACGGCACACCACAGGTTCGGCTCGTGATCCACGAGGGGCGCTATCATCACGTCAAGCGGCTGATGGCCGCGCTGGGCTCGGCGGTGCTGACCCTTCACCGGGTCGCGGTCGGCGGTCTCTGCCTCCCAGGGGATCTTCAGCCGGGCGCATGCCGTCCCCTCCGCGACGACGAGCGCGCCCTGCTCCTCGCTGAGCCCGGCGTGCCTACCGCTGACGCATCATCCGAAAGGTCAGGTTGAGGCGCGGTCCAATATATTTGGTGGTCCTCGGAACGTGATGCTTGAAGTCACGTTGGGTTGAGCCGCCCATCACGAGAAGATCGCCGTGCCCAAGCGACACTTTCAAGCCTGCATCACGCCCTTCATCGGGGCTATTCGGTTTGAGTACAAATCGCCTAGCGTCGCCCATAGACACCGACGCGATCAACACATCGTCGGGCGCGTCGGGACCCAGCTCGGGCTCGTCGTCGGCGTGCGCGCCCATGGCGTCCTTGCCGTCGCGGTAGTAGTTCGCGAGGACCGAGTTGTAGCGGTGGGTCGTGGTCTCGGTGATGAGATCCCTGATCTGACTCAGTGATCTCGTCCAAGGCTCGGGCTCAAAGGTGCGCCCCGACCAAGTGTAGCGCAGGTTTGGGTCCCCGTGCAGGCTCGTTAGCCGCGGCGTGGGCCAGCTCTTGCCGTACACGGTCAGCGTCTCTTGCCGCAGCGGAAGCTCGCTTACGAGCCGCGCCATCCACTCGGCGTGCGGGCTCAGCCAGCCCCGATGGACGTCGCACCAGGCCGTCGCGTTCAGGGCGATGCGTGCGGTGGTCGGGGTGAAGAGATCCAGCGCGATGACCAGGGCTTAGAGGTCCGCCAGCAGCACGCGGCCGTCAAAGCGGCCAAAGATGACGCTCTCTTCGAAGCCATCGCCGAAGCGCACCAAACCCCGCCAGCGATCGACGCCGTCGTTGCTCTGCCGGGCGGCCAAATCGATGCCAGTCGACGCCCGCCGTACCCAGAGGGACCCTCGCTCCCAGAAGCCGGCGGGGTTGTGATCGTGAAGGCGCCGTAGCTCGGCCGAGAGCTCGGGGGCGAGCCACGCGGCGACGGAGTCTATATCCCGGCTAGCGATGGCCGCTGTGAAGCCGTCCAAGAGGGCCTTTTCAACGTCCTCCACGGCTTGCGCGTCGGTGACCAGCTCTGGCTCGGCGGGCGGTTCAGGGACCGTGGCTGGCAGAGCCGTTTGAGTCGCAACGACCGGAGGTGCCTCTGGCGCACCACGTCCACAGCCAGTCACGCTCGTCCCGAAAAGGATGAGGGCGGCGGCTGCGTGGCACAAGGGCGGTAATGAAGAGGACCGCATAACACCTGTGGAGGAGGAAGAGTCGGGGCGACAGGATTCGAACCTGCGACATTCAGCTCCCAAAGCTGACGCGCTACCAGGCTGCGCTACACCCCGATTTCCAAGTGAGGGGTCTACACGAAGACTGGATCCCGGTAAACACCGAAGATCTCCCTAAAGACATCACAGATCTCGCCAAGTGTCACATTTGCTTTCACTGCGGCCATGATCGGGGGCATCAGGTTGTCCGCCCCACGGCACGCTTCACGCACAGCCTCTAGTGCTTCCGCGGCCTTGGTGGCATCGCGGGTTTTCTTCAGGGCGGTGATCCGCGCTCTCTGGTCGATCTCGACCGCCGGATCAATTTTCAGGGTCGGGATGCCGCTGCCCTTGTTGGGACCCTCGTCGATGTACTTGTTCTGCCCCACGATGACGCGCTCGAGCCTCTCGACCTTGCGCTGGTCGTCGAAGGCCGAGTCGGCGATCTCGCGTTGCGGATAGCCTATCTCGACGGCCCGGACGATGCCGCCCATCTCGTCGATCTTATTAATATACTCGAAGGCCGCGGCCTCCATCTTGTCCGTCAGCGCCTCGACGTAGTAGCTGCCGCCCAAGGGGTCGACGACGTCCGCGACGCCGGTCTCGTCCGCGATAAGCTGTTGCGTGCGCAGCGCTACCTTCACCGACTCTTCCGTCGGCAGCGCGTAGGTCTCGTCCAAAGAGTTCGTGTGAAGGCTCTGTGTGCCGCCGAGGACCGCCGCGAGGGCCTGGATAGCTACGCGCGCGACGTTATTAAGCGGCTGCTGGGCCGTCAGTGACACGCCAGCCGTCTGGGCGTGGGTGCGAAGGCGCCACGACTCGGGTTTCTTGGCGCCGAAGCGCTCGCGCATGATCTTGGCCCACATGCGCCGGGCGGCGCGGAACTTCGCGATCTCCTCAAAGAAGTCGTTGTGGACGTCCCAGAAAAACGACAGGCGCTGCGCGAAGCTGTCGACGTCGAGGCCCGCCTCGACGGCGGCCTGCACGTAGCCAATGCCGTCGGCGATGGTGAAGGCCAGCTCTTGGACGGCCGTCGCCCCGGCCTCGCGGATGTGATAGCCGCTGATCGACACGGCGTGCCAGCGCTCGGCGTGGTGGGCGCAGAAGACGATCATGTCGGTGACGATGCGCATCGACGGGCGCGGCGGGCTGATCCATTCCTTTTGGGCGATGAATTCCTTGAGGATATCCGTCTGGATGGTGCCACCGAGCTTCGCGAGCGGGATGCCCCGCTCTTCGGCCAGCGCGAAGTACATCGCGAGGGCCACGATGGCCGGCCCGTTGATGGTCATCGACGTCGTGACCTTGTCAAGTGGGATACCGTCAAAGAGGCGCCGCATGTCCTCAAGGCAAGCGACCGACACGCCCTCGCGGCCGACCTCACCCGCCGACAGCGCGTGGTCAGGGTCGTAGCCCATCAGCGTTGGCATATCGAAGGCGGTCGACAGGCCCGTCTGGCCGTGCTCAAGGAGGTACTTGAAGCGCCTATTCGTGTCTTCGGGTGAGCCGTAACCAGCGAACATACGCATCGTCCAGCGGCGCCCGCGATACATCGATGGATATGGGCCGCGCGTGAACGGGTACTCACCCGGGCGGCCGATGTGTGCTGGGGCCCCGCCTTCGGGCTCGTAGAGGGCGCGAATTCGAAGACCGCTCATCGTGCGGGGGTCTTTGTCTTCGGCGGTCGGGTCGGACTTCTTGGTGGAGTCGGACATGGCTAGTATTTCCTTGGGTTAGGTGGCCAGCCACGGGCTGGTGGCGGCGCAGTCGCGGGACGGTAACACAGGCTCGCCGTCTTCGGGAACGGGCCATCCGCAGAGGCCATGTTAACGCAAAGGTTGCCCCCAGATCTGGGTCAAATCCGCCGTTTCGGGTGCGGGTGGCCCTCAATCCACTCTCGCCGACTGCGTTGCATGGTGGTAAAGGGCCCCCATGGATTTTGCACGCGGCGACTTTATCGATAATCAGTGGATCAAACCAAGCAGCGCAGGTTTCATCCGCAGTATTAACCCGGCCACCGACGGCGACGTCGTCCTCGAGGCGACGACCGACACGGCCCACGCGCAGCTCGCGGTCGACGCCGCGGCCCGCGCTTGGCCCGCCTGGGCTGCCCTGACCTCCGACGAGCGACTCGCCCTCTTGCGTCGCTTCGGGCGCGAGCTGGCGCCCCGCATCGAGTCCTTGGCTCGCGCCATCACCTCGGAGATGGGCAAGACCATCCGCGAGGCGCGCATCGAGGCCAACTCGCTTTTGCAGCGCATCGATCTCGTGGCCGAGCAGCAGCTGCCCCTCGTCAGGCCGTGGAGCCCCGCCGGCATCGCTGGCGAGTGCCGCTACCACCCCCTCGGGGTCATCGCGGTCCTTGGGCCGTTCAACTTCCCGCTGCATCTGTGCCACGCGCATATCATCCCGGCCCTCGCGACCGGAAATACCGTGGTGGTCAAACCTTCTGAGCGCACCCCCCTGTCCTTCCAGCGCTACATGGAGGCTTGGGCCGCCGCTGGCCTACCACCCGTCCTGCAGATGGTTCAGGGCGGCGTGGACGTCGGCAAGGCCCTCTTACAAACGAAGCAGCTCGCGGGCGTCGCCTTTACCGGCTCATGGCGCGGCGGGCACGCGATCCAGAAGGCCCTCCTAGACCGCCCCGAGGTCCTGCCGGCCCTCGAGATGGGCGGCCAGAATATGGCCATCGTGCTTGAGGACGCCGACCTCGACCAGGCTCTCGAGGGGGTCATCCTCGGCGGCTTCCTGACGACCGGCCAGCGCTGCACCTGCACGTCTCGCGTGCTATTGCAGCGCAGTGTTGCTGATGCTTTTATCGATAGGCTTGTGAACGCGACGCGCCAGCTGACCTTTGGTGATCCGACGACCGACGTCTTTATGGGCCCGATGGCCTCCGTCGGCGATCGCGACCGGATGGAGGCCCTCTGTCGCGCAGGCCGCGAAGCCGGCGCCACGGCCATCCTTGAGGCCACGACGCGCCCCAACGGCGCATGGAGAGGCCCCTCGATTCATATGATCTCCAAGGATCACGACTCGGACTATACCCGCGAGGAGGTCTTCGGGCCCGACCTCGCGATTACGATCGTCGATGGCCTCGAAGACGCCATCGAGGTCGCTCGCAAGAGCCCCTTCGGCCTCTCGATCGCGGTCTTTTCGGCGCGCAGAGCCGCCTTTGAGGCGGTCTACCTCCAGACCCGCGTCGGCTGTGTGAACTGGAACCGCTCGACGAATCGGGCCTCAGGGGCCATGCCCTTTGGCGGCGTCGGGCGCTCAGGCAACTTCCGGGCCGCCGGCTCGGACGCCGTCCGCTACACGACCTATCCTGTGCAGGTGCAATGGAACGAGCCAGGCATCCTCGAGAACGACGTCCACGTCAGCCGCGCGATGCAGGCGGCTGATCCCGTCTCGACCCTCGAGAGCCGCCACCGCCTCGAGGAGGCGCTGGAACCCTGGGGTCTCTACCCCGAGTTCGGCTCCGACTCGGCCATCACCGCCATGCGCCTACCGCTGACGCAGCTCGACCAAGCCGGCGCCACCCTCTCGCGTCCCTTCGTCGACGCCTTGCGCGCTAGGGGCATCACGGCCGAGCTCGCCAACGACGCCGTGCGCGTGACCCTCATCCCCAGCGACACTGAGATCAAGAAGACTGCGCGGGCCCTAGCCGACACCCTCTTCGAGCTCCGACACCTGCATCCATCACGCTTTCTCGGCCGCCGCCCAGCCGGCTCTCGAGTGCCAGACGGTGACGCGCTGAACCTGCCGCGCTCGGCCGCTTTCATGAAGCGCCTCGTCGGAGACTCGTTCGTGCCGGACGACAAGAAGCCGGCGGTCATCGACCTCTACCGCAGCGCCGGCCCCTACTTGACCAGCGTTGACGACGACCCGATCGCTCTGTTCGACGCCGCCAGCCAGATCGCGACCCACGCCGGCGGCCTCAACCCGCCGCCCGTGCTCGAAGCCATCCACATGGGTCGCTTCGGCGCCACGCCGATTGAAGACGGCGGCCCCGAGGACCTGGCGGCGCTGACCCGCCTCGCGACGCTGATCCGGGGACATGCGCCTGCGCTGCCCCATGTCCGCTTCTGCAACTCGGGCGCCGAGGCCAACGAGGTCGCCCTCGCGACGGCCTCGGTGCAGCGCCCGGGGCGAAAGGGCGTCATCGCCTTCCGCGGGGCCTTCCATGGCCGGACGATGCTCGCCATCCACTCGACGTGGAATCCGGCCAAGCGTATTCGCTTTGAGATCGAGGGCTTTCAGACTCGTTGGGTGGACCTGCCCGTCGACGACCGGCCCGCCGTGAAACACGCGGATCCCGCTGGTTGGCTGGACTTCTGGGCCCAAAAGCCGGCCTCGCGCGATGCGTCCTTCCCGTCCGACTCCGACCCCCTCCTCGCGACCGAGATCGCCTCCCTCAGCGAGGTCGAGGCCCAACTCGCAGACGACGGCGTCGTGGCCATCATCGCCGAGCCGATGCAGGCCGAGGGTGGCGAGCGCTACTGCACGAACCGCTTCTTCCGTGCGCTCCGGACCGTCGCGACCCGCGCCGGGGTGCCCTTCATCATGGACGAGGTCCAATGCGGCTTCCACCTTGGCGGGCCCTTCTTTTGGCACGCGCGCCTTGAGCTGCCCACCCCGCCCGACCTCGTGACCTGCGCGAAGAAAGCCCAGGTCGGCGTGACCCTGTCGCGCTGGCCGGTGCCGGTCTCCAGCGAGACCTCCGCAGCCGCCGCGATCCGCGGGACTATCTACGGTGAGACCCTCGCCGCGACCCCGCCGGGGGCCGAGATGTGCGCCGCGGCAGCCGGACTTCAGGCCTTGGCCGCCGAGTTCCCGACCCTCGTGCTCAACCCGCGCTTTACGGGGTGGTCTTTCGGGTTCGATCTCCCGACCGTGCCCGAGCTCAACCACCTCGTAAACGAGCGCCTCTGGCGCGGCTACATGATCTACGGCGCCGGCGATCGCGGCCTCCGCTTCCGCTTCCACTCGGAGGTCACCGAGACCCACGTCGAGGCCCTATTTCAGCGCCTCCGCGCCTCGCTACGACGCCTCGCCGACGTGGCGACGCCCTCGACCGGGACCTCGTGGGAGCGTGGCGGCACGGATGAGCTGGCCGACCTCGCGCCGCGCTGGCCAACGACCCCCGCGGGCAAGCTCCCGTCAAACTACCACTTATTGCAGATCAAGGCATCTGACTGGGGTGATATTCGCAAGCAATACGAGTCTTTGCAGGGTCTCGTGTACGAGCCAGCACGCCAGGACGACTTTGAGCACTTCGCGGCGCTGATGGAAGATCCCGACGCGGTGTGTTTCGCCGTCGTCCAAGGCGCCGCAGCCCTTCCCCCGCGTGGCACCTTGGTGGCGGCGACGGTGGCCTTCCCGCTAGAGCACTTCCAGGACCTCGATGGGCCCTTGCAGGACCCGACCCTTGGGCACGCTGAGACCATCTATTCGGCCGACCTGACGGTGCACCCCGACCATCGGTCCCTTGGCCTCGGCTGGATCCTGAAGGAGGCGCAGCTCAAGGGCGCGATGGCCCTTAAGCGCTCTGACGGGGCCCCGCGCTACGCGTTCATGACCGGCCGCAACAAGGTCGGCGAGACCGCCACGATGGCCCGCATCAACGACGCCTATGGCGCCTGGCGTGTGGCGCGCTTTGGCGGCCAATATGGCGGCAACAACAATAATAACGGCGGCGAGACCGACTACTACCGCATCAGCCTCCTCGGGCCGCGCCTCGGCGCTCGTGCGCGGATCGAGCTGGCGCCGTCCACGGCCCACGGTCGTGACTTCGAGACGGGCCTCACGCGCCGTCTCGGCGATGTCCGCGCGCCGCGCACGGGCACGAACGAGCTCCGCGACGCCTATCGGGATGGTCTCTTTAACGGCAGCCTCGCGAACAAGCTCTCTCTCTGCAACTTCGTGACCCCCGGCCTCGTCCGGGTCCACGAATACTTGCGGCTGCAAGCACCGAAGTCCCTCGCGCACCTCATCTTGGCCTCGGGCCGGTCTGAGGCGCTGGATAAGGCCCTGCGCTCCCTCAAGTTCCACCGCGGTGCCGGCCGGACGGTGCTGGCCCTCGGGCCGGTCCGGGCTGGCATGTCGTCAGCCGCCGCCCGCTCGGTGTCTTTGCCCGAGGACCACCCGCTGAACTGGTTCGGCTGGCCTACCCTGCCCGACCCCTCGGTCGAGCCGGACAAGTGCTTGGCTGCGCTGCGAAAAGTCCTCTCCGAAAAGCCCCCTGAGTCCATCTTGGCCGTCGTCACCGAGCCCCTCTTCGCGGCGACGGCCCGCGCCATCCCTGAGACCTTCTGGGCGCCGCTGCGGGCCATCTTAGACGAGCACGGCATCCCTCTCCTGCTCATTGAAACCGCGACGGGTGGCTATCGCTCTGGGCGGGGTCTATGGCGATCGGACACCCTCGCGGTTCAAGCGGACGCGCTCGTCTGGTTCCCGGGCGGTCAGAACGGCATCGGGTTCGCCTCTGATAAGTATTATGTCGCGGAGAAGCTCACCCTCATCTCCACGTGGGACGGCGACGAGATGGGCCTTCAGCGCCTCATGATCGAGCTCCGCACCGCGCGCCGTCTGCCAGTCGAGGCCCTCGGCCGCGAGCTTCGGACGACCCTTCAGGCCTTCGGTACGGTTCGGGGTGAGGGTCTGTTCCTGGCCCTTGAGGTCCCTCAGCCGGACGTCGTCGTTCGCCGTCTTGGTGACCGTGGCTTCCGCGTGAGCTTGACCGAGGACCGCCTCGTGCTCTTCTGCCCGCCTCTGAACGTCACGCGTGAAGAGATCGCGGCGCTCGGCCAGGCCCTCAAAGAGGTCATCAGCCTATGAGTCACGGCTCTAAAGTGGTCGCCGACGCCACGGCGGCGCTCGCGGATCTCGCCGACGGCGCCTCGATCATGGTCGGCGGCTTTGGTCTGTGCGGCAATCCCGAGCACTTGATCGACGCTTTGGCGGCCTCCGGGCGCCAAGGCCTGACGATCATCTCGAATAATTGCGGCAACATGGGCAAAGGCCTCGCGATCCTCTTGCAGCAGCACCAGGTCAAGGCGTGGAAGGGCTCGTTCATGGGGGGCAACCCCGATATCCAAGCGCAGCACGCCTCTGGGGCCGTCGACGTCGAGCTAATCCCTCAAGGCACCCTCGCCGAGCGCATCCGCGCTGGTGGTGCGGGGATCCCGGCCTTCTTTACGCCGACGGGCGCGGGGACCGTGGTCGCCGAAGGCAAGGAAGAGCGCACCTTTACCGGGCCTGATGGCCGGGCGCGTAAGTGCGTCTTGGAGGCCGCGTTGACGGCCGACTATGCCTTCGTGCGCGCAGCCCGCGGCGACGCCTACGGAAACTTGCAGTTTCATGGGACGACCCAGAACTTCCAGGTCGCCATGGCGATGGCTGGGCGAATTACCATCGCCGAGGTCGACGAGCTCGTGCCCGTCGGCGCGATCCCGGCCGACGCGGTGCATCTACCGGGCATCTTCGTGAAGCGCGTCTTCGAGGCCCGCGAGCACCGGGACCTCATCGAGCATCGCACGACCCTGCCACGGCCCGCCTAAGGCCACGCACGGACAAAAGCCGCCGGCCTCAGAGATAGGGCCGGCGTTGTCATTTCTGACGTTTTGTCAGATGACTCTCCGTCAGGCTCTGGGAGCCAGTCAGTCAGGTGCGAGCCCAAAGTCCCTCGCGACGCAGCAGGGCTCCGAGCTGGCCGCATTCATCACGTGATTGCACGGATACGAGCCGCGCGTATCTCCAGTGATTTTGCTTCTTTAGCACGGCCGATTTTTCGATAGAGTGCGGCCATGTTCTCAAGGCTCGTGGCTACTTCGGGATGGTCCGGGCCGAGGGCCTTCTCGTCGATCGCCAGCGAGCGCTTATAGAGCGGCTCAGCCTGCGCGTACTGGCCCTGGGTGCCGTAGAGTTCCGCGAGGTTGTTCAGCTCCCCTGCCATATAGGGATGGTCCGGACCGAGGGCCCTCTCCTTCATCGCTAGAGCGCGCTTGTAGAGCGGCTCGGCCTGCGCGTACTGGCCCTGGGTCTTTTAGAGCAACGCGAGGTTGTTCAGGCTCTCGGCTACATTGGGATGGTCCGAGCCCACCGTTTTTTCGGCCACATCAAGCGCCTTCTTTTCTACCACCGCAGCGCGGTCATACTCGCCCTTCTGGTAGAGCGACTTCGCTTCCTCGTTGAGCACCTCCCACTCGACGTCTTGCTCCGCACGGCAGGACGCCGCCGCTCCAAAAAACAGGAGCAGGAGAAATACGGTCACTGGTGTTTTCATGGGATCGCTCACTGTTTGGCTAACGAGAGGTAAGGGACGCGCCGTTTGCGGCGCGTCCCTTTTGAGGAGGGCGGTGAACCGGCTGTCGTGGAAGAGGTCGACGTCGACGTCGACGTCTTCGGCGAACGTACAGAAGATGCAGCGCATCAGAAAGAGGGCGACGTCGTGGGGCTCGTGAGACGCGCCGAGGCTGGCGGCGAGGGCGGGGACAAGCCCCGCCCGTACATAAGCTACGGTAATATGGAGGATTTCCTTAGCTTGGCTGCCGCGTCTTGCGCCTCTGATAGCGGTGGTCTGGTGGGGTACGTCGAGGTCAGACCGAAAGACCTCGATCCTTTCCATCGTGGCTTTCTATGCCTTTCCAGAAAGTCCCGAGGTATTGTCAGCGTCTTCCTTCGCCTTTTTAGAAAGTCCCGCGGCATCGTCAGCGTCCTCCTTCGCCTTTCCAGAAAGTCCCGAGGCATCGTCAGCGTCCTCCTTCGCCTTTCCGGAAAGGCCCAAGACATCGTCAGCGTCCTCTTTCGCCTTTCCGAAAAGGCCCAAGGGATGGCTCCGGTCAACAATCACAAATCGATGCCAATCTCTGGGTCAGATCGATTCACGACCGCCTCCACGCCACGATT
>Ga0105052_10007270_pt1 | contig 10890 bp, 7 predicted proteins | sample FRY03_FD_78094 | JGI IMG/M metagenome (GOLD analysis project Ga0105052, IMG submission 78094) | Freshwater microbial communities from Lake Fryxell liftoff mats and glacier meltwater in Antarctica - FRY-03 | ecosystem: Environmental > Aquatic > Freshwater > Ice > Glacier meltwater ... | reverse complement strand
TCTCCAGCCTTCAACAAGACTATTTGCTGAATTGTTTGGGATGATGTCGTTTGGAACAACAACGTTTTGTCCATTCATTGCTGAACAGGAAATTAGAATTGCTGCAAAAGCGGCGAATCCTGTGTTTAAGTTAAGTTTTTTCATAGAAGCAGGTTAAGTAGTTAAGTTAGATTTTAAAGTTATTCTCGGCCAAGTTAATGAAATAAATCTTTTAAAATCTTACATCAAAAAAGTAATTTGTTATATTATTCACACATTCTGATTGGCAGTATCGTTGAAGAATAATACGTAATTAGGAATTACTAAAAAAAAACACACAAATACTGATTATATGAATATTAAAATGATTTAAATTAATTTGATAATTCAATATTTAGAATAATAAATTCTCATTAAAGTTCGTCTTTAGAATCTCCTGATGTCGTTGCACTAGTCGGAAAAATGCTCATTTACAAAAGTAAACTGCGCTTTTTCGGCCTTCGTGCGCCTAATCAGAAGCCTCTATAGTTCAAACTTCTGACTCTGTGGACAGACACTAATTAGAGTCTGTCTATAGAGTCTCCTGATGTCGTTGCACTAGTCAGAAAAATGCTCATTTACAAAAGTAAACTGCGCTTTTTCGGTCTTCGTGCGCCTAATCAGAAGCCTCTATAGTTCAAACTCCTGACTCTGTGGACAGACATTAATTAGGGTTCAATAAAAAGTCAGAAACACGTCAGATGCGAGACAAGAGGATTTTATGACGTACAAATAGTACTTCAAAATACTCTTAACGAAGCTGATGGTGTGTTACTGGCTAAGCCAAATTCTAGAAAACAATAAAAATAATAATTTGTGATGCATACAATCTGATCAATTTGGTCAAATAATGCACACCAAATCAAAATTTAAACATTATAACATTAACATAATCAGAATTTTAGGTGTTTTTATTGAACCCTAGTTTAGCAAAACACCAAGTATTTTTATTGGTTTATCTTGAGTTGACAAAGCAGAATCAGCAAGTCTGTTCCTTGGTTAGAAATCGTGTTCAATGCCCCGAGATTTAAAGCCTTCTCTGGTCAAAGAAAGAAACAAAGAAATAGCGCGGATTTTTTTTTACTATTTCCCAGAAAATGCTGGTCTTTTTTGTAATACCTAAAGTCTATTGAAAACAGGAACAGATGAAAATACAGATGGGCTGTGGGAATTCTTTCCGAAAGAAACAGACTTCACTAATGTATCAAAGTAAGAAGTCAGTAAAATTAACCGATTGATTAATAAAAGACCAAGAGAAACATTGGATGACAAAAATCAGATTGAGCAATAGAGGCATTATTTTCACAACTTTATTTTTGCACTCGCGAGTTGAGACGACCTTTGTACCGTTAAATTTGTACATTCACATGAATGAATCATGTCATATTAAGTATTCTATTCATTGTGTTTTCTCATGTATTAGTTGGGCAATCAACTTTTATTAAGGAGATAAATAATGCTGCATTTGGTTCTGCATTGCGTGTGGTGCCAGCAGAAAATCAATCTTGGGCCGTTTATTCTAAAGATAGTTTAAAGCTATGTAAATTTAATAGTTGTGGAGATATTATCTGGAATTATCGATATCAAATTCCCAATGAAACCAATTCACTAAGTGATTTTATTGCCACACAGGATGGTGGCTTTTTAATTTTATCAAGAGCCCCAAGTGATTCTGGTAATAGTCCAAGCCTAACAAAGATTAATTCAGCGGGTTTAATTACTTGGTCTTATTCTTATGCACAAGATGGTTTTGATTATTATCCTTACACTGTAACTCAAGATATACAAGGCAATTTCGTTGTTTTCGCGAACCTAACAGAAGTGAGTACAAACAACTTTTTCAATTTAATATTTAGAGTAAATTCATCAGGAGCTATCATGGATGTTCAATTGTATAATTATGGTTGGGTTTGGGGCGGTTCGATAAGCACTAGCGATGGGGGAATTCTATTACGGGCTGGAAATAATTTAATTAAATTGAATCCGAATTTATCAGTTCAATGGGTGTCTTTAATTCTTTCTGGGACCTATAATTATTTTTCGCCTATCGAAGTTTCAAATGGATATATTTTTTCTGGTTATTCTAATGTTGGACAATTAATTACCTATTTTAAAATCGATTTCCAAGGTAATTTAATGTGGGGAGGAGGGAAGCAAAGTAATATTGTCGGCTCTCCTAAATACCTTCAGCGAAAATCAAATGGTAATTTAGCAAGTTTGTTTCTGCAAACTAATTCAGGAGTGCAATACACTACTATTGCTGAATTTGATGAAGAAATGAATTTAATCAATCAAAATTCATTTTCTAATGGTAGCCTGAATGGTTTGGATATGTGCTTCTTAACCGATGATATTCCATTGGTCGTTGGAACTAATCTTGGAAAACCCTTTTATGCGAAATTAGATCAATCCTATTTATCCGGTTGTGATATTAACCAAGCTCCAATCACATTTACCGTAATTCCAATTTCTTCAAATAGTAATACAATTTTAGTAAACGCCCATAACCTGACTGCTATATCAAATGATTTTTCTTCAAGTACTTCGACTTTGTCAACAACGGGCATTTGCTCTGTTACTAAGGTTTTAGATTTAGGAAACGACACTGTTATTTGTGGTGGTTCAACATTAACTCTTCAAAATCAAACAAATGATATATTTGACCATTACAATTGGTCAACTGGAGAAACAACTTCTTTTATCACGGTCTCAGAACCCGGCAGATATTGGCTTTTAGTATACGATGATTGTGACGTGAATCGAGCTAATGATACCATTTGGATAGAGCTTCTTCCAGCAATAAAAGCCGATTTAGGCGATGATCGATTGGTTTGTGAAAATGAGCCTAAGTTCCTCATAAAACCAACGTGCTTCGATTGTCAATTTCAATGGAATACTGGTGATTTAACCGATTCTATTTCAATTTCTAAAGCTGGGATTTATTGGTTAGAAATAATAAGTGCAAATGGCTGTCAGTCTATCGATTCTGTTGAAATAGATTTTGGTAAATGTTCATGCGATTTATACCTGCCAAATGCATTTAGTCCAAATAATGATGGATTAAATGACACATTTTCACCCAAATTTGAGTGTAATATTGTAGATTATTCCATGTTGATTTTTAACCGCTGGGGTGAGTTGATTTATTCTTCAACTAGCTCCTTAGATTCTTGGGATGGAAATTATAATAATAAACGAGTCGCGGTAGATATTTATAGTTACAGATTGACGTATACATCGGCTTTTTTGAATGTAAATCAATCTCCTATCATTGAATTAGGATCGATTAGTATTGTAAATTAAAATACTGCCGCTGTGCATGGCATAGCTTGATCTTAAAGATTGGAATATCACATTTTAATTTAGTCTCGGTTTAGAAGTATTAAATAGTAGAAAAACAAATCTTTTATTCGACGGCTTATTTCAGCAAATCCAAATCAGGTTGAGCATATTTATACACCTTGAAATAAATGGTAGTTTTAGTCTGATTCACGCCTTCAATTAGTGAAATTTCATCCACAAACTTTACCAAATGCTCATTGTCCCTGCACATCACATCAACCTCTAAATCATAATCGCCTGAAGTCATCGCAAGAAAACTGACTTCCTTAAACTTCGCTATTTCTTTTGCTACCTTTTCTTTGAATGTCGCTGGTCTAACATATACAGCAATGTGAGCATACGAATGAAATCCAACCTTATCGGCATTAACACGACCAATAATGCTTACTGTTTCATCTTCTATGAGTTTATTCACGCGTGTTCTAATAGTGCCCACCGAAACCTTTAACTTTTCGGCCATTACCGTAAAACTCATTCTGCCATCCTGCTGAAGGCAAGAGAGAATGTTAAAATCGAGTTCATCTAAAGGGTTTTGATGCTTATTCATCTTTGATTTGTACAAATATCAAAATTCCGACTGAAAAATCAACCTCTAAAGTTGCTTTGTATTAAATAATTTATAATTTCACATCTCTTAAACTGAAATATTTATAGTTAATGAAATATCCTGCAATCCAGAATTTTATCAACGGTAAGTTTGTAAATTCTTCATCTTCAAAGAGTTTGAACGTGGTTTCACCGCTCGATGGAAACCACCTTTCTACAGTGCCTTTGTCCTCTGCTTCCGATTTGAATCAAGCTGTTGAAGCTGCCAAAGCTGCATTTCCATCTTGGAGCAAAACTCCGATTAAAGAACGCGTTCAGGTATTCTTTCGCTATAAATACTTGCTAGAGAAGAACTTAAAGGAATTGGCAGAATTATGTTCCGAAGAAAACGGTAAAACATATGCTGAATCGGTTGCTGAAATTGAGAAGTGCATCGAGTTAACCGAGTTTGCAACATCACTTCCGCAGTTAGTAACAGGTGAAGTTCTTGAAGTAAGCCGCGGAGTTGAATGCCGCACCGAGCACGTCGCTATTGGCGTTGTAGCTTCGATCGTGCCTTTTAATTTTCCTTCCATGGTTCCCAATTGGACAATTCCAAATGCCATCGCTTTAGGAAATTGCATGATCATGAAACCATCTGAGAAAGTTCCGTTGAGTTGCGGTCGTTTAGCCGAATTACTTAAAGAGGCGGGCTTGCCGGATGGTGTATTTAATGTTGTTCACGGCGACGTTGAAATCGTTGAAGCAATTTGTGATCACCCAACTATTGAAGCTGTATCATTCGTTGGTTCTACAAAAGTGGCTAAAATTGTTTACCAACGCGCAACTCATAATTATAAGCGTTGTTTGTCATTAGGTGGCGCTAAAAACCATTTATTGGTACTCCCGGATGCTATTCCTGGCATGACTGCGCAAAATGTAGCTGCTTCTATGTCTGGTTGTGCCGGACAGCGCTGTATGGCTGCATCTGCAATGATTGGAGTTGGTAACATCGATCATATCGTCGAAAAAATATGTGACGAAGCTCGCAAAATTATTCCTGGCGAAAATCTTGGTGCAGTAATCAACAAAGAATCAAAAGAAAAAATTGAAAAATATATTGGTGAAGCTGAACGCGATGGGGCGAAAATCCTTGTTGATGGCAGAAATACAAATGTTGCAGGTAAAGATGGAGGTTATTATGTTGGACCAACGGTAATCGATCATGTGACACCTGAAATGAGTGTTGCTCGTGAAGAAATCTTCGGTCCCGTTATTTCAATTATTCGCACAAATACAGTCGATGAGGCTTTAGCAATCGAAAATGCGAATCCATACGGAAATGCTGCGAGTGTGTTCACTCAAAATGGTGCAATGGCGCGCTATATAATTGAGAAAGCAAGTGCTGGTATGATTGGAATTAATGTTGGCGTTCCTGTTCCTCGTGAACCATTTAGTTTTGGTGGTTGGAACGAAAGTAAGTTTGGAGTTGGCGATATCACTGGAAAAAGCTCCATCGAATTTTGGACAAAATTGAAAAAGAGCACTACCAAATGGAATGCTGAAGCCGGCGTTAATTGGATGAGTTAATTGCTTTGTATTTTCAAATTTAATTCAGCAATAATTATTAAATAGCATTTTTAATGAGTACTTCAACAGAATCCCAATCAAAACAAATTGCTCAGGATAGCCTAGATTATACCTTGTTTTCTTGGTCTAAACAAAAAGGAATAAATCCACTTGCTATCGATTATGGTAAGGGAGTTTATCTCTATGATTACGATGGTAATAAAATCATCGATTTCAGTAGTGGATTAATGAACGTTAATATTGGTCACGGTCATCAACGTATTACTGATGCTGTTGTCAAGCAAATGCAGAAAGTATCTTACGTTACACCAAGTTGTGTTACAGAAGTGCGCGGTTTACTTGGAAAAAAGTTGGCTGAAATTTGTCCAGGTGATTTAAACAAGGCATTTTTTACCGTGTGCGGAGCTACATCAACCGAAAATGCTATAAAACTCGCGCGATTATTTACTGGTCGTCATAAAATTTTATGTCGCTACCAATCATATCATGGTAGTAGCAATGCTTCTATGACTGCCTCTGGTGATCCGCGAAAATTACCAGTTGATGGTCAACAAGCGCCCAATTTTATGCACTTCGATTTACCAATTGCCTACCGTTGGGAATATGGAAATGAGAATTTCTTGAAAGAAGCTGTTGAAAGCCTCGAACGCATGGTTGCCTATGAAGGTGCTGCGAACATTGCTGCAATTATGCTTGAAGGCGAAAGTGGTTCTTCTGGTTGCTTGAAATATCCTGTTGGATACCTAAAAGCGGTGCGCAACTTATGCGATAAATACGGAATTCTATTGATCATTGATGAAGTTATGAGTGGTTTTGGCCGTACCGGGAAATGGTTCGGTTTCCAACATCACGATATCGTTCCTGATATGATTGCCATGGCAAAAGGCCTTACTTGTGGTTATTTACCCTTCGGTTGCTTAATGGTTAGCGATAGAATTGCTGCGAAATTCGATGATACAATGTTAGCCATAGGTTTAACGTATTCGGCTCATCCTGTTGCGTGTGCGGCTGCATTGGAGACGTTAAAAATATATGAAGATGAGCATTTAATTGAAAATGCTGCCGCGATGGGAAATTACATGGATAGCCGCATCGAAGATTTAAAGAAAATTCACTCAAGCATCGGCGATTGGAGAAATACAGGTTTACTTGGATGTCTCGAATTAGTAAAAAATCGCACTACAAAAGAAGCAATGGCACCTTTTAACGCCATGCCATCTGAGATGGTCGTAATGAATAAAGTTGCGGGAAAATTGCGTGAATTAGGTTTGTACACATTTGTTCGATGGAGCTACATATTTATTGCGCCGCCTTTGTGCATCACGAAAGAGCAAATTGATGAAGGTTTGGCCATTATTAGTGAGGCTCTTAAGATTGCAGATGCGGCATACGAAGGCTAATTTGACACATTATTTATGCAAGAAAACACAAGCCTTTATTCTGAAGATTTAGCTCCTGTGCCTTTTAACAAGCGCACTTGGGGAACGTGGAATTATGCCGCGTTATGGATCTCAATGAGTTTGTGCATTCCAACATACATGCTTGCCAGCTCATTAATAGAAGGAGGAATGAATTGGTGGCAATCTATTTTGACCATTTTTCTTGGAAATAGTATTGTATTAATTCCAATGATTTTAAATGGTCATGCTGGCGCGAAATATGGAATTCCATTTCCAGTATTTGCTCGTGCTAGTTTCGGGACAACCGGAGCTAATATTCCAGCAATTCTTCGAGCAATAGTTGCCTGTGGTTGGTTCGGAATTCAAACGTGGATCGGTGGTTTTGCACTCTTTCAAATGTTCCGACTTTGGTGGCCAGGTCTTGAAACTATGGCTCAAATTTTCCCTGATTCATGGACGCTAGAAACTGGACCCGCCATCTGTTTCCTGCTTTTTTGGTTACTCAATATGTTCGTTGTTTATTTAGGTGTAGACAGCATTCGTAAATTATTGGTCTTCAAGGCCGTATTTCTTCCCATTGCAGCCTTGGCCTTATTGTTTTGGGCAATCGATGCTGCAGATGGAATTGGTATTATTTTAAGTGCACCATCAAAATTTAATAATTCTTCAGAATTCTTTCATTTCTTTTTTCCTGCCCTCACGGGGATGGTAGGATTTTGGGCAACATTATCGCTTAATATTCCCGATTTTACGCGCTACGCAATTTCTCAAAAAGCACAAATTCGTGGACAAATAATTGGTTTACCGCCAGCAATGACATTATTCGCATTTATTGGCGTTGTTGTTACTTCTGCAACTGCAATTGTTTTTGGAACTACTATTTGGGATCCAGTGGAATTAGCTGGGAAATTCGAAAGTAAAATGTTGGTCAGTGTTGCTATGATTGCTGTTGCTATTTCCACATTAGCAACGAATATTGCTGCTAATATTGTAAGTCCGGCGAACGATTTTGCGAATTTAGCTCCACAAAAAATAAATTTTAGAACGGGTGGTTATATTACGGGAATTATCGGAATTCTTATTTTTCCTTGGAAATTAATTGCAGATCCTTCAGGCTATATTTTTACTTGGCTTGTTGGTTATTCCAGTCTTTTAGGCCCTGTCGGGGGAATTATGATTGTCGATTATTATTTCATCCGAAAGCAAAATTTAATTCTCAACGATTTATATAATCCCAAAGGAATTTATTCTTTTAAATCAGGATTTAACCTAGCTGCATTGTGGGCATTAATTATTGGGATAATTCCCAATATTCCTGGATTTCTAGTAAACATTAACGTCGTTGTTTCGGATACTTTCCCTTCCTTTATTGTTGCATTATATAACTATGCATGGTTTGTTGGGTTTGGGTTAAGTGGATTTGTTTATTGGCTATTAATGAAGAAAAAATACGTATCATGAAAACAAAAGAGGGCGTTTGTCCGGAATGTGAAGGTATTGTCATAGGTCGTTCTGATAAGATATTTTGTAGCTAGACCTGCCGAAATGCCAACAAGCGTAAACGAGTTCAAAGCAAAAAAGAGGAAGGTTTGAAATTTAGATTTTCTGGTCAAACGCCTTAATTCAATAAATATGATTTTGTTAGCTATTCAATTGGTTTTAAATTTTCAGAGACCAGCTTTTTTTGATAGTTTTATATTTTAACATTAAACACTTTATTTTATGTCGATTCTGATAAAAAATGGTCGAATAATAACGGCTACTGATGATTACGTTGCGGACATTTTTATTGAAAATGAGACGATATCAGCTATCGGGAGAAATCTTACTGTAGTGGCAAATCAGGTTATTGACGCCAAAAACAAGTTGGTGTTTCCCGGAGGAATAGACCCGCATGTGCATTTGGAAATGCCTTTTATGGGAACTTATTCCAGCGATACTTATGAAACAGGCACGCGCGCAGCGTTGTATGGCGGAACTACAATGGTTATTGATTTTGTCTTGCAAACCCAAGGTAAATCCCTTTATGCCGCTTTAGAAAATTGGCAAAGCCGTGCAACTAATAATTGTGTTAGCGACTACTCTTTTCACATGGCAGTTACTGATTTCAATAAGGAAACCAAGAAGGAAATTAAGCAGATGATTGAAAAAGAAGGGATTGTTTCTTTTAAAACGTTTATGGCTTACAAAGGAGCTTTGATGATTAACGACCGCCAAATGGTGGAGTTGATGATGGAAGTAAAAAAACATAATGGTATTGTTACCGTTCACGCTACCAACGGAGATATTATAGATGCTTTAATTGCTAAACATAAAGAAGAAGGGAAATTGTCTCCGTTGTATCATTATATTTCTCAACCAGAGGTTACAGAAGCAGAGGCATCGTCACGATTTGTAGACATGTGCAATTACGTTGATAATCCCGGCTATATCGTGCACATGACTTGCGAAGGTGCTTTGAACGCAGTGAGGCAAGCTACACAAAGGAATCAAAAAATGTTTGTTGAGACGTGTATTCAATATCTTATTTTGGATGCGTCTCTTTATGAAAAAGATTTCGATGGTGCCAAATGGGTAATGTCGCCACCTTTGAGAGAGAAAAAAGACCAAGCCGCCTTATGGGCAGGATTGAATCAAGGATTAGTTCAGGTTGTAGCAACAGACCACTGCCCATTTAAATGGGAACAAAAACTACTGGGTAAAGATGATTTTTCTAAAATTCCAAATGGGCATCCTGCAATAGAACATAGAGTTGAATTATTATTTTCTGAAGGAGTTGCTAAAGGTAAAATATCACTCAATAAATTTGTTGAGGTAACATCGACTAATGCGGCAAAAATCTTCGGGATGTTTCCAAAAAAAGGTACAATTGCCATAGGAAGTGATGCTGATATTGTCTTGTTTGATCCGAATGAAAAACACATACTTTCTGCAAAAACTCACCACATGAATGTAGATTACAGCGCTTATGAAGGATGGGAAGTAACAGGAAAAGTAAAAACCGTTTTACTTCGCGGAAAAGTGGTTGTTGAGGATAATGAATGCAAAGTGCAAAAAGGTTTTGGTAAGTTTATTAAGCGCAACAAAGTTGAAGGCAAAATATAATTTTCAATTCCATTAACTAAAATCAACCTAAAAAATAAATTATGCCAAGAATTGTAAAATCAGGATTAATTCAAATGAGCTTGCCTAAAACTGAGGGCGAAGGCACAATTAAGGAAATTATGGATGCAATGGAAGCGAAACATATTCCATTAATTGAAGAAGCTGGTCGTCAAGGTGTTCAGATTTTATGTTTCCAAGAAATATTTAATACACCGTATTTCTGTCCTGGACAGGATAAAGCATGGTATGAAAGTGCTGAAACTGTTCCTGGTCCTACGACTGAACGCATGCAAGTTTATGCGAAAAAATACAACATGGTAATGATTGTTCCAATATATGAAAAGGAATCTCCAGGTGTATTGTACAACACTGCTGCAGTAATTGATGCTGACGGCACTTACCTTGGGAAATACCGTAAAAATCATATTCCTCATACGAGTGGATTTTGGGAGAAATTCTTCTTTAAGCCCGGAAATTTAGGCTATCCTGTATTTCAAACGAAGTATGCTAAAGTTGGTGTATACATTTGTTACGATCGCCATTTCCCTGATGGAGCGCGTTGTTTAGGTTTAAATGGTGCCGAAATCGTTTACAATCCTTCAGCTACAGTTGCTGGATTAAGTCAATATTTATGGAAATTAGAACAACCTGCACACGCAGCTGCAAATGGTTATTTCATGGGTTGTATTAATCGCGTTGGAACTGAGAAACCTTGGAATCTAGGTAAGTTTTACGGCACCTCTTATTTTGTAGATCCTAGAGGTCAAATATTTGCCAGCGCAAGTGAAGATAAGGATGAATTATTAGTTGCAGAATTTGATCTTGATATGATTGAGGAGACTCGCAGTGTATGGCAGTTTTTTAGAGACAGACGACCAGAAACATACGATGCAATTACTCAACTATAATG
>Ga0105052_10007267_pt1 | contig 10891 bp, 8 predicted proteins | sample FRY03_FD_78094 | JGI IMG/M metagenome (GOLD analysis project Ga0105052, IMG submission 78094) | Freshwater microbial communities from Lake Fryxell liftoff mats and glacier meltwater in Antarctica - FRY-03 | ecosystem: Environmental > Aquatic > Freshwater > Ice > Glacier meltwater ... | reverse complement strand
TTTCTATAGAAACTTGGGTGACAACATCTCGACGAAATTGGAATATCAAAATCAGATTCAAGAAACGGCTCAGATCTTGACCGACGCGGGTGCGAGTATCATCTACGGTTCTTACCTTGATGTAATTCCAATCGCCTACGGTTCGTCCAACGACCTTCACCCCATCAGTGTTCGCTACAACAGATTCCCCCTCTTAAGTAGCGAGGCTTCACAAATATTTTCTGTTGCAATCAAGGCACAACCCTCTGACCCTTGGGGCGAAGAAAGCCTCGCTATTGTCCAGTCATCCTGTTCACCAACCGGGGAAATCAGTGCAGTCGCGACCAAATACAAACTTTATGAGTGTTTAGGCTCTGACATCAGTGGCTATCGATAAAGTAAAGATTTCCTAAAAAAGAAGTCAGATGAACTTAATTTTTCGCGCGGCAACCTAACGCATGCGCAATATCAACCAACCCGGTACGGTTCAAACATCGCTGCAGGCCGACTCAATAGGCATAACAACCACCGAGGGCACCGACTTTTGATTACGTCCCGTCCAGTGAACTCGCCGACCTGAGAACGATGTGAGAACCGAGACAGTTCAGCGTGTTCGGCCGCAGCCAACCAGATAAGGTCGTACTTGTATTTTCTAAGAGGTTCCTTTAGCGCTTGGGGGTGTCAATCGTGAAAAGGACGAAAAATGAAAGAGCGATTGAAAATGAAATAGAAAATGGTGCGAAGGTTTCCCTAATTGGACCACTAGCGGCAGTCCTGATAGCTAGTTTGCCCCTCAGTATTTTACTCGCAGTATTAGCCAAAACCGTGCTAATTCGATTAATGGGGGTGCCTGAGCTCGACTCATTCAGGGTTGGGTCGGTTACACTTACCGCTGAGACGAAGATGGGCGATTCGATCGTGCCATTCGTAATCTTTGGAGTGTTATTTGTTGCGGGACTTGCGATCTTCCACGTTTCCAAGCGCTATGGCATTAGTTCCGGGACTCGTTACTTCCTAATTACTCAGGCAATCCTTGCAATCCTTGCAATAGTCCCATTTATTTTTGGACTCGGCCGGCCGTTGTACTCGGTTGCGGATAGTCCATTCTTGCTTGTACTTCTACTCCAAGCACCACTTATGGTGTTTTACACAACCTTGCGATACCTTGACCCACTGCGCATTATTGGCATGAAGATGCCTGAAGCGATGGGTGCCTACTTTTTGAGTGCCGCAACTGCATTCGGTGCTTTAGGCACCCTCACTTTAATTCGCTATCTGCTTGCACCTGCGGTACTACAACCCACAGTCAGTGCAACGATTTGGTTCGTGATTGCGGCATCTCTTGCAGTTTTACTAGCAGGGTCTATTGCCCGAATGAGTTCAAATTTCCCCACAGTTTTATCTCTGGGGTTTGCAGGAGTGTCGATTCTAACTCTTCCACTTTTAATGCCTCCCGTTATTAATCAAGCTGGTCAGGCAGTTTGGGTACCGGAAATGCGTCTAAATGTGTGGCTTATAGTAATTGGTTTTCTAGCCGGCCTTCTTGTGCTCGAAACCTACTTTCGAGTCTCACGTGGAGTTGGCCCGTCATTGGTGCGATTCATCCCATCAATAGCAATCGCAATTCTCATAGTTCCTCTGCGAAGTTTGTATCTAGCTCCTTCGATTCCATCCGATGACTTTCATTTCGGTGAATTGTTCTCCCCATTTATTCTTTGGCAGAAGTTTGGCCAAATTCCCTACGTTGATGTTTTACTTCCCAGGGGAATTCTTCCCAATATCGTCCCAGGTTTTCTCAATGAGTATCTAAATCAAGGCACTGCATCCACGTACCAAAATGTCATGGTGATCGTCGCGGTTACAGTTATGTCCGTCTCGCACGCTTTGCTTCGACATTCAATTGGTTTTCCGCTAGCGACTTCTGCAGTATTTTTATTTGGTCTGGCGAATAATTCACTCGAAGCCGACCTATTAGTTCTCTCACTCATGTTTTTCGTTTTATCACTTGTTATTGCAACCGTGAATCCCTTGTTGCTTGGAATTACAGTTGTAATCATCGGATCAATCTCAATACTTGCTTATCCATTTATGGGAATCGCAAGCACAGCTGCCACAGTGGGCGCGGTTTCAGCATTGGCCTTTGGGAGTCTTCTCGGACGTGAACGCAGAGAAATCACCTACTCCAGCATTTTGTTTCTCTCCGCAGGCCTCACATTTATGCTCTTGTTTATTTCTCCGCTCGGCCAACTCCTGCGGGGCGCGTTCGACTATGTTGTGAATAACGCAGGGTCAAATTCGGAATCCTTTGGCATCCCTTTGGACGCTTCCCTTAGAGCCTATTTTTCAATTGGCCAAATTATTACACTAATTTTTGCACTTGGCTTTTTTGTTTCACTCTGGATGCTTTGGTCCCGACGAAGAAAATGTGTGCAACCCAACGCCGGGAACTACAGCGAATTAGCGATTGTTGCAGTTCCTGCAATACTGGTCTTAATCCTCACCGGTAAGTTCATGGGGCGGATTGAGGTTTCAGAATGGTTTTATCGTCCAGCTGTGGGTTCCATCATGATCCTCGGCCTTGTTCTCCCCGGAATCCTTACTCTGTTTGGCACTCGCGTTGAGAAATCGCTACTCTGGCCATCTGTTGCTCTAGCCTTCGTGATCTCCCTCGTAATGTTTTCCGTGGGTCAAGGTTTATTGCTTAGCAGTACCTTTGGATTGTTGGGGGTGCCAAAAAATTGGGTCTCAGAGCCTTATATTGAACGGATCCCACGATTGGGCCTCGGAGACGGAAATGTCGAGCATTTGGCATCCCTTGACCAAATTCAATCTGTGAGCGCTGGACTCGTATCTGGAGAACCAGTCCTGAATCTCTCTAATCGGAATTCCCTGTACGGCTACTTCGGATGGTCAACACCGATGGGGTACCTCGCGCCATACAACATTGAATCAACCGCTGCTGAGATCAGAGTAATCAAGACTCTTGAAAAGACTGTTCCTGCCTATGTCTTTGTTGGACCGGGAGGTCAATTAGATGGAGTCAGTATGACATTGAGGAATCCGCTCTTGGGGCATTGGATTATGGACAATTACCTGCCGTTCGATTGCGGTGAGACCACGTGGGCTGTCTCTAAATTAACCTACGCGAACTCTGGAATAGGTGACCTGATCTGCGCTGATCTAAAGCTGTCAGCCCTGGAAGTCGGCTCTCCAGAGGTCTGGGCGAGAGGGATTGGTGCGCCAAGAGATCTCGGCAGCATTCCAGAATCATGGGGAAAGAGGGCGTCCTCGAGGCCACCTGCCAACCAAGCGGGGATACCATTTGCAATTCAGTCTGAATCGCCAACTGACATGACTTTTGACCTCGGCTTCTCCACCAATCTTGACTCTTCGGGAAAAAGTAAAGGTGATTTATTGAAACTTGACATCTTTTGCCCGACGAATCCAACTCCGGCGGCGAGTAGCCAAACAAAAGCTACTGTCTCGTGGGGAAGTGAACCAGATCCGAATCTGGTTCACTCAAGCACCTTTATCATTGGAAGCGGGACTCTTGTTGTTCCATTGGATGTCTACCCCACGTGGTATTTAGGTGGATACTTATCGAATGCTCTCAGACTTACACTACCTTCGGCAGAGTGCGGTAGTGACTGGGAAGTCGCGGCTGAGTTGTGGGAACGCGTCTCGAGTCGTTCATAGCCCTTTGCTTCAATTTTGATCTAGTTAAACGAACCCTGTGGTAACCCTTGACTAACGTAAGTCTTCCTACTTCAACTGAGCCACAGCGGTGCAGGAATCTGCTCTAACTCCCGCCACTTCCAGCGGCAGTTGGCATGCCGATCACGTGACGCTGGTGGACGGTTTCTTGCCACGAGGATTGTACCGGCCGAAGCTCGCTTTGAGCAAGATTTTCACCATGTGTGAGTGCGCTCTGACACCGTGAATTTTGGTTGGGGTGGGTTGACCTACTGGATACTCCCGTGTTACCGGCACTTCACTAATGTTGTAGCCCGTTCTGGCCGCTCTTATAGGGAGATATGCCAGCAGTTCGTAGGTATCAAAGATGTCGCGAAGAGGGTTTATTTCAGTGCTAGTAAGTAGTCGTTTGGAATGTCCTCGAAATCCATTGGTTGAGTCGGTGTATTTGAACCTGGCGGCAATACTTGTGATTGGCGAGTGAATGAGTTTGATTGCGAGGAGACGCTCTAATGGAGTGTTAATCGCCTGACCCCCCTGAATAAAGCGGGATCCTTGCACAAAGTCGAAGCCTCCTTGGAGTGCAGATAGGATGCTGACAATACCTTCGACTCCATCTTTACCGTTTCCATCCATTGTGATGATGCCGTGGTAGCCAGTTTCCATGCAGTAATCAATTGCCATGCGCAATTGAGCAGATAACTTCCCTGGTCCTATTTTGGTAAGGATGGCGGTGACGCCATAGACGGCGAGTTGCTCAGGGTTGGTTGAGTTGTCCGTGCTTCCACCGTCGGCAATGATGATGTCAACATCTCGTTTCACCCTCTTGAGCGCTTCGAGTTGTTTAGTTAATCGCCCATTTTCGTTGATGACAGGGATAACAAGTGCATATGAATTCATTCGCGGGAGAAGGGTCATTGATGAATAGGACGGAACGCCAGGTAGCTCCCGTACATCTGCTTTTGGCCATCGTTCCATGACACTCACTCCCCATACATACTTTTAAGCCATCGCGCTGCACTCACTGCCGATTCTACGGGCTGAGTTGGCGTCGAAAGCATCTCCAGAACTATCCACCCGGCGTAACTAGCAGATGTCAGTTCATCTTTGAGAGATTCGTGATCACTGACTATTGGTGGCGGCGCGAGGTGTGGGGCGCTGATATGAACGTGGGCCGGGGTACGAATACGTGCAGCATCCGCTGAATTCTCATGAACCATGCTTAGACAGCCAGTATCAATTTGGGGTTGCACCCACTGTGAAGCGATTAAATCTGTTAGATACAAAATATCGGCGTAGTGAGTGAGATAGTCAGCGCCATAGACGGGCGCGTTCGGTTCCAGTGTGAGTATGACTTCATTGTCAGTTAATTCTGGAATCAGTTTGTTCATGAAAGTCGCGGCTATCTCGTGGGCCAATTCAAGTGGAAGGCTTCCCCGGATTCGGTTTTTGGGTGATCCAAATACGGCGATCCCACAGCCCAGTCCTCGGGCGACACGGATCATTGCGCGCATGTGGTTGAGCATCTGAGGCCATGTTTCTTGGGAAAAAAGATTGTATTCAGGATGCCCGAACATGAGTGACTGAATTCCAGAGATTTCAAGACCGTAATCACGCCAAGCCTGCCCAAACTCCACGATGACCATGGATTCGACAAATGGTGCATCGGGCCACACCATGGTGGGCGCTATTTCCACGCCGCGAATTCCCGCTTGGCGTAGCGGAACTGCAATTTGTTTTAAAGGTGCACTTGCCCATGCAAGATTCGAGATGGATAACTTCATCGAATAAATCGTGACTCGTGCAACGCACTGATTCCGGCGAGAATAGATGCACTTGAGTAGAGATAGTTGGCATGGCCCCCGAGCGTTTCCGCATGGTTTGAATACATCTGATAATGCACGGGCGTTGAAACTGAGGACAACCCAATATCGAAGATATCCGCGATCTGCTGCGCACGAATAGGTTCAGTGGCGATGTTCAACACGTTAATCCCCTCAATCCACGCTCGCTCAATCATGGTCCAAGTATGTCTTACGTCAAAGTATTGAAATGTTGAGTCAGGGTTGACATTTTTCCATTGATCAGCTTTGTTGAATAGGAGGTCGTGTACAAGATTCTTGCGCACGTCGGGCGCGAATAGCGCTGGCAAACGTAGAACGAGGGAATCAGGGAATTGCGCTTGAAAGAACATCTCGAACCACGCACGATGCGCTCCGTAGGCTTGCATGCCGTTGAATGTGGGTGGATTTGATTCGCTGACTTCGACTGGGGGTTGATACACGTCTATCGTAGAAATCAAGACTGCCCGCCTAGCCTGGACAGTTGTTAACGTTTGAGCTAATCGGGCCATATTGACCCAATCCGAATGAGGGTCCTGATTAGCCCTCCACTTTTCTGCCGGCAGCCCGGCACAGACCAATACGTCAGCATGAATCCCAGATATTGCCTCCAGATCGCTCCGATGGACTTTCAGGGAGAAGTTATGACACCGGGCTAAGTGTTCTCCCACGAAACCCGTAGATCCAATGAGAATCTCCATTCGTTAAACATACTGGTGAATCGTTCTCCGATCCCCAACACGGTAACCTTTCGGTAAGGGGGCGCCAAGTGACCGAGTCTCATTCTTCCATAGACCGAGTAGTTATCGGTGGTGGGCTTTTTGGCGCGTACGCAGCGCTACTGCTCGCCGATCAAGGGCATGCTGTTCTTCTCGTAGAACAGGGCAGTGACTTAATGACTCGCGCCTCCTTTGTTAACCAGGCGCGGTTGCATACTGGTTTGCATTACCCGCGTAGCATTTTGACTGCCAATGAAGCGCTGAAAAATTACCGAAAATTTCGCTCGCGCTTCCCTGAGGCCGTTCGAGATTTTACTCAGATCTATGCGGTAGCAGAACATAATACAAAGACAACGGGGGCCGATTTTTCAAAGTTTATCGGCCGGATCGAACAACCTGTCGATGAAATTGACGCTAATCAATGGTTTCATCCAGCTACAGTCTCACGCGCCTTCCGTGTCACAGAACCTTCATTTGATGCTTCAGTGCTACGAAAGATCATCGCAAGTGAAATCGAAACCAGACCCAACATCAAAGTCATGTATAACACAGCAGTAATCGGTGGAAGTTCCCGAGCTGATGGGATGTATGTTGAATTGAATAATGGAGAAAAGATCGAAACGGGAGGTGTTGTGATAGCCACCTACGCCTCGACAAATTCAGTACGGCATGCGCTTGGTTTGGCACCGCTTGCTTTAACTTTCGAACTAGCAGAAGTGATTCTTGGCCGGGTATCCCCAGAATTACATGACATTGGCTTTACCGTCATGGATGGCCCATTCTGGTCGTTAATGCCATTTGGACACACAAATCAAGTTACCCTGACAAGTGTGGGTTTGACCCCCTTGCGTAGGTCAAAAGGAGAAGCGGTTTTCGACTGCCAACAACAACGTGAAGGATGCACACCTCTCAGGCTTGCGGACTGCAGCACGTGTCAAGTTCGCCCAGATAGTGTTGCAATGCACCAGTACCAGCAAATGGATCGGTTTCTAAAAAATTCGTCGGCTTTCACTTTCACCGGGAGCCTACTCACCGTGAAGGCAATCCTCACAGACACGGAAGTGGACGACGCCAGGCCGACTCTGATCCGAAAAGAGACAGATAGCAATACTTACACCATATTTTCCGGAAAAATTAGTACCCTTTTCGACCTTGAGGAAGAACTCGAATGAAACACGCCTATGTCAGCATCGTCTTACCCATGGGAACACCCCCCGAAGAAATACAATTACTGTCATTGGATAAGGACCTCGCAGCCCAATGTCAAGCTCATGAAATCATTATCGTCGTCACACATTCATGTGAGTTACCAAACTATGACGCCCTTCAACTGACGGGTCCACTTTCCGTGGTCACGACCCACATGCGAGCTACTCCAGATAGCTCCTTGATCTCTGGGCTTGCCCGTGCCGTCGGAGATTTCATCATCGAATGGCGGGGGCCAATCGAACACTTAGATTCGCTGTACCTAACAGCGCTACTTGAGCCGAGCAACGAAGGTATCGAACTTGTAGAAGTCACGGGAACAAAGACCTCACGCACGAGCAAATCATTTTACTGGTTGGTAAATAGATTACGACCTTCGTACGCACCTGTGCGTAAAACTGTCGCTCGTGTCTACTCTCGGCACGGACTGGGACAAGTACTTTCCGCGGCAACTTTCGAACCTCAAATAGACATACTCACCGCAGAACTCCCCGTTTCGCGTTTGGTCTGGTCGACTACGGTTCCCACACCGCAACACGATTCGCTCTTCCACCGAATCGGCCTAGGGTGTGCTCTCCTTTCAAAGGGGACACGATTCGGATCTGCGTTCCCACTCACTCTTGCCGCGCTGTCCGCGACCTTCGGGGTCGGAGCAGCGGTCTATGCATTGATAATTCTTTTTGTACAGGGAACAACGCCCGAGGGTTGGACCACACTCATGGTTGTCGCCGGGCTGGGACAGGCGGCCATACTCGCCATGCTGGGACTCATTTGGACACGCATCGAAGCGCTGTCCAAGGGATTCTCCCGCAATAACGACGCTACAGCCGCCGTACGAGTGGTTGCACCGAAATCTACCGAAAGTTCAAAGCCTTCAGTTCACTAAGACGAACTACGTAAATCAATTTTTTACAAGCTGAGAAAAACTTGGCAGAGCTCTTCCATCGAGCCGAGTCGCTAGCACTCGAACCCAAGGAGAACAGGAAGGGGTGCATCGGGTTAAACACAACGCCAAATACTTGCGGGGAGGTCAACATCTACATAGCTTGGCTCAGGAGTGGAAACCCTCTGGAAAGGGCTATATTCGAAAAGCACCCGGAGAGTCACCAATGCCTGCGAATGAGTACCCCTAGTACATTTGTCTTTCACGTTGATATTTCGACGCTCAGTTTTGAAAAGGGGACCCAACCATGCTTCGAAGCTTGAGCCTGTTTATCGAGCGTCGTGAAATTTGGATTGCAGCAACGGCGCTCGCCATGAGCCTTGTAATTCACTTAACTCTCATAGATCCAACCTTCAATGGTCCAGACGCTCGGAGTAACTTTCAATTCGCGGTACTCGGTCAAGACTGGAGTTGGTGGTTGGATCCCACAGCATTTCATAACTATCAGTTTCCCATGTTTTATGGAACTTTCTTTGCCCTAGTTACAAAAATAACAGGGAGTTCCTTCTTCCTTGTGCAGTTGCTACAAATTGGAATGGGCTTGATGTTGGCGATTTACGGCTGGCTTCTTACTCGACATATTTCGGTACAAGCCCGACTACTGACGCTCATCGCGATCGCATTTAGTCCTTCAGTTTTTGGATTAGTTCGGATGAACGGATACGAAATACTTTTGGGCTTCTTGGTCACCACGAGCGTCGTCCTCTTATGGGGTTTTGCTGGCTCTCCGATTAGTGAAAAAATTTCCCGAAAATTATTAATGACTGGCGGCGCAGGCATTACATTTGGTTTGGCAATGCTCACTCAAGGAAAAGTAATTGTTCTGATGCCCGTTTTAGGTTGGCTGGCTTGGAAGTGGGGCAAGTCGTCGTTCATTTTATTCGGATCGCTAGCCCTTGCGCCCGTCCTTGCGTGGTCGGTAAGAAATCGCTTCGTGCTCGATCGGTGGAACCCCTTTAATTCCTCCTCGGACATAGTCATGTGGATGGGAAACAACCCATTTACCAAAACGGGTGAATACCTGGTAAACCCACCTATGCCTCCAGACGGTGAATCCTTTTACGGCGGAGCGATTAAATTTATCTTGAATCAACCAGAAATGGCCTTTACTCTCTTGTTACGTCGAATGGTGCGACTATTCGAGCCAGCTTACATTTATTTGGCACCAAATGAAGCCAGCATTTTTCAGAGTTTCCTGCATGTGATTTTTATGTTCACAGCATTAATCGGCCTGATCTTCTTTCTACTGTACTTATTTGGACGTGCCTGGGTTGCTCCGCCACAGATTCCAAAAGTCGGTGCACTTGCAACCATCGCCGTCATATTTTTCCTCGTCCATCTCCCATTTGCGACAGAGACTCGACACCTAAAGCCAATCGTCCCAATTGCCTTGGCCGTAGCCGTCCCGACATTTGTGGTGCTGACTCAACGTTTCATGACAAAGCGCGGGTCTTTACGAATGCCCCAACGATGAAAATTCATTGCGGCAAAAGCTGATGCAGCACCAAATCCATAACGGAGACTCCGCCGGAAGTTGATAGAAGAGGCTTCTTTCATATATCGAACCGGTACGGGTACGTCGCCGATACGGAATTTGGCTTGTATAGCTTGGATGAGAAACTCCTGATCAAAAGCGAAATCATCCGAATTGTTTTCAAATGGCACAGTTTCTAGGACAGCCCTCGAATACGCGCGAAAACCCGAATGGAAATCGCCGATAGATTGGCCGAGGAATAGGTTTTCGCCGAAAGTGCTCAAACGGTTTATAACGTACTTCCAAAGAGGCATGCCGCCATTGAGAGCTTCGGCGCGGGTGCGGATTCTGTTTCCTAACACCACATCACATATACCAAGATTTATTAACTGAGCCATGACAGGAGCTACTCGGGCATCGTACTGATTATCTGGATGCAACATTATTACTATGTCGGCATCTGTATCTAACGCGGCTGAATAGCAGGTTTTTTGGTTGCCGCCATATCCACGATTTTGATCGTGACGGATGACGGTGATTCCCAGATCTTTTGCGATGCTGACTGTTTCATCAATGCTGCCATCGTCAACTAGGATAATGTAAGTAGCAAAACCCTGTGGGATTTCCTCAATCGTTGTCTCAAGAGTCTTTGCTGCATTAAATGCTGGTAAAACAACTGCAATCTTCACGATTCATTACCCCTTGCATTCTCGTATTCACGCAAAACTGGTCAAGCAAGCTTTTGAAATTAACGGTCACTAATTAAAAAATTGCGAGTTGCGGAAATCGCATCATTTTTGGTTCCACTGCGCCTTCGGCTCTACCAGCAATAAGATATCAAAATTAACCATCAGTTTTGCCATGGAATCGAAATCAACTGTGTGCCGCCACCCGAGTTCCAAGTAAGCACGCCGACTATCCCCGACAAGTAGATTCGTGTCGATCACTCGTTGGTTAACTTCAGTACTGACTACTAACTCAGACCAGTCCATGATCCCAGCCGCAGCAAATGCTCGGTCAATGAAAAATGACAGCC
>Ga0105052_10007265_pt1 | contig 10894 bp, 10 predicted proteins | sample FRY03_FD_78094 | JGI IMG/M metagenome (GOLD analysis project Ga0105052, IMG submission 78094) | Freshwater microbial communities from Lake Fryxell liftoff mats and glacier meltwater in Antarctica - FRY-03 | ecosystem: Environmental > Aquatic > Freshwater > Ice > Glacier meltwater ... | reverse complement strand
TAAAATATGTTTTTCCATTTTATAGTTATGTGTACAACTATGTTTTATGTTTAACTATTTTTCAATTTTATTAATAAATCAAATAATAAAATGTATTAAATGATCACATAATTCATTTTATTTTAACTTTTTTATATCAAAAATATTAGATTTTTGATATGGTAGGAATGCGTTGAATAGTGCCAAAACAACAAACCACAATAAATAATTTCCGTATACTTCAAATTTTATATCAAAAAAATCAAAAATAACAACTCCTACCGGAATTGTTATAGTAATAAGTAAAATAGTGTACAATAAAAAAGTAAAATATTCCATATATAATGTTAATATAAATATTTTGATAATAATATAAATATTTTGATAATAATTAATTAGTTAGTTCCATCAGTAGATATAGTTTTTTTACCATTATTTGTGAAATCATCGAATATACTAATCTGTTTATATGGTAAAATTGCATTGAATAGAGCCATTATAATAAACCATAATAAATAATTTCCATATACTTCAAATTTTACATCAAAAAAATCAAAAATAATTATACATACTGGCACTGATATTGTAATAAATACTATAGTATACAAGAGGAAATATCCCATATATATTGTTATTATATATTTTAATATAATAAGAATTACATAATTATCTTTATTCTACAAGATTATTTTTTATCTAAATAAATTCCATACTATAATATGATATAATCTAATTTATTCTAACTCATTATAGATAGTAATTTAAAATTGTCATATTTTTTTATAAAGAACATTTGTTTATTATTATATTTTCCAAGTAAAGCATTCGTATTTTCCATATTTAAATTATTAAATAATAATATATTTTCTGTAAATATTATAAATCGCATTATATTTTCATTTTCATTTTTCTCCGGTATATTTACATAAAAATTATAACATTTCCCAATTGACGGAATGAGAGTTTCCCTATAAATATCAAAACACGCAAATTTTATATTTTTTTTTTGAGTATAGTATCCGACAATTGGAGTCTCGTACTTATTATTATAATCATCTTTTAAAAATAAAAATTTTGGATTTTTTATAAATAAGTCAACAACACTTTTATTTATTTGATAATTATAGACCTTTTCAATATTTACGATTTCGTGTATTGTAGACCATATATCTTCATTTATATTATTTGTATGAATATCTTCATTTTCTGAATTATTAGATTCTAGTATAATAATATTATTATACGATGTTTCATAAAATCCCTTATACGAAATAATTAATTTAGGATATATCTGCTTGATGAATATAATACAATTATTTATCATTTTCTTATCATTAACTCTCCCGTCAAATGATGGATAATTTATAAACGTTAATGTATTATCCTTCTGTTTTTGTAGAAGAAATAATAAAAAAGGGTATAGTCCAGCAAACCTAATTTGAAACATAAAAATAATGACTGGTTTAATAGTAGAAAATACGATAGGCTTATTCATATTTGGTATATGATAATGATAATTACTATGTATCTTAGTTATATTTTCACGTTTTTTATGTAATTTGTCATTTTTAGAATTTATAGTATCAACTAAATTATTTAAGTTTGATAATATAGTAGCAGTTTTTTCTTTTTCATTGTGTTTTTTATGTTTTAGCATACGATACTATAATGTTATACATTTTTTGTGAGTTTATGCCGAATATTTTCTTTGATACTTGATTCGCGTTTTTCTAAAATATATTTAACAATATCATCGGTTGGAATCTCTGTATTTTTTTCAAAATAGTTTGATAAACATTCTAGTAAATGTTGTTTATTTATAGGTTTTTTTATGTTACTTTGTGTGTAAATGATTTTTCCTTCGCTAATATCAAAACAATCAATTTCATTTGATTTCATTATATCTAATAATTCTTTCGTAAAAACCTCCTTTTTCTTCTTTCTATCCTTTAATTCCTTTTGTAGTATTTGAATTTCTTTATTAATTTGTAACCAACCTTTCACATTTTGTGAAATCCTGTCTTTATTAGAACTCATTACAATAGATATGTTTATATTTTTTATATATTAATTATTAATTTATATATTAATTACCAATCTATTTACTAAATCTTTTTTTAATCCATTTAATTTTAACCCCCTTTCTTTCAAAATAACTTTTATATCGTTAACCGACATTGTTGTAAATATTTTTTCCTTTTCCGGCGTCCATATTATATTTTTTTCCGGCTTACATGATATGTTTAATTGAGTATGCTTTTTACACAAAACGCCATTTTCATCTTCAATGCCATTTTTATTACAGAATAGCCCTTTATTTATACCAAGTTTTAATTTATAATTACATTTCGGGTAAGGCATACAAGAACTTGAAGGGAAATTAATACCATAAATTTTTTTTACATTAGGTAATGGTAAATAAAACATTAATTTATCAGGACGGCATCTACAATAAGGACATTTAACTATATCGCTTGTAAAATTCTTTAAACTTAAATCGTTATACAAGGGCATATAATTAAATGTATGTCCGCACGATAATGTTATTGAATTATATGTCAATGGCATATGGGAAATCATGCATTTCTTTACATTATCATCAATGATATTATCATCTTCTTTATTTAACTCACTATAAAAGTCAAATTCTTCTTCTAGTTTATAATTCATTATATAATAAATATATATATCTTTATATATATTAACTTATGAAAAAACAAGAATGGGGAAATGCTGTATGGTTACTATTTCATACTTTAGCCGAAAAAATAAAACCAGAATACAAGGAAGAATTAATAATATTAGTTTCACATATATCAAGTATTTGTAATAATTTACCTTGTCCGGAATGTCAAAGTCATGCGAGCAGGACAATGAATAGTATAAATAAATCATTTATTTCACAATCAAGGGAACATTTAATTGATTTTTTATGGAAATTTCATAATGAAGTAAATAAATTTACAAAAAGCAGTTTTTACCCGAAGGAATCATTGTCCATATATGAAAGGTCAATTACCATAAACGTAATAAATAATTTTATTAACATAATGAGCAAAGTTGCAAATAATCAAAAAACAATGTTATTTGGGTTTCATCGTGCTTTATATATGAAACAATTTATTAGTTATATACAACAAAATATGCATAAATATAATTTATAGTATATGTATCTAACGCAATTTACACAACATTACTTGATATAATCTCTCCATTTTTGTAAACAGAACATTTAAATGTTTGTTTAGTTGGGCGAGAACATATTACATTATCGCTTCTTAACTCGTCAAAATATAACAATGAATCAAATCCCATGGCATGAAATAATACATACCAAATAGTCCCAAATAAAAAACCAACTAGACCACCCAAGGCAGAACCAGCATAAGTTGTGCATTTATTTTGAACTTTTGTTATAAAATCAATGCCTAATAAAGTTAATAAAAATGCCAATACTGCGTAATTCATTTGATTATTATACTTCATTGGAAGAATAAGATACGCGGTTGTAAATGCTATAATTAATGTGCTTGGGTATGGACTATTAAATTGTGAGACATTCGGTATATCGAATAAACTACACGAAAAAGCTTCATTTTCGTCTCTACCGCTACCAATTAAATTCATGAATATAATATTAATAACAGAACAAATAAGCACTCCTGAAATAAAGACTAAACCTTTTAAATTCTGATTAAATAGCGATGACAAAAAAAGAAAAAAAATCAAAAGTGTAGGTGAAATAAATGAAAAAAATTGTAATATATTAGATAATGTAAGTGCGATAGCCATATTATATATTAGATATATAATATCGTATAACGCAAAAAATAAATTTATTCAATAAATATTAAAGATATTACTTCGTTAATTGTTTCTACTGATATGAATTGAATGCCGACCATAAATGGTTTATGTGCGTATTTTTCCATAATTTTTGTATAATCATTCACATTCTCTCTTGGATAAATAAATGTTTTTACACCTGAACGTATTCCTCCTAGAATTTTTAATTCTAATCCACCAATTGCCGTAATTCTTCCATGTAAACAAATTTCGCCCGTTATTGCTATATCATTTTTTATTTCAAAATTACTAAACAAACTATATAATACCATTGTAATTGCGGTTCCGGCCGAAGGTCCATCTTTCGGCGTAGCCCCTTCGGGAACGTGTATATGTATCCCCTGATTCTTACTTTTTTCTATATTATTTTGAAAATCAATTGCTTTTTGATTATTGTTTGTTAAAAACAATTTCCAAGCTAAACTCTTTGCAACATTCATGCTTTCTTTCATAACATCTCCCTGCATTCCGGTAAGTTTTAATTCTAGAAATGTATTGGATGGGTAAAAAGAAGCTTCTATTGGCAATACTCCACCTTTCCCCAATGAATTTGCCCATAGTCCATTGATTATTCCTACTGATGGCTTCTCGTATATTTTAAAAGGTCTTATTTCATTATGTTCCTTTAAATAATTATCTTTTATATCAGACATTGTTATAACTACCGGAATACTGAATGATGCTAATACAGGGTCGGTTTTTAATATATTCAAATTAATCTCTCCGATGATTTCAAACAAAAGTTCCTTTAATTTTCTTACACCTGGTTCGGATGTATAATTATTTACAATATTTTCTATTATATCGTCGTGAATTTCAATCATATTAATTAAGCCCATTTTCTGATAGATTTCTGGTAAAATAAAATTCTTTGCAATAATTATTTTATCATCTAAAGAAATATGGTCAAACTTGATGCGATGTATTCTATCCAATAAAATGCGGTCAATCGCTTCGGCGTCATTATATGAAAATATAAACAATACTCTTGATAAATTTAATTTTACCCCATTAAAATACTTATCTTGAAATGTATCATTTTGCGTTTGATCGATTAAATGCATTAATATGCCAATAATTTCTTTCCCATTTTCAGTTTTACTTACCTTGTCTAATTCGTCAATAAAAATAATAGGGTTCATTATGCTTGTATCCATCAATATATCAACAATTTTCCCCCAAGTCGAACCAACATATGTGTAGTTATGTCCGTCTAATGTGCTTGAATTGGTAGAGCCGCCCATTGCTATAAACGCGAATGGTCTTGCTATATTGTTTTCGTCATTTAGGCAACAAGATATTCCTTTTTTCGCCAATGACGTTTTTCCTACTCCGGGCGGACCTTCAAATCCAAAACAATATCCAGTTATATCGCCGTTCAACCATTGCCCTATAATTCGTTCAATTTGTCGTTTTGCCTTTGTATGTCCATATACAGAATTATCTAGTGTTTCGGCAACATTATTCATAAATTTATTTACATTTTGTATATTATTCTGAATAGTATTTATATTTTTGTTTAAATTAGAATATATATTATTTATGCCGTTTGTTTCTTGCATTAATTGTTTTTGAATAAAATCATAAATAATTTGAACGTCGATAATAATTGTTCCATTTAATAGATCATTTATAATTGAATTTATTTCTAGTCGTAAATTAGTAATACTTTTTCCATTACAATTCATGTAGCCGATATAATTATGTGTTTTTATAATAGTGTTTAACTCATTATACATATTGACCAATTTTTTTTTTTGTATTTTTTCAATAATTACTTTAAAATTATCTAATAAATAATTTTGTATATTTATCTTACAATGAGTATTTAATAATGAATAATATTTTTGAACTTCAAAGCTTGTATACTTTTTTTTATATGGAAATGGAAGAATAATATCTTTTATTTCTGTTTTTAAAGTTTCAACCAAACCAGAAAATATATTATTATTGTCATTCATAACTTTCAATATAGGTTCTTCCTTGTATATTCCAAAAGGTATTTTAAGCAATCCATCTATATATTGCATTGCTTTAGAACCTGTATCTTCTGATTTCATTTTAACTTCCTTTAATTTTACCCTTGCTTTTTCTTTTACAATATCATCTGTTTTCATAAGACAAATTCGTTGTTCTAATGTTAAATTTCCAATATCATTTTTCGATAATTTATTTGTATAATTCATTGTTTCTTTCATCGCATTATGGAAATATTTTTTCACATAATAAGGTAAACTATCATATATGACTACCTGTTCGTATGTATCTATAATACCATTAATATCATTGGATAATAAATCATACAATAAATATGCCAAATAATTGCACTCATTTTTTGTTGAGTTTATTAGTAACATTATCAATTCATTTCTTTTATCACTTAAATCTTTCTTTTCAAAATCGTTAATAATTTGAACTATCGTTTTTTTTTTAATATTATTATTAAAATCTTCAATATAGGATATATATATTTCTTTTAAAAAGCCAACGTCGTGTATCAATAATTCTTTCAATGTAATACATTTTATAAATCTATCATATGATTCTTTGTTATAACTTATATGTGTTTCTGGTCTATTTTCACTAAGTTCAATCATTATCTTTTTTATATTTGAATTATCAATTAAATCAATAATAATATCCTCTATAATCCCATATACAATAATTGTATTCTGCTTTTCTATATTATGTATTGTGTATTTTATTCCATATATTTGGTTCTGTAAATTTAAATTAGGATAATCTATTTCAAAACATTCAAAACTATCAGCATTTTTGTATATATTTTCATCATTTGATTTCAGGTTCTTACCAGATTTCCAATCTAATGTTTTATATCGCATTGGACGAATATAACAATTTAATAATTTATATATTAATTTATACTTGTCTTCTGGGATAAAATTATTTCCAATACAAATATAAAGAAGATTATCTAAAGTATCGCATCCGTATAAACTAATTAATGTTGATATTTCGCATATTATAGTTTGTATCTCATTTATAATATTATCTTCATCAATTATGCTTGAACCTTGTATTGTATCTAATTTAATATTTAATTTTTTAAATATAGACTCTGCGAAAATTATACAAAAATTTAAATCGGTTGCTTCCAAAAACCCCATTATTTTATAAAATTGGTTAGACCTGATAATATTTTTTACTATTTCCTTTAATTTATTAATTTTATTTGTAATTATTTGTTTGAATGAATTATTCATAATATCTATATTATATATATTATATAGATAACCAAAAAATATATAAAGATATTTTTATATTATAAGACAATCGGCCGTTATCTAATATGGGAATTCCAAGCTACTTCTCATATATCGTAAGAACACACCGAAAGATTATTAAAAATTTACATTCTACAGATATTCCAAAAATTAATAATTTATATTTGGATTGCAATTCATTCATTTATGATGCATATAACACAATTAAAAATGAATATAATAATTCCGATTTGTATAAAAATAAAACAGAAAAGGAATATTTTCGGCTTATTGAAGTAAATATTATTAAAATGGCTTGTGATAGTTTGGAGAAAATAATTATGAAAATCTCTCCAGACCAGCGTGTTTTTATTGCATTTGATGGAGTTGCGCCGATGGCAAAGTTAGATCAGCAGCGAAACCGAAGGTATATGACCGCTTTTCAGAATTCATTAGCTAACGATGATGATAGTGTTACATCTCCGCACACATGGAACACGTCTTCAATAACGCCTGGTACAGAATTTATGGAAAAATTAGGAAGTGAAGTAAGGAAACGTTTTCGCGACTCGTCGCACTTGAATGTAAAGACAATTATGATATCAACGTCGGATGACCCAGGCGAAGGCGAGCATAAAATATATAAATATATTCGAAATGACGCTGAATATCATAAGGATACCACTACTATTATTTATGGACTTGATGCCGACTTAATAATGCTTACACTTAATCATTTACACATTTCGGAAAAAATGTACCTTTATAGAGAAACTCCTGAATTTATTAAAAGTATTGATAAAACGCTTGATCCTAAGGAGAGTTATTTATTGGATATTCCTCTTTTTGCAAGGTCTATAATAAAAGAATTATCCTGCGAACGTATTAAAAATATCGACGACATCTCTCTACAAAGTGATATTCTTTTTGATTATATTTTTATTTGCTTTTTGCTCGGAAATGATTTCTTACCGCATTTTCCTGCGTTGAATATTCGAACAAACGGAATTAATAATCTAATAAATGCTTATAAATATGTTTTTGAAAAAAATACAAATGAAACTCTAACAAAAAATCACGAAATCATTTGGAAAAATGTACGTAAATATATTGAATATCTCTCTTTAAATGAGCTGGATTTCATCAAGGAAGAATATTCATATCGGGATAAAATAAGCAAACGTCTTGAATATAATAATAAGGATGAAAATTTAATGCTTCCTCTAAAAGAGCGAGCAACTGAACTATATATTAATCCAAATGAATCTGGTTGGGAGTTTCGATATTATAAAAGTTTATTCAATATTAAAAATCACGATGAGAGATTGAAAGAAATTAGTATTAATTATTTAGAAGGATTAGAGTGGACTATGAAGTATTATTCATCTGGCTGTGTAAATTGGCGATGGCAATACAATTACTACTACCCCCCATTGTTGGTTGATTTGCTTAAATATATTCCATATTTTGATCACACGTTTGTGATTTTCAAAGAAGAAAACCCAGTATCACCTTTAACGCAATTGAGTTATGTTTTGCCGCCAGTAAGTATGGGATTATTACCAAATAAATTAAGAATAAAACTTATTAAGGAGCAACCTGACTGGTATGATGTAAATTACGTATTTATTTGGGCTTTTTGTAAATTTTTATGGGAAGCGCACGTTGACTTACCGCATATTGATATTGATTTATTGGAGCAAATTGTCAATTCATAAAATAATAATAATTAATTTTATTATTTTAATAAAGTATATTATTATAAAAATAACAATGAACCATATCATTACAGAATTAAGCGTTCAAGACTTAGATACCTTACAATCAACCATGGGAAATAAAGTATTAATTATTAAATTTGGAGCAGAATGGTGTAGTCCTTGTAAAACAATCGCGCCTACATATAAAAAATTTATTGACACATTGCCTTCAAATATTATTTTTGCCGAAATTAATGTTGATGAAAATCTTGATATTTACATCGCATTAAAAAAACATAAAATGATACAAAGTATTCCTGTATTTTTAGCTTTTTATGGAGATACTGATAGAGATAAATGGTATATCCCAGATGATTCTGTTATAGGCGCAGATGAAAAATCAGTAAATGATTTTTTTGTACGATGTCAGAAAAAAACAACTAGTTTTGTTCCTTATACATATTATAGTTAATTTATCAGTTGAATATGTTTGCATCGTTTTACAATCATTACCTCTTGTAATAATTTATCACGCACTTTATCTAATTCTTCTTTCATCGATTTTATTCTTTCTTTTTCTTCTTGTTTCAGTGCCTTATTTGCTCCTTCACTTTTTTTTAATAAATCAAGTTCAATTTTAATATTTTCAATAATTTCACGCATGTTTTCTTCATTTTCTTCTTTTATTTCCTTCATACATTTTGATTTATCCTTTCTATTTTTTATAGTTTTACATCGCAATTGTTGTTCTTTTATTAATTCTTTTATATTTTTGTGAGTTTCTTTTAATCGTTTTTTTAATTCTGTTATATGTAGTAATTGTGCTTTTATAGTTTCTTTATCGTGTTTCTTCTTCTCATTTGGTTCTTTATTTTCCGATAAAATTTCCTTACGAATTTCAGGCGTATTAATATATGACATAATAACAGGAACATCTATCATCACTGGTTGTGCAAATTGTGTTGGATCCTGTTCGCGATTTAAATAACTAATATAACCAGTCATTTTATTCGCTAATTTCTTTATACCATTTTCAGTTAATATATTGTCAGTTCCCATATATTTTTTTTTAAAATCATCTATATCAGTGGTTATCTTATCTGCTGCAGTTTCCTTACATAAATTAATCAGTTGAAATAATTCAATTGGGCTATTTGTAAATGGGGTTGCTGTCATTATTAGTAAACGTGCTGATTTTTTCCCTGATTTTTCATAACTTTTTTGTAGTAATTTTTCCATTATTGACATATCTGGACGTTCGCTTCCTTTTAAATCACCTCCATATAATTTATGCGCTTCATCTATAATAATTAATGTTTTATGTAAAATGTCTTCCTTACCATTACGTTCAATGAGTTTATCCATATACACATTATGTGAACCAGGCGTTAATAAATTACTGAAAGTTTTATAACTAATTGGTTCAATCCAATTTTTACTGAGAAGACGTCTTCGTTTACTTGGATCATCCGAAATAGTTAATCCTTCCTCTTTCATTCGCTCGGCTATAATGATGTGACAAACGTCATCAAACATATTTTTATAGACATCATTTTTCAAGGTGTTTCGCGTAACCCATAAAATAGTATATCCTTCACGTTCGAATGAAGATGTCGCAGCCGCTATTGCCGAACAAGTTTTACCTGTTCCTACGCTGTGCCATAAGAGTATTCCTTTATATGGCGATTCTGGTGTAAAAAATGTTCTTATAAAATTTTGAGTTGGGTTTAATGTCATGATTCTTGACTCGCCGCCCCCTTGCTCCTTTGGTTTATCGACACATTTATTCTCAACTATAATCTCATCCCAAGTAAATTCTTTAGCGAAATTTGTTTTAATAAAATCTCTCATTTTTGTAAAATTTAATTTAGTCAAAGGCGGACCTTTATTTAATTGCTTCATAATACTAATATTTTTACCAGTATATTCGACTATAGAATAATTAATATCATTTGATGGGGGGATATATTCTACTATTTCTAACTGATTCATGATTTCATTTGCTATTCTAAGCGGAGAAGTATACCTTGTAGAACTCGTTCCTCTTGTAGAACTCGTTCCTCTTGTAGAACTCGTTCCTCTTGTAGAACTCGTTCCTCTTGTAGAACTCGTTCCTCTTGTAGAACCCGTTCCTCTTGTAGAACT
>Ga0105052_10007238_pt1 | contig 10915 bp, 4 predicted proteins | sample FRY03_FD_78094 | JGI IMG/M metagenome (GOLD analysis project Ga0105052, IMG submission 78094) | Freshwater microbial communities from Lake Fryxell liftoff mats and glacier meltwater in Antarctica - FRY-03 | ecosystem: Environmental > Aquatic > Freshwater > Ice > Glacier meltwater ... | reverse complement strand
CGAACTGGTATTGCGCACGTAATCTCTTTTCATTCCGCTTTTAGCGACACCAAAAGGGGAGGCAACGCTGCATCCAGATGGCGACCCGATTAAGTTATAACCTGGCACGTGCTGCATCCAAAGGTTTTTCAAGATCAGACACAAAAGAAGAGGATACCATACCCTATGGCCCTTAGCCTTAGCGATTGGGAGAGGATGGTTTGTGGATGGCCAAGAATTTGGTCTCTCTTTTTTCTGTCTCCTTTCTGTCTTCCTTTATCTCACGTTCCTGACAACCACTTGGACTAGTCTTTTTTGGCAAAAAAATTTAGATAAGTTTGTCGTCTTTGCCTAGAATGTGTGTCCTATTGATCCCCTCTCTCGCTTTGCCTTTTCCTACACCGATAACCTCTGTTTCTCTTGCCCGCCACTGTGACTATTGTGACCGTGACCGTGACCCAAAAAAAACCTTTTCTCCACCAAGAGTTAAAGGTGCCGTACACACGTTTTTTAGGTATTTGTTGTGTATGTATATGAACGCACCTATCAATTGATCGACGATCAGAAAGCGAGTCGTAGAGTGTGGAAGAGTGAGTACGGCACCGTGAACTAGCACCCCTTGAGTGCCCTACTTGCAGCAACCTGACCACATCCCAAGAGCACTGACCCGCGACACAGTCTGTAAAAAGACACGGGGGAAGGACGCCAAGGGCACGAGACTTTGCTTTGTACGCGCATGTTTTATATCCTCCATGTACATGTTGCATACATAAAGAGCCCACACACAAGAGAGGGAGAACACAAGCTGCGGCGGACACCCTTACAGTAAAAGCACACTATTTTCAATCCTCTTTTTTCTTCTCACGATCAGATTCTTTCTCCTCTTTTCATTTGTCTTTGTCCCCTCATGTTTTGTAAATTTGCTTGTAAATTTTTGGATGAGGATGGTGTGTTCACGTAAGTTTTTGGATGAGGATGGTGTGTTTAGGAGAGGTGACTACAGCTCAAACCGGTACTGCAGAGCAGTCGGAATCTATGTGAACAAAATGACTAGTGTCGGTAGTCCCTCCTTCCCCCTCGGCGGCTTCCCCTTGGCACGCAGCAGATGGGCACAGAGGTCCCTCCACCTCCAGACAGTCGGCTGTCGAAAGACAATTCACTCAACACCCTTGGTGGGAACAGCAAATGACAAAGGTCCTGCAAGTCGACTCGATTTGCGAGCCACTCCCCCATCTTCATTTCGAGTGCTGCCCGTTCTCGAGGCAGGCGAAGGACCCAACGTGCCATCGCTGCGTAGGACACCATACGTGTATTGAGCATAGAAGACTTGCCGTGGCTCTGATGAGCGATTAGGACCACTGCGATGCCAAATGTCACTGGCAAATATTACAGCGCCTCCGGCAAGCACCCGTATGCGCCTGCAGGTTTTTCCTGACTCTCGCTCGCTCACTGTAGGAGCATTTTCACCCACACTGTGTATTGTGTGTGCGTCGTGTTTCTCCAGGGAACTATCTGATCCATCTTGGGATACCAGGGAGCGAAAGAATATGTGCGACTTATCGGCGTTGGCGGGTGGCTGAGGCGCGCATCTGGGTAAAATCTCAAGCGTTCCATTCTCGTCTCCCGTGTCGCACAGGGGAAGCCATATAGAGACGTACGGCAACGATGGCTGGTTCAAGCACATTTGCAGCTGCTCGTTCTGATCAGTGTGCCATCCAAACTCTGTCGACGAGTCGGCCGGCTTTACGACGTAATGCTCGTTAAAAAGACTGGTGTGGCTGCAGCCGCGCCGCCCTTGAGTGTGGTCTCCGAGCTCTGCTTCTGCCGTGCCGTCTGTCAGCTCTCCACTGTCGTCGGCATTCTCCCCAACTGCGCTGAATGCCTCACTAGCCAGCGAGGCTAGCTGCCCCATGATTGTCCGCTCCACCACGGCACGGTCCTCCCCGGCAACGTCTGCCTCTCCTGCTCTGCCTGCGTCCAGCGAGGGCATGGCACATGCCACGATGCGCGCCCGCAGCTGCCGATACTCCGCCGAGTCAACCCGCGCCGGGTGGTTGTCCTGCATTTCCTGCGCTGCCCAGAGGTCCACGACGCACTCAGTCTCGTCCAAATCCACCCCACGCGAGAGCGCCGAGCACTCGGCACGAAAGGCCCGCAGAGCGTCTGGCGAAAGGCAAGGCTCGACCACACAGAAGCCATCTCGAACAAAGTCCGCCCGCGCCGCTTTGCATAACGACTGCCACGCAGGGGTCGGCATGAGACGGAACTGGATCTTGCTCTACTGTGCCTTGTTCTTTTCGCCGTCGTCAGCGCGGCTGTTGGACTGCCGAACAAGCGCAAAGATGGCCACAACAATGGCGGCGATTGCAATGACGAAGCTCACGAAGGAGAACGCAAACGCCGCGGCGACGAGCGCCGTGGCGTCAAGATTGTCAATCTTTATCCCGCCGGAGAGGTGGATTGGCGCGCTAGCAGTGCCCGGCAGGCCCATGTCTTCAGGTGCGGAAAACGATCCTTCCGCCTTCAAGCACGAGGCCAAATTGAAAATTATGACTGGAAGAAGTTTCTTTTTTGAAAGAAACTCTTCTCGGTCCGACTGCGAAAAGTTGTGCGGTGCACAGGGATGGTTGGAGTGCGGGATTTGAGCTACACTGTGCTGGTCGTGCGAAGCAGCGTGTTCGAGACGGCGTTGGCCTAGCCAGTGTGGGAGGTTCGTCGTTTCAAACGCACCTCATCCGATTTGGAAGGACCGGCGAGAAGACGACATGGGCGGGGCAGCATCGCTGCTCAAGAAGAAGGAAAAGGAGGATGATCGGGAGCCACTGCCGGGGAATGACGATGAGTGGGAAAATGAGGAGGCCAACACTAAGCCCAGCAGGTTCAAGAATGGATTTGCCAATCTGAAGAAGCGGGCCACTAGCGTCGCGAACAAGGCGCTGGCAAAGGCCGGCCTTGCGGACTACGTGGAGGACTCCCCCGACGAAGAAGAGGAAGAGACCCCGCAGAAGCAACGGCCGAGTGCACCGGCCGAGGTGCGGATCTAGTGTTTATTCCGCACACACACGTACCATTTTTTTAGACCCTCGCCCGAGATTCGAAATTGTTTGCCTAGAGCTTACGGTGTATGCAAACAGGAGGCTGAGGGCGATATCGACGACGACGGTAAGAATGGTGGCTCGGAAAGCACGGCAGCCACGAAGGACAGAAAAAAGAAGAAGCAGCGAGACCCAAACAATCCTGACGACAGCGCAGACAGTGATGACATTGAAACCGATGTTGCACGCGACGGGCAAATTGTGGTAAGGGAAAAAGAGGAACGCACGGAAGCTGAGATCAGACTTGATGAATCTCGCCCCACAAGCCGGCCTGTGTCGGCCACATTTTCCGAAAAGAATGCCCTGCAGGCCTCGGCTGTCGTGGCTGCGCTTGGAAATCTTGCAGACGTAGACGAGACTGAGCACTCTGGCAAGCGTAAGCTGAAAAGGAACCCAGGAGAGTTGGTAGATCCTCTGGATCTAGACCAAGCTGCTGATTTGTCCGGACCTCAGCGATTTTTGGTGACGATCGACCAGTTGGAGGAGCTGCCGGTAGATGAGGGACATATCTTCTTGCGGCTTACTATGGGCAATCTCGTCCGCGAGAGCAAGCGCTACCAGTGCGGCGACCAATTGGTGCAGGGTATTACCAAGGTTTGGACTAAGCTCATCAAGATCAACGAGGAATTTTATTGGGAGATAGGGGATAATGATGCCTATGTTTCATGTTTAATGATGCATGTAAAGAATAAGTCGGATGCTGATGCTGTTGACTTGGGCGAGGTCAAGATTCATGCCAAAGGTTTTGGGACCAAGGCAGTCAAGAGCGAGATGTACAAATTCAGCGATGAGGCAGGAGTTGTGAAGCTCAAGGGAAGCAAACTCGCAAAGGGTGGCGAAGCTGAGAATGAAGACGACGAGCAAGCAATCATGGCTGCCATGCAAAAACATGCAGTCGTCTTGACCAGCACAATGCGTCTCAAGATTCGTCTGATTCAGGCCCAAAACATTCCTGCAATGGACGAAGGAGGCACATCAGACCCGTATGTGATTATCACTTGCGGCCAAATGAAAAAGCGAAGCAAGGTTGAACAAGCAACTCTCGCGCCACAGTGGCACGAAGACTTTGATTTTTTCTTTGCTGCAAAATCAACCGTCCCGGAAATGGAATTAGAGATGTGGGATCGTGACACATCTGCGCGTGACGACTTCATGGGTAAGGGAACTCTTGCAATTGGAGCCTTGCTGGATTTACGGCCACGGCAGGAGTGGATAAAGATGAAAAATGGGACTCAAGGCGCTGGCAGAGTGCAGATCTATATGAGCATGGAGCCTCGGGTGGGCCAGTCTGATTCGCCACTGAAAGACATTATAATGACTTGGTATTCTGCCGAAGACAATTATCTGATGTTCTGGGAGAATACTACGGGTGGAATGGGCGGAAAAAGGGCGGCTGTCGAAACAACGAGTTCAGATGAGCTAGCTCCAGCGGTCCTCAAGATCAGTGTGCTCCGTGCAAAAGATTTGTTGGCAATGGACCGTGGCGGCACCAGTGATCCATATGTGCGCATTTACGTGGGCGATGATTTGGTCAAGGCCAAGAAGACTGCTGTGAAAAACAAGACTCTCAACCCGACGTGGATGGAGAACTTTGAGTTTCACATCCAAAGTTCGCAAAGACGTGATGCGCTGAATATTGAGTCTTTTGACAAGGACATGGTAGGCACCGACGATTCGTTGGGTAAATTCGGTATTACTCTTGACACATTGATTCCAGGTCAAGAGTACCGCGAGTGGCACAAATTTGACAAGGACGAAAACGCCAAACCTGGAGATAAATCAAATGATGGTCAGATTGAACTCTCGTACACCCTGAAAGAAATTACCGAAAAACAGGAAGATATTGAGTTGAACGCTGCAGATGGCCCGGTAGGCAAAAAATCGAATCCGAACAAAGGTGCGGTGCACAGGGAAATTCACGGGTTACAGGTAGTGGTTGTTGGAGGACGAGGAATGCCAAAGATGGACTCGGGCCCTTTCGGAAAGTGCGACCCGTACCTCAAGTTGCGTTGTGGCGAAACTGAGCACAAGACGCAAGTTATCAAACGAACGTTGGCCCCTACCTGGAACGAGACCTTTAATATTACGGTAGAGTCTGAGGAGAATCTCATTATTGTAGAATGCTACGACTATGATATGGTCGGCGCACACGATTTTATTGGGGGGGTCGAAATCAATCCGAAGGACTTAAATGCAAAAACGTCTGAGTGGTATAAGCTGGCCCACCCCGAGAATCCTGAATTCCATGCCGAGGTGTTTCTGACTCTCATTCCCATCCATGAGAGTATGGAAGAGGCAGAGAAGAAGATTGCCGCTGCTCAGGCTGAAGCAAAGGCAAACTCCGCCTCGACAATCTTGACATTAGAGGTGCTTGCAGGTCGTAGCCTCGAGGCCAAAGACAGCGGTGGAACCAGTGATCCCTATACGATAGTGCAAGTTGGAAATGAAAAGCGCAAAACCAGGGTCATCAAGAAAGACTTGAATCCGCAATGGTCGGAAAAGTTTGAGCTTGTTGTGAATAACGTAAACGATTCATTGAGAGTTTCAGTTTGGGATAAGGATCTCATCGGTGCCGACGATCTCATTGGCGAGACCATGATTCCACTTGAGAGCATCGTTGGCCAAAAAGTGCCTCAAAAGTGGTACACTCTATACGCCGAGTCGCGAATCACAGGCGAAGTGATGCTTGGCTTGAAGTTGCCTAAACCTGAGGGTTACAAGTCGAACGAAGAAATTATACAGGGTGTCACGCCTCAAGATCTATCAAAGGACATGGGCAGTGATCCCAATGTTTCCAACGCATCTAATAGCTCCACTGCACTGTATGGGCATCATACATGCGCACCCCCTCACATTCGAATCTACGTGTCAGGGACGCTATCAGATCTTGCGCAGGAACGCTATTTTTTGCATGATGGTGTCATTCCACAGGTCCGGCGCTTGTGCGAAAAACATGACATATTTTGTACTATTGTGGATGTCAGAATGGGAATGGTGGAAGAAACTGCCAGCATGATCGACATCTGCCTGCAAGAACTGGACCGTAGTTCAATCTTCCTTTGTTTCGTTGCCGAGAAATACGGTGTGCGTGTCGAAGAGGTGGGCCATCTCGTTTCAGCTCGGCCGTGGACGGAAAATGTCAAAGGTAAGAGTATTGTAGAATTTGAAGTGGCTGCTGCCATCGTGACGAATCCGCACAAGTTTCACGGGCGGTCCTTTGTTTATATGCGCGATCCAGAATACGTTGATTCGGTGCCTGGGCTGGCACGCGATGACTACTCTGAATCAGATCCAGTCAACGCACTGGCACTTGAGGCCTTCAAGAAGCGTCTCAACTCTTTGCAAGGGCTTCCGGTTGTCAACGATTATGTCAGTCCAGGATCAGTTATGGAGCAAGTGAGCAAAGACTTGATGAGAACAGTCAAGAGGATGTATGGGACAGAGACACGCCAGCGCCTGTTGACTCTGCAGAGAGCAATGCTGCTGCACTATTGCCGGGAAGAAGTGCTTCACTACTACCTGGATGCAGAAATAGCACAGCAGTTGAACAACTATATTGCCTTTGATGATCGTACTATCCTAAATATAGTGGGTCCTGCTGGTAGCGGCAAGACTTCATTGTTGAGGACGTGGGGAAGCCTTTACGAAATCAACAGAAATCGCGACGTGTTTTTCTTCATGCATTTTGATTTAGGCGCGGCGGGCGTTGAGTCAGCAAAGGGTATTCTGCGGCGTATTTTATTTGAACTGAAGGCATTTTATAAAATCGACGAAGAAGTTCCAAATAATTACATCCAGATTAAGCGCACATTCTTGCTTTGGTTGCGCATGGGAATCGCCAAGGGCGGTATGGTGATTGTCATTGATGGTGCTGACGGTTTTGATGAACCTAATGATGGCATCAAACAGTTTCTCGACTGCATCCCAAAGATTTTGCCCGGAGGTCTGCGCATTATCTTATCTATGGAGACAGGGGCTACTGTTTTTGATCAGATCCTAAAGAAGGTCAACTTCTGCAAAACGTTGAACATCGGGGCTCTATCAATGAGGGCAAGGAAGTATATTTGCGAATCGATGCTCCACCGTGTCGGGCGTCCCATGGAAGACCTTGAGGAACGCATTGTCAAAGATGCGCAGATGCGCAACCCGCTACAATTACGAATCACAATGGAGTACTTTATTCGCACCGACGTTTTCCTTCCAGGAACCTCGCTGGAGTCTGCCTTTGATTCTATCTTGGAACTCGTTGAGAAAGAATTTTGGCAAATTGCACCCAGTCTCGTTTACAAAACATTCACCAGCATTGCCCGGTCAAGACGTGGTATGACCGACACCGAACTCATGTCCATCAGCGGTGTAAACCGATTTATGTGGGCTAAGTTCAGCGGAAACGTCGCCGAGTTACTCGATTGCCCCGACGGTCTGCTAAACTGCATTCACGGGTCGTTCGACGATGCTGTGTGCAAACGCTACTTGAAAACGGAAGAACAGAAGCAGAAAGCGACTGTGACGCTCTCTTCCTATTTTGCACAGACACCTCTGTCGTTTCGCAAGATAGAAGAGTATCCGTGGTTGTTGGCTGAAAATGCTCGGTATTGGTTCCAGTCAGCGCAGCCTGCCGAATACCGACAAGTATGGAGGAATCTAAGGAATTGTCTTGCCGATATCGACTTTTTTCAAGCAATGTTCTGCGATCAATTTGTCAGTGACTTGCACGACTTCTGGCATGAAATGGCAGATGTGTTTGATTTTGTCCATGAATATGAAGAAGCAATTGACATGTATGCCTCCAAATCTGCATCAGCCGGTGCTACTGATCGAATCATTCCTGCCGTTCACGTTGCGACTTGTCAATCAAAACTTGCGCGTTTTTTCTACGACTCGACTCGGTTCGAAGCGGCAGACAGAATGTTTGCCAAGTCCATTACGACCTGGAAGGGCTGTCCCGGCAAGCTCGAGCGAGTTGCGAGCATTTCGCTTGAATTGGGAAAGATGCAGTTTGTCTGGGGTCGCTACGAAGCCTCAGAAGAGACTCTCAAAGAGGCTGTCGGGCACATGGAAAAACTGTACGGGATGAATAACGAGCACACAGCCAAGGCACTGTTCTTGATCTCGGATGCTCTGCGTCGCCAGAAGAAGGAGGCGGAGGCATTGCCCTACTGTGAACGAGCTTTCCAAGTGCTTGATGATAGAATGGAAAAAAAGAAGAAAGAAGCCTCGCCACTCTTTGCCCGCTGCTGCTATACCCTGGGCATCCTCTATGAGATTCTCGAAAGGAACAGTAAGGCCATCGAAAAATACGAGAAATCGATCCCTGTCTTTGCCAAAGCGCTGGGGTCAAGTCATCCGGAATATTGTCAGGCAGTTGAGTGCTTGGCAGGCATTTACAAGGCGGAGGGCGAGTTCACCGCTGCTGCAGCGTGTTACCAAACCGTGCTGCCCATCAAGGAAGAAATGTCAGCACTAGGCGCCTCCCTTGGAGATGTGACTACCACACAGAACAATTTGGCGGCTCTCTTTGTACAGCTCGGAGATCTGAAAGCTGCTACCGTCATGTACAGAAAGACTGTCAAAGTGCGAGAACACCAGTTTGGGCACACGCACACCACGGTGGCGCGTTCGTTAGAGATGCTAGCTAATATTCTTGGAGAGACCGGCGAACTCAAGGATGCAGCTATGCATCTCCAGAGGGCGCTCAACATTCGCACAAAACTATATGGATCCTCACATGTGGAATGTGCTGCTACCATGTTGAACTTGAGTACCATACAGTGCAGGAGGGGGCAATACGGTGCAGCTAGGGAGATTTTTAAGAAGTGGTTGAAAATCATGCTCTCAGCGCTTGGTGCAAGTCATCCGACCAGCATTTGGGCTCTGAATTGGCTGGATCGTTGGCCTGAATCCGGTGCTCCTGGTACACAAATGGGCAAGAAGCGAAAAGCTGGCGAAAGCTCGCAGCTGCCTGGAGGCAAAATGCATGTCAACGTCATCAGGGGACGAGGGCTCAAGGCTATGGACAGTGGGAAAACAAGTGATCCTTACACTGTTGTGCAGTTTTCAGGTCAGACCAAGAAGACATGGCCAAAGATCAAAACCCTGAATCCCGAATGGAACGAAAAGATGGAGTTCAGGGTGAGCAAGGACGATCGCAAGAATTCAGAGGTTGTGTTTCAGTGCTTTGACAAAGATGTCATGGGGGATGACGACGATATGGGTAGATTCACCATTAAACTGCTTGAGCTTCCTGTCGGGCAGGCCTTCCGCGTGTGGAAGCAGTTTGATGACGCCGACAACTTCCCGGGTGAGATTGAGATTGAGGTATTGCTCATCGAAGAAGATGCGCCAGGCCCCAAGCTGGAATTCGAGGATGAGGCACCCAGGGGCTCACTGCTTGTGCAGATGGAAGAGAAGGAAAAACGCGATGCGATGCGTGCAGCACGTGCAAACAAGGAGGCCGATCAAGACGCCGACCAGGCGGCTATGGGCAAGGCTCGCAAAAAGATCAACAAGGCCTCAATCAGGAAAATTGAGAGAGAGAAACGGCGAGAAGCCAAAATTGCTGGTGGTCTGATGAGAGAAGGCGACGAGGATGGTGAAAACGAAGATGACTTTAGGGACAGCGAACCAGAGGACGATCAGGATTTGCAAGAGATTGCTGAAGAGGAAGCAGTTGTGGAAGGAGAGGCAGGCCCGAAGAAATCCAGGCTCGTGGACCTTGAAACCAACGCGCAGGCCTTGATGGAGACGGTAGCTCCTGAATCAGATGCTGTTGATGAGCAAGGCGCCACAAAGTTGCATTACGCTGCAATGTGGGGTAAAGAAGACAAGGTAACAGCCCTGCTGGCTGAGAACATAGATCCAAGCGTTCGGGATAAAGATGGGCTGACTCCAATCCACTATGCTGCTGGCGACGGGCATGTTGGAGTCATCCAGATATTGCTTGAGAGTAAAGCAGATCTGGGTGCTGCCGACAAGGACGGGGATATGGCTATTCATATTTCAGTGCAAGAAAAGCAGCAAGAAGTCCTGTCGTTCATTATAATGAAACGACCAGACCTCGTTAATGCAAAGGGTTCTGGGGGTAATACTGCTCTGCACATGGCAGCTGGCACCGAAGAAGACAATTCCAAAATGGTGAGCTACCTCTTGGCCAACGATGCAGATGGGATCATTCTGAACAGTGAGGCACTTTCCTCCCTTCAATTAGCACAAGAACGACATGACACCATCTTGAACCATCCTCACTATCCTCTCATCCGAGATCATCTGGGGATTAAAGAGAGGCAGATTGCCAACCGCGGCGATCCGCTCAAGCCCGTGATCGCCGAAAAGTTGTGGGGCTTCATCGAGATGGATGATATCGAAAGTGTTGTTGGCTACCTCAAGGGTGGAATCGATGTTGATGGCCGTCTTGATGATGCCAAGACTACATCACTCATGCTTGCTGTCAACTTGATGAAACCCGGCGGGCCTGCTATTATCAAAGAGCTTACGGACCCGCAATGGGACGCCAATGTCGACATTGACGACCGCTATGGTCGCTCTGCTGTGCACTTTTGTGTTCTCGGCGGCGACGACACGCCTTTGGAAGTGTTGGAGATGCTCCTCAATAGAAATCCAAATGTGAATCTGCCGGATCACAAAAAATATACCCCGTTTCACTACGCTTGCGAACGCTGCCCAGTGCCGATTCTCGAAATGATGTGTGACAAAGCAAGTGTCGATGCTCTAGCATCGACCGAAGACGGGCACAACTCCCTCCATCTTGCTGCGTTAGCGTGCAGGTTGGAAAATGTAAAGTTTTTGGTGGAAAGGATGCGCGGATCTGCCGCAGGGAATTT
>Ga0105052_10007234_pt1 | contig 10918 bp, 8 predicted proteins | sample FRY03_FD_78094 | JGI IMG/M metagenome (GOLD analysis project Ga0105052, IMG submission 78094) | Freshwater microbial communities from Lake Fryxell liftoff mats and glacier meltwater in Antarctica - FRY-03 | ecosystem: Environmental > Aquatic > Freshwater > Ice > Glacier meltwater ... | reverse complement strand
GCAACATTGGTGCAGACGCCATTGCCAAGGCTGCCCCCGATGGCATGACCATCGGCATTGCCGCAGTGGCAACGCATGCCATCAACCCCTGGCTGTACAGCAAGATGCCCTACAACGCCGCGACGGACTTTGCGCCCATCACGCAAATGCTGCGCGTACCGAATGTGCTGGTGATGAACGCCGACACCGCTGCGCGTTTAAAAATCAACACCCTGGCCGACCTGATCAAATACGCCAAAGCCAATCCGGCCAAACTCAACTATGGCAGCGGTGGCAATGGCAGCGCCGGGCATTTGGCGGGGGAAATGTTCAAGAGACAAGCCGGGATTTTTGCGGTGCACATCCCGTACAACGGCGGCAACCCGGCACAGTTGGGGCTGCTCAGCGGTCAAGTCGATTTTAATTTTGACAACCTGGCCACTGCAGCTGCCAACATCAAAGCAGGCAAACTCAAAGCGATTGCAGTGACGACTGCCAACCGCAGTGCTTTACTGTCCGATGTACCGACAATAGCCGACACGTTTAAGGGCTTTGAGATTGACACCTGGTGGGGCCTGGTAGCACCTGCCGGCACGCCGGCCGATGTAGTGGCAAAGCTGAACAAAGCGTTTGTAGAAGCACTGAATTCACCTGAAGCCAAAACCCGTTTTGCGGCGCTGATGGCTGAACCCGTAGCAAATACGTCCGAGCAGTTTGGTGCGTTTATGAAGAGTGAGCTTGCGAAGTATGAAAAGGTGGTAAAGGCTTCCGGGGCCAAGGTTGATTGATTTTTATTATTTTTTCGAGCTGTAGGCCAATAAATATGGCCATTCTCAGCTATTTAATTAATAGCGACTAGCTTTCACGTGGTTTGCCAGGGTTGCCCGGCAGCCATATGAAAGCTATCAGCGCTATAAATTCAAGAGCTGCCGGCGCCCGAATCCATCGATGGCCTGCAGCAAAATCACTCCCCCAGATAAGCCGCCCTGACCCTGGGATCATTCAACAAATCCTTGGCATCCCCATTCATCGTCACAATGCCGGACTCCATCACATAACCCCGATCGGCGATGCCCAAAGCACGGCTGGCGTTCTGTTCAACCAAAAGAATAGTTACGCCTTGTGCAGACACCTCCCGCACGACTTCAAAAATCTTGTCCACCATGATCGGCGACAAACCCATCGAAGGCTCATCTAGCAGCAGCACCTTGGGGCGGCTCATCAGCGCGCGGCCCATCGCCAGCATTTGCTGCTCACCACCGCTCATGGTGCCGGCCAATTGGTCTTTGCGTTCACGCAGACGCGGGAAGATGGTGAACATCTTTTCCATATCCGCCGCAATCTCGGCTTTGTCATTGCGGATGTAAGCACCCATCTGCAAATTTTCGATGATGGTCATGCGGGCAAACACGCCGCGGCCTTCTGGCACCATGGCCAGACCGTCGCGAACCAGGTCCCAGGCGCCTTTGCCTTTGATGTTTTTACCAAGGTATTCGATGTCGCCCGACGCCGGGGGCAGTGAGCCGGTGATGGCTTTCATGGTGGTGGTTTTGCCAGCGCCGTTGGAGCCAATCAGGGTCACCAGCTCGCCCTCGTTGACGTGCAGGTCAACACCTTTGACGGCCTTGATGCCGCCGTAGGCTACTTGCAGGCCTGTGATTTTCAGGAGTGTGGTTGTCATGTGTTCTTTCCGTCAGTCGATCTTTTTGACCGACAGATCTTTAGCTCTGTCCCCAACTGATTGGTGCCCCGAGCCCAGATAGGCAGTGATCACTTTTTCATTTTTCTGTACGTCGGCGGGTACGCCCTCGGCGATTTGTTTGCCATAGTCAAGCACCGTCACCCGGTCGCACAAACCCATCACCAGTTTCACATCGTGCTCAATCAGCAAGATGGTTCGGTTGTCTTTACGAATCTGGTCAATCAATTCGCGCAGCTGGATCTTTTCAGTCGCGTTCATGCCCGCAGCCGGCTCGTCAAGCGCAATCAATTGCGGGTCGGTAGCCAGTGCCCTGGCAATCTCTAAACGCCGCTGGTCGCCGTAGCTCAGGGTGCGGGCCTTGAAGTCCGCGTACTTGCCGATGCCCACGTAATCCAATAGCTCATGCGAACGCCTGGCAATCGCTGCTTCTTCACTTTTGAAACCCGCAGTGCGAAACATCGCCCCAAGCACACCAGACTTGGTGCGGACATGCCGGCCGACCATCACGTTTTCCAGTGCTGTCATTTCAGCAAACAACCGGATGTTTTGAAATGTGCGTGCAATGCCCGCTTTGGCAACTTCATGGACTGCGGTTGGCTTGTAGGGCTTGCCTGCCAGCTCAAACGTACCACTGTCGGGCATGTAAAGCCCCGTCAGCACATTGAAAAAAGTGGTTTTGCCGGCACCGTTGGGGCCAATCAGGCCGTACACCTGACCGCGCTCGATGTGGATGCCGACGTCGCTCAGCGCCTGCAAGCCACCGAAGCGTTTGGACACACCCGAGACTTTAAGTATGGTTTCACTCATGACCATCATCCTTACGGGTTAATCGAGTTGCTGGTGTTGCCGGTGACGGCGCCGGCCGACTTGTTCAATGACTTGCCGTGTTCGGGTGTGGGCCACAATCCGCGCGGCCGCATCAGCATGATGACAATCATCGCCAAGGCAATCAGCAGTTGACGCAAAATGGCGGCATCCAGGCGACCATCCGTCATTTGCTGCAATGGTCCTGCGACGTAGCGCAGCACCTCGGGCAGTGCTGCTAGCAGCAATGCCCCCAAAATCACACCCGGCAAATGGCCGATACCGCCCAACACCACCATGGCAACGATCATCACGGACTCCATCAGGCTGAAGGACTCCGGTGAAACAAAGCCCTGGAATGACGCGAACATGGCACCTGAGACGCCACCAAAGGTTGCACCCATGCCGAAGGCCAGCAGCTTGAGGTTACGCGTGTTGATACCCATGGCTTTGGCGGCAATTTCATCCTCACGAATCGCCATCCAGGCGCGGCCAATGCGCGAGGTCTCAAGCCTGTGGCAAATCACCACCGACACAATCACCAACCCTAAAAAGAGGTAGTAATACATTGACACGGAGTTGACTGCGACGCCAAAAAACTGGTGGTCTACCCCCAGATCAAAGCCAAAAAACGTGATCGAATCAATCTGGCTGATACCTTTGGGGCCGTTGGTGATGTTGATTGGCCGGTCCAGATTGTTCAAAAAGACCCGGATGATTTCACCGAAGCCAAGCGTAACGATAGCCAGGTAATCGCCGCGCAGTTTCAGAGTCGGTGCGCCTATCAAAATGCCTACCAAGCCTGCCAGCGCCGCCGCCAGGGGAATAACCAGCCAGATCGGTAAATGCAAGCCATTCGGAAAGCTCTCGGCAATGAACGGAAAGGCTTGCGCCAGATGGGGCGAGCCAAGCAGGGCTGCAAGATACGCCCCCACCGCAAAAAATGCAACGAAGCCCAGGTCAAGCAAACCTGCATAACCGACCACAATGTTCAGGCCCAACGCCAGCAATACGTACAGCAGCGCCATGTCCAGAATTCTGACCCAGGCGTTGCCACCCTGTTGCAGCAGCAGAGGCAAGATGAGCAAGCCTGCCGCGATAAAAATAAACTGAATCAGTTTGTTGGATTTCATCATTTTGTGTCTTTCAATGTGTTCAAGTAGCAGCGGCTCAAGCCCTGTCCGCCACACGTTCACCCAGCAAGCCCGTGGGGCGCAAGGTCAACACAATAATCAGCACCGTAAATGCCAGAATGTCAGAGTACTGGCTGCCGAGCACACCACCTGTGAGAGGTCCCAGATAGCCCGCACCGATGGATTCGATCAGACCCAGCAATATGCCGCCAAGTACAGCGCCACCCAGGTTACCAATGCCGCCCAACACCGCGGCGGTGAAGGCCTTCAGGCCCGGCAAAAAGCCCATGTGGTGGTGAACTGTGCCGTAATTTGATGCATACATCACGCCCGCCAAGGCAGCCAAAAGAGCGCCAATGATGAAGGTGGCAGAAATCACCGTGTCAGGCCGCACACCCATCAGTGCGGCGACTCTGGGGTTTTCCGCCGTGGCGCGCATAGCCCGACCCAGGCGGGTGTAGTGCACCAGCCACATCAGGATCGCCAGCGAGACGGCAGTAGCGCCCAAAATAAACACCTGCGTCACTGTGATCACCGCACCGGCAAACTGAATCGGCTCAGAAGGCAGCAGCGTGGGGTAGGATTTGTAATTGGGTTTCCAGATGATCATGGCCAGCGTTTGCAGCAGCAAAGACACCCCAATCGCGGTGATCAGTGGCGCCAACTTGGGCGCATTGCGCAACGGCCGGTAAGCAATTTTTTCAATCGTGAAATTAAGCGTTCCGCAAACTACAAATGCGATTAGGAGGGACACCAGCAAAATAATCCAGCCTGGTGTGCCAGGCATCGACGACTGCATCAGGCCGATGATGGTGTAGCTGGTCAGCGCCCCTACCATCAAGACCTCACCATGGGCGAAATTGATCAGGTTAATGATGCCGTAGACCATCGTGTAACCCAGCGCAATCAGTGCATACATGCTGCCCAATACCAGACCATTGATGATCTGTTGCAGTAATATTTCCATAACCAATGTCTCCCAAAAACAGACTCAAAAATGAAGCACCCAACATGACATTAACAAAAAGCCCACCTTAAAAATCAAAGGCGGGCTAATCGGCAAATTGTAATTAAGAAGCCTAGCGAGAATCGCGCCAGCAGGCTGGTTTTCGACGGGTTTACCCTTAAAAATAAGCCGCCAAAAAACTTTTAATATTTCATGAATACTTTTAATAAGCTGCGATTCTGGAAATGCAACCTAATGCCATCAAGTGACGCCACTGGCTATACGCTAACGCACAACAGTCTTATTTGTGCGTCGATTTTTTGGCGCGCAGCGCCTGCAGTTTTTCAGCGATCTTGATCTCCAGCCCACGCGGCACAGGCCGGTAAAAGGCAGGTGCAGCCATGCCTTCAGGAAAGTAGTTTTCACCCGCTGCAAAGCCGTCTTCTTCATCATGTGCATAGCGGTAGTTTTTGCCATAGTCCAGCTCTTTCATGAGCTTGGTAGGTGCGTTACGCAAATGCAGGGGTACCGGGCGTGTGCCGTCTTTTTTAACCAACGCCCTGGCTTCATTGAAGGCCTTGTAAACCGCGTTGGACTTGGGCGCTATCGCCAGGTAAATAACGCACTCAGCCAGTGCCAGTTCACCTTCGGGAGAACCCAGCCGTTCGTACACATCGGCAGCGGCCACGGCAATGCCCAAAGCGCGCGGGTCGGCCAGACCAATGTCTTCACTGGCCATGCGAATCAGCCGGCGTGCCATGTATTTGGGTTCTGCACCGCCATCGAGCATGCGCATGAACCAGTAGAGTGCGGCATCCGGGTCAGAGCCACGCACAGATTTGTGCAGGGCCGAGATGGTGTCGTAAAAAACTTCGCCGCCCTTGTCGTAGCGGCGCATTTTTTCGCCCAGTACTTTGAGTAGCCATTCATCAGTCACGTCAATGATCGCACCCGACTTTTCATTGCCAGCAGCCACCGCCAGCGACTCCAGCGTGTTGAGCAGACGTCGTGCATCGCCGTCGGCATACGCCACGAGGCGGTCAACGGCCTCAGGCGCTATTTTTTCAATAGCTGCCAGCGCCTTATTTTTTAATGCTACGGTCACTATTTCTTTCAAATCTGGCTCTGAAAGTGGTTGCAACACATACACCGTAGCGCGAGACAGCAAGGCCGAGTTGACTTCAAACGACGGATTCTCGGTGGTCGCGCCAATGAAGGTGAAAAGGCCGCTTTCCACATGCGGCAAAAAAGCATCCTGCTGGCTTTTGTTAAAGCGGTGAACCTCGTCAACAAACACCATCGTGCGTTTACCCTGGTCACCGCCAAAATCTCCACATTGAGCCAGCCAGACTTTTGCCTGTTCAACCGCTTCACGAATGTCTTTCACACCGCCCAGTACCGCCGACATGGTGATGAAGTGGGCGTCAAAACTGCTGGCCATCAGCCGCGCGATGGTGGTTTTACCCACGCCCGGTGGCCCCCACAAAATACAGCTGTGCGGCTGACCCGACTCGAACGCGATACGCAGCGGCATGCCTTCGCCGAGCAGGTGTTGCTGGCCAATAACGTCGCCCAGTGTTTGCGGCCGCAGACGTTCGGCCAGTGGAATGTTTATTTTTCTCGCAGAGCCAGAAGCCATCAGCGTAAAACTTTTAGGGAATTACTGGCGGCTGACATCTGCGCCAGCAGGCGGCTTGAACTGAAAGCTGGCTGCGGTCAGAGCCGGGTTGACTTCAAATTGGCTGAACGTCATGACTGAGCGCTGGCCGAAACTGTCAAGAATCTCCAGCGCAGCCAGCTCTGTGCCTTTGTCAGTGGTTTTAAAACCCACAGTGATGCTTTGCAACTGGCCTTCTTTGGTTTTAGGAACCGCTTGTACCCATTGCAGGCCGCCTTTTTCCGGAAGCGGAGTCAGCGTGAAATCGGCCTGCAAGCCTTTCAGGTCAGCGGCAGCAGCAATCACCGCGGCTGGCGTGCCATTCAGCACCTGAGCCAGTTTGCGTGCAGTGACCTGGTTCAGGTCCACATCATGCAGCCACAGGGTTTGACCGTCTGCCACAATGGATTGTTCAAACGGTTTTTTGTATAAAAACTTGAAGCGGTTTGGCCTAAGAAACTCGAACGTTCCTGACGAGGTTTTGATTTTGGGGGTTTGGCCGTCTTTTGCCGGACTGGTGACAACCTGGGTGAAGGCGGCACGACCACTTTTGCTGTTTTTAACGAAGCTTTCGAGGTCTTTCAAGGCTGTACCGCCCTGTTCTTGGGCGCTAGCAGCTATTGAAATAACAGCAAATGAGAAGGCCAAAAGAACCTTTGGGAAATGCGAAATTTTGAGTGTAGTCATGTTCAAAGTATTGCAGTGAGGTGCAGCGCAGCGTGTCGTCATTCTGCCCGTGCCAGTACGAGAATTTCACGCTGGCCGCTGCCTGACATGGCGCTGATCAAGCCTGCTTTCTCCATCTCTTCGAGCATGCGTGCCGAGCGGTTGTAGCCAATTTTCAGATGCCGTTGCACCAATGAAATGGAGGCTTTGCGGTTTTTCAGAACGATCTCAACGGCCTGGTCATACATCGGGTCTTTTTCACCGCTGGCCTCGCCGAGGTCACCACCCAGGTCGCCGCCTTCGGCGTCAAGCACACCGCCCTCAAGCACGCCATCAATGTAATTGGGTTCGCCCTGCTCTTTCAGGTAAGCAACCACGCGATGCACCTCGTCGTCGCTGACAAAAGCACCATGCACCCGAATCGGGAAACCCGCGCCGCTGGGCATGTACAGCATGTCGCCCATGCCCAGCAGGGCCTCGGCACCCATCTGGTCCAGAATGGTGCGGCTGTCGATTTTGCTGCTCACCTGAAATGACAAGCGGGTCGGGATGTTGGCTTTGATGAGGCCCGTGATCACATCCACGCTGGGCCGCTGGGTAGCCAGTATCAGGTGAATGCCTGCAGCGCGCGCTTTTTGCGCCAGCCGGGCAATCAGCTCTTCAATCTTTTTACCCACCACCATCATCAAATCGGCCAGCTCGTCGATCACCACCACGATATAGGGCAGGCGCCCCAGCGGCTCGGGCTGGTCGGGCGTCAGGCTAAACGGGTTTCCAATCAGCTCACCTTTGGCTTTAGCGTCGTCAATTTTGACGTTGTAGCCAGCCAGGTTACGTACGCCCATTTTGCTCATCAATTTGTAGCGCTTTTCCATCTCGGCCACGCACCAGTTCAGGCCGTGGGCAGCTTGGCGCATGTCTGTGACCACTGGGCACAGCAGGTGCGGGATACCTTCATAAACGCTCATCTCCAGCATCTTGGGGTCAATCAACAGGAGCCGCACATCACGCGCATCGGCCTTGTAAAGCAGGCTCAGAATCATGGCATTGATACCCACCGACTTGCCTGAACCCGTGGTGCCCGCCACCAGGCAATGCGGCATTTTGGCCAGGTCCGCCACCACCGCATGGCCTGCGATGTCTTTCCCCAAGCCCATCGTCAGCAAACTTTTGGCCTCGTTATAAACCTGTGAGCCCAAAATTTCGCTTAAACGGATGGACTGGCGCTTGGCGTTGGGCAACTCCAGCGCCATGTAGTTTTTACCAGGAATGGTTTCAACCACGCGGATAGAAACCAGACTCAGCGCACGCGCCAGGTCTTTGGCCAGCCCTACCACTTGCGAGCCTTTGACGCCTGTGGCTGGCTCAATCTCATAACGGGTAATGACCGGGCCAGGCGCGGCGGCCACCACGCGCACATCGACACCAAAGTCTTTGAGCTTTTTCTCGATCAAACGCGACGTCATCTCCAGCGTTTCAGGCGCTACGCCCTCTTGTTTTGACAGCGCGCCGTCGAGCAGGTCAACCTGCGGCAATCTGGAGTCCGGCATGTCTTTGAAGAGCGGTTTTTGCCGCTCCTTGATGACACGCTCGCTTTTTGGAATATCAACGAAGCCTGGCTCTATCAGCACTGGTATCGGGTGATGTTCGTCAATCTCGATACGCTCGTCGATCAAGATGTCTTCGCGCTCCCTGGCGGCTTTTTTGCCCACCGCCAGGTCTTCAGCGATTTCACGTTTTTCACGGCGCGATTCAATCCGGTTGCTGATCCACTCACCCAGGCGCTGAGCAGTATGCGCCCACGAAAAGCCAAACACCACGGAAGCCGTCATCACGCCCACGGCAATCAATACCAGGCCAGAGCCCGCAAAGCCCAGCCACTTGACACCCGCGCTGCCCACCAAATAACCTAACGCCCCGCCTGCGTGGTCAGGCAGACGTGCCTCAAAGCGGTACAAGCGTGACCATTCCAGCCCGCTGCTGGCCGCCAACAGCAGCAGCAGCCCCAGCCAGAACTTGATCCGGTGGCCAGGCCGCTGCTCGGCCGGCAATGTCTCAGCGCGCAACCAATCGGCCAGCGCCGCAAGCCACACCGACAAGCCCGCCGCCAGTAGCCACCAGACAGAAAACCCGAGGAAAAAATAACTCGCGTCGGCCAGATAAGCGCCTAGCCTGCCACCCCAATTATGTATGCCGCTTTGGGCAACACCCAAAGCCTGTACGCTGCCAGATGTTGACCAGGCAGCGTCTTGAGACGAATAACTGACCAGCGCCAGCAGCCAGAAAAGCAGGCCCAGCAGGCCAAGAATTAGTCCGACCTCTTGCGTAAAACGGCGTACACCACCGGGCGCTGCAGTGTTTTGGGAGTTTTGAGTGTTCAGGGTGTCAAGTGAGTAAGTCATGGCCTGCGCTAGCTTACCGCAGATAAAACTGCGAACCCCTACTCAAGGTGATTTAGACGCTCTTTAACCACCATCGAACCATCGCTGCGGGTCTCGATAAAACCGCGCTCTTCCAGGTCTTTCATCACGCGGCTGACCATTTCCCGCGAGGCGCCAACCATTTTGGCCAGGTCTTGACGCGATACCTTGTCACGAATAATGGCAATACCATCGGCACCGACGACGGCAAATTCCAGTAGCGCACGGGCCACACGGCCATACACGTCCATCAGGGCGAGTGACTCGATTTTGCGGTCCGCATGACGCAGGCGCTGCACCAAGCCCTTCATCACAGCGTAAGTCATGGACGAATTTTCAGGCAGGCAGCGGGCAAACTCCAGCCGCCCCAATATCAGCACGTCAGTTTGTACCTCGGCGCGCACCGTGGCGGAATGGGGTTCGTTGTCGATCAGGCTCATCTCGCCAATATAGTCACCGGGTTGCATGGTGGCCAAAATAACTTCACGCCCGCGCGAATCTGTTGTGACAACGCGGGCTCTGCCCGTCAAGATAATGGCCAGTGAGTTGGATTTTTTGCCCTGTTCAACAATCGATTCACCGCGCTTTAATCTCGATTTGACAACGGCGCCGGCCACCGACTCGGCCTGGCTGGCCGTGAGCATTGCAAACAGCGGAACTCTGCGGATCAGTTCCAGGTTGGACACCATCGTTGACATATTATTTCTCCTCTAACCCTACGATTGTCGGGACAAAAACCAAGTCCCTACAATAGCTGGCGTTCGTGAATTTCGACGTCTTGTCACCACACACTGCTTGGTGTCACAAGCCGGACTTTAACTTACTTCTCAAGTTTACCCATCAGGTTTTTTACCAATGAAACATTCAAGAGTTCTGATTTTGGGCTCAGGCCCGGCGGGCTACAGCGCTGCTGTTTATGCGGCTCGCGCCAATCTGAATCCAGTATTGATTACCGGCATCGCACAAGGCGGCCAGCTCATGACCACAACAGATGTTGACAACTGGCCCGCCGATGCGCAAGGCGTACAGGGGCCCGAGCTGATGCGGCGGTTTTTAGAGCACGCCGAGCGCTTCAAGACTGAAATAATTTTGGACCATATTCATACGGTTGATTTTTCAAAGCGCCCTTTCACGCTGACAGGCGACAGCGGTGTGTACACCTGCGACTCGCTGATTATTTGCACTGGCGCATCGGCCAAGTATTTGGGCCTGCAATCGGAGACGGATTTCATGGGCCGTGGCGTCTCGGGCTGCGCGACATGCGACGGTTTCTTCTACCGCGAGCAGGATGTGTGCGTGGTCGGCGGCGGCAACACGGCGGTTGAAGAAGCGCTCTATTTGTCCAACATTGCCAGCAAGGTGTATTTGGTTCACCGTCGTGACAAGTTCAAGGCCGAAGCCATTTTGATCGACAAGCTGCATGAAAAGGTGGCTGCGGGCAAGATCGTGCTGAAAATTCACAACACGCTGGAAGAAGTTCTGGGAGACAAGGGCGGCGTGACGGGTGTCCGGCTGAAAAGCAGTTTGACCGGGGCCACGCATGACATAGAACTGAAAGGCTGCTTTATCGCCATTGGCCACCAGCCCAATACTGACATTTTTACCGGCCAG
>Ga0105052_10007233_pt1 | contig 10918 bp, 9 predicted proteins | sample FRY03_FD_78094 | JGI IMG/M metagenome (GOLD analysis project Ga0105052, IMG submission 78094) | Freshwater microbial communities from Lake Fryxell liftoff mats and glacier meltwater in Antarctica - FRY-03 | ecosystem: Environmental > Aquatic > Freshwater > Ice > Glacier meltwater ... | reverse complement strand
TCGTGTGCCACCTTTTTGTCGTGTGCCACCTTTTTGTCGTGTGCCACCTTTTTGTCTTGTGCCACCTTTTGGTCGTGTTCGTGTGCCACCTTTTGGTCGTATGATGTATGTTTTATTGTGATTTGGGAAGCACGTCGGACTTTGCTACGGCCATTAGTAAGAGGCATCGGCTGTGCTCACTGCCACCAGTACTTGACGATATGTGTGCTGTGTATTTATATATATAGTGTCCACGGTGCCCAGCACCGGCGACACGAGATCGCGGAGATGGTGTTACAGTGCACCAATATGCCGTGAAATATCCATATAATGCGATGCTTTCCGCTGCATGTGTTTGTTGAGCGCAAACATATCCAGTGAGTGTATGTGTAATAGTTGGGCCGAGGATGTCCATTCCCTCACGAAACAGGCAATCATCTCGCGACAAACAACAAATAGTAATACCGCAGGCACGTATGCAAACACGTTTAGAAAACGAATCTCACAGGAGCAGCATGTTTTGTTGTGTAGTGCATCGCGCTCGAAACGCAGGACAAAATTGTCAAACGAAAGATAGGATGCATCCAGCGATCGTGGCTTTACGCGATGCATGTCTTCGAATTCGACACACCAGCACGCATCCTCCTTCGACTGGGTCTGTTTCATATAGAGCACCAAAACACCAATAAGAAATCGGCAAACGGGATGCACCACGAGTCGATGTACCAAACATTCTCTTTGGAGAAACTCTGTATCCATCGCCTGATCGGACGATTTTACAAAGGGACACCACTTGTGCGCAAAGTTCAATTCGCATACCAAGGCCACGAGTGAGACTAGGTCGGCACACAGTTCCATTTCAACTCGATACCGCCCTCCCTCAACATCATGAAACAATACCACTTGGTTTCCGGGACCGACATCGCCCCACGCCTCAGAGCACCGCACCCATTTTGATGCACACCAGTCTACATGCGGCTCACTTTCGTTGCGCATCGCAAATGCATGCCATACACGTGCTCTGTTTATATATGCGTGTTGCTCACAAGTGCACACACATGACTTGTGAAAAGATAATGATGGCGATAGTAAAAAAAATTCACACGCCAATGTCGCATGCACGTGCATGACATTGATACTCGGTAATACGTGCAGATGTGGTTTCCGCCTGTGCCCAGTACCGAAGACTTGTCGGCTTTCATGAATTGGCATTGCATTCACATTCTATCCAACCGCAAGTACCACGAGATCGTGACCAGCGAAGCAGCGCTGCCCGACAAGGTGTTGTTCGTACCCCAGCCCCCAATGCCCACCATCTCCGTCTTTGTGATACGTTATCTCTCGTGCGCACACTCATTCGTTCGACACGTTCCAAAAACACCGCAAGTACACAGGCGTGGGCGCAAGACATGATCAAATCTGTGGCCGTTGTGGACGCGTATGTGGCATTTTTCTGCGACTACATTCTACAGCTTTCGCGACGAAAGTACGGGGGTCTGTCCGCGCTGTGCAGAATCATGCCCAACGCCCTGCCCATCACCAGCGACTACACTTCATGGACACTGAACGACTGCATCGTGACGGCCATACAGCAGCGACCGTGCTTCGAAATCATGTCTGGAAAACATGGCGAAACGAGTTCCTTTGTGCACCACGCCGAAATACAGTGTTGTCAGTCCGTCTGGGCAGTCATGCACTTGCAGCAAATTCTGGCGTGTGGAGTGGCGTGCTTCAAGGAGCATCATAACGACCCCAATCTCACCCCAACGATTGAGGCGTTTGCTCTCTCGGACGAACGGCAAAAATTGATGGACTATTCCGCGTATGCGTTTGAAGATGTGCGGCAGACTTTTTTCGAGGACAATATCGTGCAGAACAACGGCAGTGTCTAGGAGCATATCCGTGCTAGTGTTCTCTTGAAGCGTTCCGAGTGCGCGGTTTCGGGGTGGACTAGAGTAGTGGAGGGTTTGCAGACACGGTTCGGTAATGGTTGAAAACGTGGTGTAATGGTCCTTTTCACCAACCTCGTGCATGCACCAAGGTGAGGCAATAGAAACCCAAATAAGATATTTTCCGTCTGGCAGCGGACCCGAACCAGTGCACTCACGGTGCGCCGCACTTGAAGTACAAGAGATGCGCTACAAAGGTGCTGGTGCACAAGTACAGAGCGCTATTTGCAATGTACACGTTACTATCTAGCAGCGTAAACGGCAGCAGCAGGTGTCCAAGTCCGAAGCTTTCGTGCATTCTCGACAACATAAAGTGTGTATTGTTGCCTAGCTGATTCTGGACAAGCTCTGCAATGAGCAGCGCCCCCTGCCCAATATGCAGCGCAAAACAGACAATCTGCTGCATCCTGCTGAGGTACGATATCCCGCCGTGATGGCTCGCTGGATGCACACAGTAAATGCACACAACGGCAATCCAGTTGAAAGTCACCAGCGCCGTCACACAGGCAAACACATACACCACACTGTACTGGTGGGTGTTGGAAGGCACGCATCCGTGCGTGAGCAGGATACACGACAGACACAAGACGATGTTGGTCATGTAAGTGGCAAAAGATGTCAAGAGTCGTGAGTTGCATCCCACGCCCTCGGAACGGCCGCACTCGGAAAAAGCGGCATATACTGTGTAGGCGGCTGGTGTGGCGGCCTCCGCCAGATGCATCACCCCCGTGTGAAAAAATGGCCGGCGGTCAGTGGACATGGGATTCGCAAGGTCGTGCCGTGGACAGCGCATTTCCAGCGAAAGATGCATGGATGTGGGCTGGCCCTGCTGCGTGGGAACCACCACGAAAACGGTGTCCAAATCTGGTGCTTGAGGCACGTTTTCCAACTGGGTTTTGCCGACCACGGCCGTAGGCGAAAGCTGCAGTGGTATTTCCACTCGTGAGCTAAAATGAATGAAACGCGCGGCAAACGGTGTCTGTTGTCCTGTCTGCAGTGCCGCCGGTGGGATCTGTATATTGCGAGAGAACAAGGAAGGGTGGTTTGCTGAGCGGTGCACCATGACCACGGACGAAGCGTTGCTGGTTACAACTTGATCGACTAGAGACCAGCAAGGCTCGAAACGCCGCATCCCGAAGCCCTGGACCAGTATGTTCCACCGGTAACAGCCGACGCCCAGGGTATGGCAGCTGCCCATGTGCATGATGGCATCGGCACCGCCATACATGAGTTGAATGCTTTGGTCACGCTGGAGGGCGTAGGCCTGTTGTGGTATAAACGGCACGAATAAATCTGCGTTGCACGACCGAAAAACATTGTTGCGTTTGTACAAACTTTCGATCCCAGCAATGCCAATGTTCTCACACGCTCGCTGCCGCGGCCTACTGATCAACAAGACGTGCTGCGAATTGATGCTAAAGGCATACGTTTGCAACACAACCGAGATCGCACAGAACGCACTGATAACGACGTTTTGTTCATACCCTTTCATCAACACAATTGTCCATGCGACGAACACGATCGCTGTGTTGATGTACGATCCGCACGCTACCAGCACAAACAGCTGCACTAGAAAAATACAAATGTATCCGTAGTTCACCCACGAGCCTTTTCGCCCCCCAGCAATCACAGCGGAGCTGTGCATGAGCCCCTTCATGCTGCATTCATCGTCCATGTGTGCATATATATATTCTTAGGTGCTTTGACTCGTGACGCGCGCGTACCCCGTCATGTTATTTATTTTCATTTTCAAAACATTCAAAACAAACCACTAGGCACCTTTAACTTTGCAGCACCTGCTTATTATTCGTGAGAGTTTCTCTTGTTGCAGCCCACTGGTGTGAAAATGTACTCCTGCGTGGACCAGCCAAAATGACCGACGCCGTGGCAACGGTGCTTGTAATTCCACTGACTACAGTTGCATGCATATGCATCTTGCACCTTCCAGCTTCCAGCAGCATACTCGTGCTCGTCCATATTGGCCACGACAGGGAGCACGTTCGAGATGGCGTGCTCATGCGCTTCCTGCAACATAATGATGTATTTCTCGTGGTCGAACATGATTTTCAACGAGTCGATCCGCTTCTCGGTGGGATCCTTGCGAAGTGCAGACAACTTATCCACACTGGATGCGAGCACAGCAATCTTTGCATGCATTATTTGCTCGCAATTGCGAGCAAGCAGCGCCAACGCGTGTTCTGCCGATTCAGTGCTTGGCATGTTGGATACTTTCTGGCAAACGTGAATTGGTGATTTATAGGCCACATGAAGGCTCTTGCCGGAAATAGAACACGTTTGTGCACAGTTTGAGGTCGCGGCGCCGTCGCGTGTGCGGGTTTCGAGGTGGCGACGCGCTCGTGTACACCTGTCGTGGGAAAGAGGGGTAGCAAGTAGACAACCATGCGTGGAATGCGCCTTACCAGACGCGATAAAAACATATATATGACGTGTCACACGCATGTCATAGTGCGCAGCGATGAATTTTCTGCGGAGCGTCTCGAAATCTGCGCAACGGTGCCTGGAGAGCGTCCAATTCACGGTGATCCGGGCATCCATCGAGCGCGAGACCATCGGGTCGAACTTCTGGGGGGTCTCACGAAATGACGACATGCACCGCATGCGGACCATGGCTCGGCTGCACGACAGCTTGTTTCGAATACAGATGGAGATTGCAGAGTACCAAGCCAAGTACGATGACCTCCGCAAGCACGCGGAAAACAGCTACCGGCAAAAGGCCAGCGAGGCACAGCAAAAGGACGATTTCAACAAGATGCGGCTGGTGGAACTACAAAAGAAGGCCCTGTCCAAGTCGGAAAACATCCTGATCTTCACCCTCAACGGTCTTGAAAAGAAAGGCTATATTCAAAACATCAACAAAATCATACAGTACACGGTCAAGCAGCACAAAATGGTGCAAGAGGAGGGCCTGATAGACGACAGTCAGCACGAAAGTCTCGTCGAAGCCTTTGACCATATCACGTCCAACGTGGCCAAGGGGCACGACATTTTGGAAACCCTCGATGCACAGAGCTGGAACACCGAAAACGACCAAGACACACAAGAGGGTTCAGTCGAAAACGATACGGCGTTTAGCAAGTGGAGAAGTCAAATGATGCTGGAGGTGTCACACGACGGGAGCAGCTTCAACACCACAACGGCAAGCGCTCCGATTTGCGTGAACCACCTTCTCGTCGAAGTGGACAGCGAACCCGTGCCTTTGCCACAGCCTGCTTATCTGTTGCAGCATAAAATCCAGTCGGCACAGCCCGCGTCACAAGATCAACAGTCGGCTCAAAAGCAGTTTGTAAGGAGCACCAACAGCATGCAGATGTCCACAGGCAGCTACGGCCAGTAAAGACAGCGACAATGTCCTGTTGAAACAGGTGCATCTGCGTGGGTTGTACGTGGGGTTTGTGCAGGTGTATATAGATGGATATGGTAGCGTAGCGCACGTGACACCCATAATGCTGCGGTCCATGCTGGGCGGTGCCAGTGCTAACAGTACTGCGATGGCTGGCGTGGCTGGGGCCTTGAGCCATGAGGAACAGCACCACGAAGTGTATTTGAACATGATCAGCTTTATTGCCAATATTCCCGTCACAGAACTTGCCATACCGGTGGAAAATGACGACGAGGATGCGGATGACCCGATACCAGCCCCAGTGGTTTTTGGCACTGCTATGCATGCACAACAACCCGCTGTCGCCAACGCACAGGTGCCAGCTGTACGCCCCCACACCAAGAGTGCTGCACTGATACACACGGAGAACATGATATGGCATCTGCTCACCACAGCGCTGGCGGACGCAGACGCATCCGACAACCTTGACGGCAGTACATTCGGCTCGCATCTCTTTCGCACAATTCCCTCCACGGTAGTGTCACTCTCGCAGGTCCTAGACATGTTATGCCGGGCCGACACCGCACTTTTGTTCCACGCACTCATATACCACATTGCTACTCTTGTGGCATTTCAGCACTACGTCCGCCTTGTTGTGTTGAGGACGGGGCAGTTTGCTCCTCAACGGACCATGAACATTCAAACGTCGTACCAGAACACCTTGCTTATTGGACTGTGTCAGGCGCCCTTGACAGCACAACAGCGTGAATACATGAAAACATTCGTATATGCCGCTGCGCCTACAGTAACCGTGGCCTTGCGGCTCTGAAGTTCAACAAGCCAGAATGAAGCAGATGGCCCACGAAAGGAGTGTGTGTTGCAGAAGCACGTGCCTATTTGTGGAGTTTGTGGTGTTTAAAGCCCCAAAAGAACACATTTTGACACACGCACCATGCTGGACTTCTTGCGCCACGCGATGCTATTTGTTCTTGCTCTTGCCGCAAGCACGACTTCGGTTACTACGACGCAACACTCTTCTGTGTTTTTTGCAATCTACAACCTCACGGACGACACCGTCATGGACCGCACCGATACTGCTCTTTTCCGCATATTATACTCTTGATGCGCGCGATACTCCGCTCACAAATTTATTGTTAGCCAATATTGATATCACTATATAAACACATGAATTCGCCCATGCTCCCAAATTTTGGAACATGACAGACATGAACACGGATGCGTTGGCAGTAATGTTCCGACACATGCAAATGGACGCGCTGCCGTATATTTCATACAACGAAAATCAACACGCTGGCAGTGCGCATGCAACACGGCAGTGGGTGTCGAATGCCACAGAACGCGGCAAACACCATGACGAAATCAACCAAGTCAAGCAAATTGCAAAGTTTCGTCTGATGAACAGAGCAGTGTATGACATGCTAGAGCCCAAAGATGCTCTCCTGCTATATCACACCCACTTTCAAGAATATCTGGATATGTTTCACTTCACCACACCACTTCCGTTCCATCTTACCGACGACTCGTCCATCAATGTCGGTATCGTGTGGCCCCCCATGATTCGGGACATTCAGAGATACGCCACAATAAGGTGGGCCCTCGAGAGTCCTTCTTTTTCTACCCCCCTTGTCATCCAACCTGGTCACCCGCGCTTTCCCGAGGTGGTCACGAGTGAGCCAATGAACAACCCGGCATTCCGCGACCGCACAGGGGGTTGTGGCGTGGTAGAGCGGTTTGCGCTTGCATTTTACTGCCGATTTCGTTTTGACCTGCACAATACAGAACGCCATTTCGCCAACCGGTCTATGGTAAACGAGTTTGTGTTGTCTGGGGCATTGCGAGTAGTCCTCGATTTGATGGAAATGTATCCTGGCAATGAGAGCATCCAAGTGTATCTCTGTTTTTTCTTCCGTACGTTTTTCTGCTTCGCCGAGCATGTTGTTTTTGTGCTCAAGTTCGGCTCTGTCGAAAGCTATTTGCACCTTTTGAATGAGGTAGAGGGAGCAGTCCGTTTTAAAGAGGCTCGTCTATACATGCAGGATTTGAAACCTCGCGTGAGTCGCAACATATGTGCCGCCGTCCAAAGGTTCCCTTACATGATGAACATGCGGCACCTGCGACATCTTGGCAGGTACATGACAAACGAAGACAAGACAATTTGCAATTGGGAAGAGTGTACCTGGTACGGTGCCTAGTTTTTTGCACGAGTGCAGCATGATGCTGCTGCAGATATGAAACATTGCGTATGCAATAGGATGACATGTCCTGAAAAATATATGATGTTTCATGATTGTTTGTAGCATCAGGGCATCGACGGTAGAACGACGACAGCGTCTTGAATCACACCGTTTGTAGAATTTTCCGCACAATACACTCCTCTTGCGGGATGCTCTGCAGAATTGTGATAAGTACACGTTGACGTATATAAATAAACCGTCGTATACATATATGCATTCTGAAATCTTGCGAGACGCAAAATCAATTGCCGACCCACGGCATGATACAAAATAGTGCCGATGCACTCATCTGCATTCTGAAGGCGTTTCCGGCGTCGCGCGAGCAAGTGTTGCGCTATCGGGAGTTACGCTCGGTGTCCACTGCATTCCGTACAGGCGTCGATGCCTGTCTGCTTTCGCAAGAGTGGACAGCCCCTCTGGCAACACGCGCTGCTGAATTCTGCAACGACGTCGGTCCGGGTGTCACGTTGATGCCCCCGGCTGTGCTGAACATGGGCATTCACAGGATGGTGACAACAAAATCATATGTTGAGTTGCGACAGGGCCTGCACGAGTTCCTCCCGGACGCAACCACACAGGAAACCATCCTACAGGTTCTCGTGTTGCATCTGACGACACCCACTGGTCCAGGAGTAACTATCGACATGGTGGATGACGTCGACGAAGACCGGAGCAACGCCACCGACGCAGGCATGCAGCGCGTCATTGCAGACGCCATGCGGTTTCACACGAACAACCTGCCAATACAGGTCGAAGGATGCCGGCTGCTGGGATGCTTGCCAGAGCGCGAGCCCTTTGACGTACACCTCGGCGTCTACATTGCGGGCACTGTGGCAGCAGTGATGCGACGAAATTTGCCCATGTTCTTCTTGCAGGAAATTTGCATGGAAATTGTTGACGACATTGTCATGCACTTTCGGTACTTTCCGTCCGAGGATGCGCGGATGCTATTGCCAAAGATCATCGTTATCGCTGATATAAGTATGCCCATGTTGATTGTGGAGGTCATGCGACAGCACGCAGCAACGGCGCACTGGCACTTCATGCACACATGTGTGTGCTGCCTCAAAAAAATCAGCAAAATGATGGATGAGCTCGCCCATGAAGCCGAAGGCATGACGCAGTTCGAAGAGTGCATGGCTGGTTTTGTGGCGGGATACGTCGAGGACGTGCTTCTCGATGTACTAAGACGGCATTCGCACGAGCGAATTCTCGTGCGGGCCACCATCCGTACATTAGCGAGTTTTGTCAATGTGGACGCCGACAACATGCACCGTTTAGCAGAGGGCGTGCAATGCGCTCTGAATGCGTTGAAGCAACATAATGGAGATTTCGAAATTATGCGAGGCATGATGAAACTTATCAAAGTTATCCTTATAGAGATGAGCGAAGACGGTTACACTGAAGAGGAAAGGGTCCGCTTTCAAAACGGCGTGATTTCCATGGGCATGATCCCCAACTCCATGGCGGCGCTCAGCAGTTCAGTCAAGACTGACAGCGAGCCAGTGTGCATTATGCTGTTGTACATATTAGATCACATCTGCGAGCAAAATCCACACTGGGTCGCACTCGTGCGAAATGAACATGTCATTCCGAAGATCGACGCCATGTTTGCTGAAGTCGAGCCCAAAGCATGCGAATGGGAAACACACCGCACACGACTCGTCCACCGAGTCATGGTGTGATACCAGAGACATGTTGCCTATTCAAAAAGGAAGGCACAGGGCGAAAATCGTGCCTGCTCTGACATTTATTCGTTTGTTATAAAAAATACTCGAATCTCCCCTGCACCTAATATCCCCACTGTCATGCTGCAGCACGTTGCGATTCAAGTCCGGACACGGGTAAAGTCTCTTCAGGATCAAACCCCCCCCGAAGCGTCTGACGCCGACGCCCGAGAGCTGCCTGCTGCCGCAAACACCTGTGCTCTGTCAGATGGAACTTGCCATGCTGCAGCGCGTTGCGATTCACGTCCGGACACGGGTAACGTCTCTTCGGGATCAAACCCCCCCGAAGCGTCTGACGCCGACGCCCGAGAGCTGCCTGCTGCCAAAAACGCATGTGCCCTGTCAGAAGAAGCTTGAGCCCTTTCGTAAACAGCGCGTGCGACGGCAAGTAGATGGTGGTGAGGATGGGGCTGTGCGGGCGCTGGTGCTGTGTATATTGTTGATGTGCCAATGCTAGATGCAGATGCCGAGGACACTTCATCTGAATCCTGTGAAACAGCAGAACCCCTTTCGGCCAAATTCGCTGAATTGTGTATTGACGGTGCAAACGATAAATCAGCTGCATCATATGAAACAGCAGAACTCCTGTAGCTTGAATTTCCAGAACCGTGTATTGAGGATGCAACCGTGAAATCAGCTGGATCATATGAAATAGCAGAATTCCAGTAGTTTGAATTTTGAGAACTAGCACCTGACGATGTTGCGATGGCCGCCCGACTGTTTTCAGGAGCATGACATAGTGATATTAAAGATGCCGCGGGGCTGGGTTGATTGCTGATCGGTCCTTGCATTACAGATGCCGCCCGGCTGTTTTGAGGGCTTTGCGACAGTAATATCAAAGATCGCACGGGGCTGGGTTGATTGCTGATCGGTCCTTGCATTACAGATGCCGCCCGGTTGTTTTGAGAACTATGCGACAATGATATTGAAGACGCTGCAGGACTGTGTTGAATACTACTCGATCCTTGTATCGCGGATGCCGCGGGGCCGGGTTGAGAACTGTGTAATTCTTGCATTATAGCTGCGGCGGGGCTGTGTACAGAACTGTGTGTCAGTGCAGTTAAAGATGCATGAAGCTCATTTGGCCCGATCAGTGCGCCAGGTGAAACATTAGAAAGTGGATGTGCAGTTGCACCTGAAGCAATGGCATCTTGTACTTGAATAATCTGCTCGAGCAGTCTTTCGTTGTTCCTTTCAGAAATTTGTAGCATGTTCATCACGTAGTCCAATTCCTCCTGTACATGAGCAATTGCAGGGTCGGAGATCGAGCGTGCTCTGGAGAACGGAGGCGGCATTGCATCTGGCCTCGCATGACGTGGCAAAGGAGGCGGCACGGAGCCGAAGACCATATTCAAATTGGCATGATGCTCGCGTAGTGCGTGCTGCAGGACTTGCGCGAAATTCATTGACAGCTGCAGCCGGCGTGTTGATGCCTCTTGCAGACGACGTAGTTCTTGTATTGTCTGAACGGCGTCATTCGAAACAGCAGCAGGAGCAGGCACATCCATAACTACAGGAAGAAGAGACGCAAGCGGACTATCAGGAAGAAGAGGCACAGCCGGACTATCAGGAAGAAGAGACGCAACCGGACTATCAGGAAGAAGAGGCACAGCCGGACTATCAGGAAGAAGAGGCACAGCCGGACTATCAGGAAGAAGAGGCACAGCC
>Ga0105052_10007226_pt1 | contig 10928 bp, 13 predicted proteins | sample FRY03_FD_78094 | JGI IMG/M metagenome (GOLD analysis project Ga0105052, IMG submission 78094) | Freshwater microbial communities from Lake Fryxell liftoff mats and glacier meltwater in Antarctica - FRY-03 | ecosystem: Environmental > Aquatic > Freshwater > Ice > Glacier meltwater ... | reverse complement strand
CAGCGCGGCGATGAAGCGGCCGATCTCCTTGTCGATCCCACTGACCATGCGGTAGTAGGCCCGCAGGTTGGTCTGGTATTTCTCCGGCGTATTCAGCCCCCAGAAAAAACGCTCGCGGGAGAGTGAGGTCTGATAAAAGTCCGGCAGCGCGTCGAAGATGGCGGGGTCGTTCAGCTTCGGCGGGTAGATCTCGATATCGTCGTACATGCCGTCGACCGTGCGGGGCCAGGGGTAAAAGCCTATCCCGGGGCGCCGATCACTGTCCTCGGCATGGCAGGCATTGAACCAGAGATTCAGGGCAAAGGGCTTGTCCACCGGCTGGTTTTTGACGAAGGCGATGCCGCGATCAACGATCAGCTCGGTCTCGTGACGGAGCGAACCGTCGGGCTGCTTTTTATAATAGGGATTGCGCCCGATCGCCTCGAACTCGTCGAAGTGATCCGCGCCGTTGTACTTTGGATCGGCCATTTTCACATGCCACTTCCCATAAAAGCCGGTGCGGTAACCGCTCTCGCGGAGGAGGTCGGGGTAGAGCGTCTTCGCCGCGTCGATCCTCGTGGTATCGGGATCTGCGGGCGCGCCGTAGCTGCGCCCGGTGAGCCCGGTCAGGATCGTCGTGCGGCTTACCCAGCAGATCGCCTGGCTCGCAAAAGCATTTTCAAAGCGCACCCCGCGGGCCGCGAGACCGTCGATGTTCGGCGTCTGCACGATGGCATTGCCGTAACACCCGATCGTGTTCGTCGTCTGATCGTCGGTGAAGAAAAAGACAATGTTAGGCGGGTCTGCAGCAACAAGCGGGCTTGAAGACAGCACGAACGCGAGGAGAGAAAAGAGAGAGGCATTTTTCATTTCGGGGGATCAGCAAAGTAAAGGCCCTCGCCTCCGAGCCGGTCAATCACTTTCGCGGCCTTCTTCAAGTCAATCCTCCTCCGCGAGGCCGCGCTTCCTGAGGTCCGAGACCATCTCGTCGAGGATCGCGAGGCCGTAGGAGATCTTTTTGAAAAAGCTCTCGTTGTTATGAACCACGATGAAGTTCCCGTGCTGCGACCAGTAACCCCGCAGCTTCGTGTCGAGCACGACCGCTTCGGCGAGGCTCTCTCGTCGCATGGGATTCCCTCCCTCGATTCCGAGACCGCCGACGGCCGCGCTTTCGAAAAAGATGACCCCGTCATAGCGCGCCAGCTCCGCGTCGAGCGAAGTCGCCAACGATTCAAAATAGTCACCATGGTCCTCGGGCCAATAGGCTGCCCCGTCGATTGTGCCGCGATCGCAGAGGAGAATGCGGTCCGGGTATCGTGCCGCCTGGATGTCCTCGAGATTGCGCTGCACATGGTAGATCGCGAGCTGGGCCGAGCGCACCGCGTCCGTCTCGGGGTAGCGGGGAAACCCGCCCATGAACATCATCGTCGCCGCCTCAGGCACGACCACGACGCCCTCGCCCATCTCACGGCGGAAGAGATCCACCGCAGTCGTCTTCCCCCCGCCCGGCCCACCCGTGACGGCGATGCGGCAGCGGTGAGGAGTCGGTGAGTTCGGGTGAGAGGTGGATTTTTTCATGAGAGCGATTGCAACGGGTTCCGCGACACGGGGTTAAACAAGGTCGAACCGTCCGGGTCGAGAGTCATCCAGATTCCTGACTTTGGCGAAAAAATCCAGTTTTTAAAAGACATGATCATCCCCCGCTCAGTCAACCTCCGCCGCACCCTCCTCGGAGCCGCCCTCGCCTCCGCCCTCGGGCTGGCCACCATCCCCGGTCGCGCTCAGGAGGAAAACCCCCGTCCCGAACCCCGCCCGGAAGAACGGGGAGCCGGTGACAAGCCCGAACTCCGGGGTGAAAAACCCGGCCCGCCCCACGAAGGTCGTCCGGAAGGGCGTCCCGAGCAGCCCGAAGGAAAACCCCGCCAGGCCGACGCTCCCGATCGGGAGCGGGAGCGTCCCTCGCCTCCGCTCGACGGCGGCCCGCGCCGTGACATGCCACGCGAAGGAATGGCACGTGGCGAAAAACCGCACGCCGACGGAAATCGTCCCGCGACATCTCCCCATCGCGGCGAAGGAGTTCAGCCCGAGGCCGCCTTACCTCACCTGATGGCCGCCGCCGAGCACCTCGAGGCAGCCGGACTCCACGACGAAGCGGGCCATGTCCGCGCACGTGCCGAGGGCGTGAAGCGCCACCTCCAGCAGCGCGGCGGGCAGGGCCGTTCCCACCATCCCCGGGGTGACCAGCGTCTCGGAGAACAACTTAAAGAGATCCGCCAACAGCACGAAGAGCTCCGCGCCGAAGTCGCAAAGCTCCACGAAGAACTCCGGAAACGCCACGAAGGCGGAAAGAAAAAGGACAAAAGAGGGTCAACCCAGTGACCTGACAGGGTAAGTCCCCGCCGCGGTCTATGTAACGGGTTCCCCGCCGGGACGCACCGCCGGGGCGTCCGCCTCGAGCGCCCGGGATTCAACGGCGGACGGTTCAGCGAACCGTCCCTCCCGCGCTTCGCGCCGGGACAAATCGTGAGACCCCGGCAATCTCGAAGCATGGTCCTATCCCGCTGCATTCGTCCAAGGTCTCGACCCCGAATCCCGGCGGCCCTCCCTCACTCGGCGGAGAGGCCGCCTTTTTCGTCGTCCAGCATCAGCCCGAGGACGTCCGAGATCGTGTGCAGGGCATTTCCCTCGAGCTCGTTCCCTACGTAGAGATAGGTCGGCGACTCCGGGCCGCTTTGCTGCGCATGGGCGAGGATACGCCGCATCGAGGCCCGCGCCTCGGGATCGATCTCCTTGATCTGGTGGTAGGGTTCGAACTGATCCTGCGCCCACTCGTGACTGCGCCCCGGCGTCAGGAGGTATCGCGCCACGACAAAGGGATTCGCCTCGAGCGGATGCAGCGTCATCTGTTCCAGGATCGACGGCATGCGCGTCCATTGATTGTAGACATGCGCCACCCCGTGCCGCGCCAGCATCGCAAAATACTCCGGATGCAGCCAGTTCTGGTTCCGTATCTCCACCGCGTAGCGCCAGCCCGCAGGCACCCGCGAAAAAAATCCGTCGAGCGCCTCGACGAAGTCGCGTCCATGTTCAAAGTCACCCGGGAGAAAATGCGAAAACTCGAAGATCAGCACCCCGACCTTTTCCCGGATCGGTTCGAGCCGGCGTAGGAATCCCATCTCGAGAAGCCCCGCGCTGAGAAAGAGATCGTTCTCCTTCCCCGCCCGCTCCCCGAAACTCTCAACCTGTGGAAAAGTCCTGATCGTGATCTCATCCGGCACCTTGAAGGAAAAGACAAAGTCGTCCGGCACCGCCCCGGTGAGACCCTCGAGGAATTTTTTCTTCGGCAGTGCGTAGTAGGTCGAATCGACACAGACAGAACGAAATGTCTCCGCATACTCCTCGAGACAGTGCTCGTGGAATCGCTTTTTTGAAAAGTGCGTCCCCCAGAGGTAGCGATCCTCGTCGTAGAGCAGCCCGCACCAGCCCTGATATCGCCACGACGAAGTGCCGAGGGAAACACCGTGGTCCTCATAGAGCCGCCGCGTGAGGATCGAGATCCGGGATCGTTCAAACATCATGACACTCGAGTGTAAGGACGGCACCCGCCGACGGGCAACCCGTTTTTGCAGCTCCGCTCCCACGCCCCATCTCTCCGACATCTGTGTCATCCGTGCCCATCCGTGCCCATCCGTGTCATCTGTAGTTCAAAAAATCATTTCTAAAGGGGAGGCCGGGAGTTCTTCGGCTTTACACAAGCAGATCCGATTCCGGATTTCCGATTATCCGATTCCGGATAAACTTGCGGCCAACGTTCGCGGATCTGAGCGAGGACTTGCAATACCCTGAATTCCCGCCCTCCTCTCACTAGGAACCACGGCACTCCTTGAGCAGCCAACGCTTTTTCAAACCAACAGTGCATGACATGGCGCAAGTGCTCACCGTCGCGCAGTCCGTCCTGCACGAAAGGAATCTCATCACCTGTTAAAACATAGAGATCGGCACGACACGCAGCGGCAAATTTTTCTAGGTGCGGCATCGGGGAGCCCATGTATCGGCGGTGCCACTGCACAGTGGCGAAGGCATTTGTGTCACAAATCAAAAAACGGTTCGCCTCGCGGGCCGCCGCATCCTCACGTCGGGTTTGCTCGCGGGCGATATCCATGAACTCTGCGGAGTTCCACGCGGCCTCGCCCTGGCCCTGTTTGATCGAGCTGTATTCGCGTCCATATTCCGAGACCCAGTTGGTGCGCAACGCCCCTGCGAGATCAGTCGCCAGAGTAGTCGTTCCGGTGGATTCCGCTCCCACAATCACGATTCTTTTCGCAAACCATTCCCGCAAAGGAGGATCAAGGAAATCCCACATCACGAACGGATCACTTCGCACCGCCGTCCCGCTGCATGGGACCCTCGCGCGTGCTCGGTCCACCATCACATGGTGAGCCCCCATCATAGCCGCATATCGCTCGCCGTAATCCTCGGAAGTAAAAACCACGTCCGGCGCACGGCCGAGCCATCCGACCGTGTTAGCCGCCCACACTGCGGTGTCATGCTCATCATAGCGGTCATCGATCAACATGATCTCGGCTTCGGGCAGCATTTCCCTCAGCCATGCTACCCTCAACTCCGGCGGGATAGGATCGTCCGGCTTTCCGCAGACGATCACCACCACCCGGTCACACTGCGAAAGAGCCCTTTCGATCACGAATCGATGCCCGCGGTGTGGCGGCAGGAACTTGCCCACCACCACGCCCAGTCCGAATCGCTCTGCATTCATTTCGGCAATTCCTTTCTCCATCGCATGATACCAAGAATGCAAAGAACAACAAAGCCCGCGTAGAGAGCCGAGGTGAGAGGCAGCCCCTTTGAAGCATAGAGCGGAACGTAGATCAGGTCGGCGGTGATCCAGAGCCACCAGTTTTCGATCTTCTTCTTGCAGAGCAAGTACTGCGCCGCCAGGCAGATCACCGTGCTCAGTGCATCCCAGAACGGGGCTGAGCCATTCACCATCAACAAGAACTCGCGTAGCCCCCAGGTCCCCAGAATGAGAAAAATCGCGATCACCCGCCACTCGGCCCGCGAGGCGCGTGAGACCTTCAACGGAGAGCGATTCTTGCCACCGTGCAACCACACCCACCAGCCCCAGATGCCAAAGCCGAAATAGATCCACTGAAGCCCGAAGTCCGCGTATAGCCGTGCATTCCAGAAAAGAATCGCAAAAGCGACGTTGTTCGCCAGCCCGATCGGTCAGTTCCAGATATTTTCCTTCGTCACCAGCCAAACGCAGACGGCTCCCGTTGCGAAGCCCCACGCTTCTGTCAAATGGATCGGCAGCCACTCCTGCCAGGCACTGATCAGGAGCAAGCCCGACAGCACGGGCACCAGCACGATATCCGGTGTTTGCCCGGCACGCCGTGCGGCGATGTTTTCCCCGCGCAGGATGTAGGGATCTTCCGCCATCTTATTCCTCCATCGTCACGCCCTTTATTCGCATCTCCTCTACCGCCCTGTCCACATCGCCGGGTGCCAAATTCACGCCCCTGCTGGCAGGGAGATGAAGAGCCACCTCAAAACCAGCCGCCAGTGCATCCAGGGCGGTGAACTTCACGCAGTAGTCCGTGGCCAGACCGCAAAGGGTAAGACGCTGCACGCCCTGCTCGCGCAACCACTCCCCGAGGCCCGTGGACTTGCGGTGCCCGTTGTCGAAAAAGCCGCTGTAGCTATCTACCTCCGAGTCGGTCCCCTTGCGGAAAATCTTCGTGATCCGTTCGGTCTTCAATCCCGGTGCAAAGTCCGCCCCGACAGAACCCTGCACACAATGCACCGGCCACAACACCTGCGGCAGTCCGTTGAGATCAATCACCTCGAAGAGCTGATTTTCCGGATGATTTGCGGCGAAGCTGCCATGATCGGGCGGATGCCAGTCCCGGGTGGCGACGATCATCTCAAATCCCTCCATCAAGAGGTTCACCACCGGAATGACCTGATCACCGTCCGGCACCGCCAGTGCTCCGCCGGAAAGGAAATCGTTCTGTAAGTCGATAAGAATCAGGGCTCGGTCGGTCATCTAAAGATTTTTGTTCTTACGTTTTCCGGGTTCATTTCCCGCCAGATTCGCTTTTCAAATTCATTTCACTGACTTTCTTCTATTCGTTAGCGGAACTCGGCCAGGAGCCGTTCCCTCTCTCGATGCAATCCCTGCTCGAGGCCCGCCGGGTAAGTGTGGGGATTCACGAGGCGAGCGATCCCGGGATGCACTTTCTCCATCGTTTCCCTGCAGCGGCTGCGAATCGCCTCGAGCGACTCGGAGGCGGCAAGCCTCAATCCGTTTTTCATCACCGGTCGCAACACATCGTGAAACGTCGTGCCTGGCGGGATCTGCTTGCGGCGGATCGGATCCCCCGGATCGATGATCTCCACATCCCCATCCGGAATGCCGCGATCCAAATCGTAGATCGCATCCGCCAGGATCATTCCGTCCTGCTCGTACCGCCGGATCTGCAAACGTCCGGGGATGGAGCTCTTGGCTGATTGCTCGCTCCGCTTGATCCGCGCTTGCCAGGTGCCGTCTTCGCGCCGTAGTGCGACCAATTTGTAGACGCCACCGAGGGCGGGCTGGTCCGCCGCCGTCACCAGATTCGTGCCGACACCCCAGATGTCGATCTGCGCCCCCTGATGACGCAGGGTCTCGATGATGTGCTCGTCGAGATCGTTGCTCGCCACGATCTTCACCTGCGGGAAACCCGCCGCATCCAGCATCGTCCGAGCTTTGCGGCTCAGCCAGGCGAGGTCGCCCGAGTCGAGCCGGATCCCGCTCAGCTCGTGACCGCGCTCTCGCAGCTTGCGCGCCGTTCCGATGGCGTGGTTCACCCCGCCCACCGTGTCGTAAGTATCCACCAGCAAGGTCGAGTTATCGGGCATCGCCTCGGCATAACGGTCGAAGGCCTCGCTCTCCTCATCGAAGGACATCACCCACGAGTGCGCGTGGGTGCCGAGCACCGGAATGCCGTATCGATAGCCTGCCATCACGTTCGAGGTCCCTTTGCAGCCTCCGATGTAGGCCGCACGACTTGCCGAAAGTCCACCATCCGGACCCTGCGCCCGGCGATAACCGAACTCGACTACCGCTCCATCCGCAGCCGCTCCGCAGATCCTTGCCGCCTTCGTGGCCACCAGGGTCTGGAAATTCAGGATGTTGAGCAGCGCCGTCTCGACCAGTTGCGCGTGCAGGATGGGTCCCTGGACACGCAGGAGCGGCTCGTGAGCGAAGACCGCATCGCCTTCGGGGATCGCATCGATATCCAGCTTCAGGCGCAGGTCACCGAGGTAGTCGAGAAAGTCTCTCTGAAACAGCGGCGTCCCCACCCGGGTCCGCAGACCCGCGAGATAATGGAGTTCCTCCTTCCCGAAGCGGAATGCATCCAGCCACTCCAGCGCCTGCTCCAGCCCCGCCGCAATCGCATAGCCCCCGCAGAAGGGGAGTCGCCGAAAGTAGAGTTGGAAAACACTCTCCTGCTCCGCCTTGCCTGCCTGCCAATAGGCGGCGGCCATCGTGAGCTGGTAGAGATCTGTTTGAAGCGGGCTGTTAGAGATCATAACTCGAAAAGGTAACCTTTACTGACGAGGCCTTCATACTTCCGGCGGTCGAAGCGATGAAGGCGGGCTGGTCGATGTGCGCCGCCGGCGTATTCGTCGAGCGGGATCAGGAAATCGAAGGCGAGCAGCCTTTTGCGAAAATTTCGTTTGTCCAAGGGGCGGCCGAGGATCGCTTCGTAGAGTGCCTGCAACTGCGCCAGAGTGAAGTGCGCCGGCAGCAACTCGAATCCCACCGGCTCGTAGCGAATCTTCCCGCGCAAGCGCTCCAGCGCCGCACCCAGGATCGCCGCGTGATCAAAAGCCAGCGGAGGCAGTTCGTCGGCATCGAACCAAGCCGCGTCGCTCGCATCGGTATCGCCTTTTGCAGGATGCAAGTCAGGTCGAACCAGAGCGTAGTAGGCGACACTCACCACCCGTCCGCGAGGGTCCCGCGCGGGAGCCCCAAAGGTGGCGAGCTGCTCCAGGAAGACTCCCTCCAAACCGGTCTCCTCCTTCAGTTCTCGCCGCGCAGCAGCATCAAGGTCCTCATCCATGAGCACGAATCCACCGGGCAGCGCCCATGATCCCATGAAGGGGGCCACCCCACGCTGAATCAAAAGGATCTGCAGCCCGCCGCCTCCGAACCCGAAGACGACACAATCGACGGTCAGAGCCGGTCGGGCATATTTGTAAGTGTAGGCCATCGGAAAGTCACTTATGTAAGTGTATTTGTAACACGAAGACAAATTTTGTTTTGATCCGTTCCATGCAGCGATTACGATGGATCATCGGCCGCGATGCAGAGCTGGGAGCCATGAAGGGGCGACCTAATACGGGTTAGCGATCGGGGAGAATTGATTCCATCCGAAATCCTGATATTTGGAAACAGACCACCCAACCGATGCCAAGGATTTCCTCCCCGACAGACTCCGCTGAAGACCTCCGACATCCGTACCCGTCCGTGTCATCTGTGGCTCAAAGAGTCTGGACCACAGATGACACGGATTTACACAGATAAGCCCCGACCGACCCCGGATCTGCTCCGATAAAAGCCTCCGGCCTACACCTACTCCGAGGTGCCCTACCGTGAGTGGCTCGCCTCGCTCGGACTGGCGACCGGAGACGGCGCCGGGCGCAATCACTTCGACCGTCTCGTCCACTTTCTCTATGGCTTCCTCCTCGCCTTCGCCCTCATCCTCCTCGCCGAGGCGGTGACCGGCAGAGATCGGGTGCGGGAGCGGGGTGAAGGGCGGCGGAAGGTGGGCCCGCAGGGATTTGAACCCTGGACCAAGGGATTATGAGTTCATTTTTTTGGACTAAACGAAACTCAACGATACTTCACGAGAATCCACGCTTTTCCTTATTTACCAATGACTTACAATCCTATGTTCTGAAAATCTCGTTGTGTTTCGTGCAGTATGGGCGAGCATAGATTGGCCCCTTTATTGGCCCCCTAAATCGAGGAGACTTCAGAACGGCGAATGGATTCAGACAAGAACAAGAAGCAGTCGGTCGGAAAGCACGAGTTCAATCTTTTCAAGAAGGAGAGTAGTCCCTATTACTACGTGCGCGTCATGCACAAGGGGCGCCGTCGGAAGTTCTCCACGGGCGAGACGACCCTCCGAAAAGCTCAGAACAAGGCTACCGCTATCATCGCCGATATCCGGAGCAGGGGCTTTGATGAAGCAGTCAAGGTCCACTCAAGACGCCGCGATAAATTACCGAACGATCCGGCCATCGCGGAGTTCGTCACCTTCGCACGGAGGGTTTTTCAGAAGGAGCTAAGCGACCCTCCTTCACGCGCCACCTATGAGCGTTACCTCCGGGATATTACGCGCGTTGGAAAACTGTCCGGCGCGGGACGCCTCTCTGATCTCAAGGTTCCGCGGATCGAACGATTTATTCAACGCTACTCGGATGAAGCGAAAGAGGAAAAGCGTGACCCCAAATCCATCCGCTCGACAGTTCAAACCATTCTCCGAAACTGCTCGGCTCTCTTTTCCCCAAAGCTGTTGCGCGCCTATTCGAAATCGGGTCTGGATGGGCTCCGAAATCCCTTCTCTGAGGTGGACCGTCCTTCGGTCAGGATAATCCCCTACTCTCCCCTGCCCGAGGGCGTCCTTAAGCAGGTCTGCGCCAAGGCCCAGTTGCTCAAGGTCGGCGATCCAGCAGCCAAGGAGCCGCAGAAGGTTCGCAACCGGACTCTCGGACCCGATTTCCGAAAGCCTCAGATTGGCGCCTATCTCCTGTTCCTCCTAGAACTTGGCCTGGGACTCCGGCGCAACGAAGCCGACAAGGCCCAATGGGATTGGATTCTGCCGTCGATCGACGGACGGCACATCATGGAAGTCCGGGAGACCCCGTTTTTCCAAACCAAGAGCCGTCAAAGCAGGGTCATCCCGGTCCCCAAGCAAATCCTCGATGAACTCTCCGCCTTCAAGCGGACCGGGGATTCGTTCATCGTGCCAGGTCTGGCACCCAGGATCTACGATCCAGCCACCGCTCCAGTCAACCTCGCCTACCGATGCGACGACAGCCATCGAGCTCTCGTCGAATGGTTGCGTCTTCACGGGGTGAATGACTCAAAACCCTGCCACCGGCTTCGGAAAGAGTTCGGTAGCGCGGTCGCCACGACCTTCGGGCTCTTCGCCGCCCAAAAGATGTTGGGGCACTCCAGTCCTCTCGTCACGGAGGCGCACTACGCCGGGCTCACGAATCTGCCGTTGCTTGAGAATGCAGGGTTTTACGACGGTCTCTGCGGGCCCAAAAAGCAAAAGGACGAAGCTTCGAACTCGTGATATGGTCAGTCTACGAATTTGCGTCTTCCAGTTCCGTCAGATTTATGGCTGAATTTAGGGTCAATCATGGCCCGCCAAAAGAAATCTCCCAGCGACAAAACGAACTCAGCCCAGTTTACCGGAAAGCACGACGACGGCGACGAAGCTTACGCAACAACTGGCAAGGAGGCGACATCCAAGAAGAAGAGGGATTCAAGAAAGAACGCCTCCCCAAAGTTCAACTATGAAGTCGCTACGATCACGGCGATCTTGATGTCAGATCGGCTTCGTGAGATCCGAAAGCTCGGGACAATACCCCATGAAATAAGTGATCCATCATGGGACAATGAATTCGCCGGGGCAATGAAACGGGCGGAACTGGTGCTCCGGCGGCTTACCTCCCGCGACTACGATGTTCACGCTTACCAGGTGTTTCCTGAAGGTGCCAAGTTTACAGCGGAGCAGATCTCGGAAGAGAGAGGCGGACCCCGGAATTCGGGCCAGGAGCTAAGCTATGATTGTGGTGTGCGGGAAGAGGCTGTAAGCCAAACCCAACAATCATCGAATGAAAGCAAAACGTAAAAGACACGATCCCGAATT
>Ga0105052_10007220_pt1 | contig 10930 bp, 7 predicted proteins | sample FRY03_FD_78094 | JGI IMG/M metagenome (GOLD analysis project Ga0105052, IMG submission 78094) | Freshwater microbial communities from Lake Fryxell liftoff mats and glacier meltwater in Antarctica - FRY-03 | ecosystem: Environmental > Aquatic > Freshwater > Ice > Glacier meltwater ... | reverse complement strand
TTGAAGGAGTTAGACTAGTAATATTTTCTGACATAGAAGAGCTTGAAGAATATTCTATAATTTTTGTGTTATTTACTGTGGGACTTGGATTTTGAGAATATACAAACCCTCGTTCTGAAATTGATGGTGTACCTGATGCCAAAGTTGAACTACCACTTAAGGAAGCAGTACTTGCTGTTACATTACTTATACTTGTATTTCCAAAACTCACATAACCATTTCCGGTTGTAAAACTTACTTCATTTGAATAAAATGTACCTTGACTATTAACGGCATACGCTCTTACATAAAACGTGGTTGAAGGAGTTAATCCGGTAATATTTTCTGACATATATGTACTTGAAGAATATTCTATAATTTTTGTGTTATTTACTGTGGGACTTGGATTTTGAGAATATACAAACCCTCGTTCTGAAATTGATGGTGTACCTGATGCCAAAGTTGAACTACCATTTAATGTTGCTGAAGTTGAAGTAATATTATTTACACTTGTATTAGCAAAAGTTAAACCACTATTGGAGTTTGAATTTAAAGTAAATTGTATAGCTTCTCCATAACCAACTCCTAATCGATTAATAACATATGGTCTAATGTAATAACTTTTAGTTAGATCAATACCTTTGAATTCAACTACAAAATTTAAGTTTCTACTAGAATCAGAAATTAGTGTATCTCCTATTGAAGGGGATTCATTAATCGAACTAATACAAATACCTTTTGAGTATAGCGAACTCCCACCATCACTTGTTACTTTTGCTCTAATAACAAAAGATGAATCTCCAGTAATTTCTATTTCATCAATAATATCAATTGTTCCATAATCTTGTTTTAAACAAGAGAAAAGAACTAATACTAAAAATATATAATAGACATAATTTTTTTTCATAAATAATACATTATCCATACTTAGATTTTTGAAGAGCTTGCCTTAAAATAAACAAAGGTAAAATACTAGAAAATAAAGTTTTTAAAAAATCAATATTCAAAAAATTCTATTTCGTCGATCTTAAGAACATAATAATCACCACTTAACCAAATTATAATCGTATTGTTACCTGCTTGTATTATTGGGGAACGGACTTTCATCCAATAAGAAGATGATTGTTGACCACCTATCATTGTTGCACTTCCAATTTCAACGCCATTCAATTTAACACGAGGTATTAAATTAAAGTATCCAGCTTTATAAGTATTCACCCAAAACTCTATATATCCTTGTTTTTCAAAATCACGATTAAATTGTACATAATGTTTTCCAATAGCAGTACCTAATTCACCATAATTATTAGGGTCAGGCGCAACCCAACATGAACCAGAATAACCATTACCAGATACCCCCCAACTGGCACCATTTGCATTCATGCCTGAGTAGAATGAGGTTATTCCATTTAAAGATTCACAATTATAATTTCCTTTAACCTCTCCGCCATTAGAAGATAAATCATATTCGATACTTTTAACTTCTCCGTAGCTAATACCCTTTTTATTTACGACAAAAGGTCTTGCATAATATTTTTTTGATAATTCTAAACCTGTAAATTCTACTAGAAAGTTTAAATTCCTGCTTGAATCAATTATTAAAATATCATAAATTGTTGGAATTGAATCGACCGAACTTAAGCAAACTCCGTTATAATCAATCTTACTTCCTCCATCATTAGTTACTTTTGCTCTAATTGTAAAAGATGAATCTCCAGTGATTTTAACATCATCAACTATTTCTATCGATGCATAATGTTGCTTTAAACAAGAGAAAAGCAACATTATCATTAAAAACATATAAATGAAATTCTTATTCATAAAAGTCTGTTTTTATCTAAATCTATCATGACTATAAGAAATACCAAAATTTATCATAGCATTTTTAAATTGAGATGTATAATCAAACACAATACCGGCATCAATTTTTATAGCATTATGAAACCAAAGACTAGTTTTAAATCCATTAACAGGTATAAAGTTATTAACAAATATCGAATTATTGAAATCATATAATTCCCGCTCATCAAATTTAGAATAGGTGTACAACAAATCCCATTGAACTCTACTTGCATAAGAGCCTATTCTCAGACCAACTCCAACAGCTTCTTTCTTAGGTATTCTATAGGATGAAAAATCATCATAAATCTTCATTGTTTTATATCTAGAAATTTCATAATCTAAAATTAATTTCAATTTGCCTTCTTTTAAAAAGCCTATTAACATTTCCCCAACCAAAGTTCGAGTAGATAAATAATAATTACCTGCAGAGAAATAATTTAAAGAATTTGCCAAATCATTATTATAACCAATAGTACCAATATGCAAACTTCTATTAGATCTTACACCTAATGTGAAAAACTCATTAATTATAGGATGAAAGCTCCATGAATAATTTAATCCATATGTATTCAAATTAAATTTGTAAGTAGTATCAATTACGCTAATAGAATCAGTTAATGAAAAACCTTCTAAACCTACACCCCAACTCCAATGGAGAATACCCTTTGTTTGAGCATAATGACTATTACTTCCTGCAACAGTTGCTGGACGAATATACTTATAAGATGCAGTAGCATAAGGATTAGGACATTCCCCCCCTATAGATTTAACTATATATTTATTACTTTTATAACTATTAACATCTATCGAAATACCTTCTTTTAGTTGTTTTTGTTTACCGTTTTTCTTCTGTAAATACCAGTTCCATTTTGCCTCAGAGCCTAACTCAGCAGTAGAACCAATAGTTAAAGTTGTTTTTGTCTTAGAAGTTTTTAATTCAATAATGTCGGGCGCTTCAGATTTACTCAACATCTTTATCTCCTTGGTTATAAAATCAGAAACACCACATTCGCTATTTTTCACATATAGCTTATAAAGCTTGTTTTTATTTATTTCATCTGTCAGAAATTCTTTTTCAGAAATTTCAACATCGTTACTTGTCCAATAAAATGTTTCATTTGGTTTTAATTCACCTATTGCTTTCATTGAAATTCTTTCACCTTGGCAGATATAAATAACATTAGAACTATTTTCTACAGAATTTCCATTAGTTAAAAATATTGAATTCGGTTTATTTGGTTTTTGGTCAACTTTAATTTTTTTTGATCTAAAATCAGAATAGGTCCCTTTTTGTGATTCTGATCTTACTTTTACTTCTACATCATTTGTAAAAACATAATTAATTTCTCTTCCTTCACCAATTCTTTGATTCCCAATATACCAAACCCATTTAAGATTTGAAGGTAAATCATATCCAATCGCTTTTAAAATCTCTGTTTGACCTTTACAAACAATATCTTTAGCTACAATCTGTTTAGGTTGGATAGATTCTATTTGTTCTTCATAGTTTCTTATACAAATAACACTTAATCCATCTTCAAATCTATTTTCTGTTATCCTTCCTGAATGGTCAGATAAAACGATGATAAAACTTTTTGCATAAAAAGATTTACTTTTATATTCTTCTGAAGTCCAAAAATATTGAACATCATTAAATGAGTGAAAATCACTCCCGTCAAATGTTCTATAACCTGAAATATTGTAATTTATAACATCAGAATAAGAAAAATTATATAATTTCTTTTTTTCTATTAGTTTTTCAAAATCATTTTCGTTTGGTATTTTCCATCCTATAGGTACTATACCTCTTGGATCACTAATTGCTAAATAATTATATAATATTCCTTTATTCGGATCCCCTTCATAGTAACAATAAGCAGGAATAGATTGTTGATTTGAACGATCCCAATCTTCCTTTGTTTGCGCAAAGAACAAAGTATCACCATTTCGAAAAGTAGTTACATCTAATACTATATTTTCAAATCCATAATTATTAGATTGTGAAAAAAAAGTATTAGAAATCGAAAAAAAAATAACAATAAAAAAAACAATAAAATTTCTACTCATATAGTTGATCATAAAATAATTCTTTCTTTTTATCTAGCTTTAGTTTTTCAGTAATTCAGAATCACTTTCTTTTTTATCTAGTTTTACTTTTTCTCGTAATTCAGCATTACTTTCTAATAACTTTTTAACCTCGTCGTCTAAATTTTTAAATTGGTCCGTTATACGTTTTATATCTTCTAACAAATTAGAGTTCTCTTTCTCTAATTTATTAGTCTTGGTTAAAAGAATCTGAATATTTTCCTTATCACTATAATTTGGACATAAAAATTCAGTTAATAAGTTATCACCAATATATTTTATTCGATCTTCTCTGACGCATATTGACTCTTTGTCGATATTAATAAAGTATACATTTTGAGGAACGTCTTTTACTTCACTTAATTTAAACTCTTTCTTCAATGAAATAGCTCTTTCCAAAAGAACTTTATTCGAAGTAAAAATAAAACATTCTACATCTTGAACTAAATGATCTTCAAAATAAACATTGTCCTCATCTTTTACACCTGTTATATATGGCACACCAATTATAAACGATTCTTTAAATTTTGTATTTTTCGATACTTCCTTAACTTGATTTATATAATGTTTCTTTTTAATAGAATCTTCTGAAGGAAAGAAAAAGATAATAAGATTATCATTATTTTTTGACCATTTATTTAATGAATCGAGTTTAATCTTCTTTGATGTATCGGTTGTTATATAAAACCTGCTGTCAGATTTAATTAAATTTAACTCATAGTTAAAAGACAAATTGTTTTCTTGTTTTGTCTCAGATTTTTCTTGAGCAAACACTACTCTACTTATAACTAAAATTGATAAAACTATAAAAAACCTCATTTTAATATATTTACAAACCACATTCTACGAACTTAGACAAAGGAGATGTTGATTTCTCATAAACATTTCCCTCTTCATCTCTTGATGTAATTACGAATTTATAATATTTGTCTTTGTTAAAAGAATTTAAGCTATTTAAATTCACTTTGAGAATAAAATTATTTGGGAAATTGATATGTAGTTTATTTCCAGATTCAATATCTTCCCTTTTAAAATCTTGACTCCAAACTCGAGCATTTGTCTCGTCTAACAATGTAACCTCTACATTATCAGCACAATTTTTATTACAAATCAAATAATAAATATCTGATCCAGGTTGTGAGGATGCGACGTTCCACTTTGAATGATCTGATAGATTTTGTTTATAAAGATGGTTGTCTGCATAATAATTTACTTTGACTGCTTGAAAATTATCTTCACACTGCTTTTTAACTTCTATAGTTAATTGAAACTTTTCTGACTTACAGCCATTATCATTTTCTGCCCAAACATTATAGAGAGTTGTTTCTTTAGGTGATAATTTAATTTTATCGCACTCTAAACAAGACAATCCGTCAGTTTTATCCCATTTCAAAACGGATGATTTTGATTTAGTAGGTATAACCTCAATAGTTTCTCCCTTCTTAATTTTAATTATGCTTTCATTTAATTTAACAAAGGGTTTTTCCATTGATGAACTACTCGGTATATAAAAAAATAAAGATAAATCTTTTCCTAACTTCTTATTTATAATTATTTCTTCTTCTATTTTAGCATAAATACTCTCCGAATTATTCTTAAAATAACCAACCTCAAGACCTATAGATCTTAAGTCGCAACCAAAAACTCCATCCCCAATGAATAACTTAGATTTTCCTTTTCCAAATTCTTTAATAAAAGAGCTAAGTTTTTCACAAGGAGCATAATCACAAGATATTTTTTGTGAATAATAATTAGCTATCTTTTTATTTTTTTTATCTGACCAGGTGTCAGGGAACTGAGCATCACCAAAAGTATTTGAATAGATTTTAAGAGTTGTAATATTGAGTTTAGAATCTATGAAAATTGATTTTGCCCAAGATTCACATTCAGATTTTGAAATATCTATATCATCAATAATTAAATAAACGTTTAAATCCTCACCTTTTGCGCTTAAATTAAACGAGGAGTTAAAAGTCAAAATAAGGAATAAAAATAAGGAGTGTATTTTAATTAGTGACATGTTAAATTATTTACTGTTATAGATTGATTTTTAATTTTAGAGTTATCACTAAAAACTGCTTTAAGTTCAACTTTAATTCTAGAATCAGTATAAATTGAATTAGAATAAGTAAAATAATAACCTGATTGACCTTTAACATTTTCTTCGACTAATACATTTCCATCTTCAAGTGATTTGAAAGAAATAATTAGTGATTGTGCATTTGTAAGCTCAGAATTCCATGATATTTGATTTCCATTTGATACTAGATTGGCATTATAGGTTTTTACATTCACTTTTCCCACCTTAACTTCTTCTGGTAATACCTCTTGATCAACCTTTTCATCTATTTCATTAAATGGACCCTCTATCTCCTTTTTATTATCAAAAGGCAAATGCTCATCCTTTTTTTGATCAACATCATCATTATTATCGATAATAATTATATTGATCACATTTTGTTTTTGTCCCGATAAAAACAAAGTTTGATTAGCTAATTGTACATTTATATATTCTCGAAGTAAATTCTCGTCATTGAAATATAACCTACCATCAAATTTTCCCCTTTTGGATTTATCTAAATAGAAATACCTTACATTATTAACACTTTCATTTATAGACTTATTCTCTGCTAAGTTTGATGGTGCATACATTGAGTACATAGACGGAATTGTTTGCCTTTCATCTTCATACATTTTCTTTGCAGCCTCAATATCAATATCATTATATACAGACCTCGTGAAAGGAATTGTATCAGCTGGATAATCTAAATCTAATCTTTCAAAAGACAAAATAGGTAAAAAATATGCGTTCTCTTCGACATTTTCAAATATGCTTGCAAAAGTTATAATTTCAGATGGAAGAGAAGAATTTTCTTGAGCGATAGAATGATCTGATATAAAATTAATTTTAATAACAGTTTTATTAGGACCGGAAGTGAAAACAATCAATCCTACAATTGAAATAGCTATTAGTAATCCAATAATGAGTCCAATCACTAAAGGCTTCTTGTTTTTTTTTATAATAATTGGTTTGATTTCAATTATTAATTCTTCTTCATTGTTAATAGCATTAATAAATTCTTGGCATGTTGAAAATCTATCAACAGGTTCTTTTTGCAAAGACTTTTCAAGAACTGAACATAAAAAATAAGGGATTCCAGGATAAACTGATTGAGGATTTGGTAACGATTCTTGAGTTATTTTATTGAAAATTTCAAATTCGGTAGTTAATCCTCCATATGGATTTAGACCGGTTAGAATTTGATAAAAAGTAACTCCTAAAGAATAAATATCAGACTTTTCAGTAACCTTATCTCCTTTTACTTGTTCTGGAGACATGTAGAAAACTGTCCCCATCTGCCCTGTCTTTGTCAAACTTTTATCATCATCCAAAATTTTAGCAATACCAAAATCTAACACTTTAATATCATCATTATCATCAATCATAATATTAGAAGGCTTGATATCTCTATGAATAATACCTTGTGAATGAGCATATGAAAAAGCATCTAAAACTTTTTTCATAATGGGTATAGCTCTTTCAGATGAAATAGGACCAGATTTCTTTTCAATATATTCATCTAACGGAGTTCCTTCGATATATTCCATGAATATATATAACCCGTTCTCATCTTCGTAAAAATCATAAACCCCAACTATGTATGGATGTTTTAACTTAGAAAGTAAAATTGATTCATTTTTAAACCTCTCCCTTAAATTAGAATTTTTAATATATTGAGAAAGTAGAACTTTAACAGCTACCTTCCTACTAAAAACTGTATGCTCAGCTAAATAAACCGTACCCATACCACCTTCACCAAGAACTGATATGATTTTATAATTTGAAATAATTGTTCCAATCATTAGATGAATAGTATTAAATAATTGATTAATAGTACAAATCTATCAATTATTATGAATCAATAGTTAAATAAACTTAAATAAAAAAAGGGGAAGGCGATGAACTTTGGAACGATAAATCACATAAAAAATCGCATAAAGATATAGATGCTAGGTGGACAAAGAAAAACAATGAAACATTCTTTGGGTATAAAAATCATGCTAAAGTAGATCCTAAAAGCAGATTTGTAAATAAATATGTGGTAACTGATGCATCAGTTCACGATTCGCAAGCATTAGATGAATTACTAGACGAAAAAGATAAAGGTCAAAAATCATATGCCGATAGTGCTTATACCGGAGAAAATCATGAAAAAACGATTGCTAAACACGAAATGGACAACCAAGTTCACGAGAAAGGATACAGAAATAGTCCTTTAACGGAAGAACAAAAAGCAAAAAACACAGAAAAATCAAGAACTAGAGCAAGAGTAGTCCGCCAGCTGGCGGATGGCTTTATGGAACAAAGTATGAATGGATTGTGTTTGAAATCTGTAGGCATAAAAAGAGCAACAGGAATAATTGGTTTGATCAACTTAACCTACAACTTATTTAGATATGTGCAATTAGTTAGATGTTAATCACAAAACACTGTTAGTTAATTAATTAGTTACTTAGTTAGTTAGTAAAAATATTCAAAAAAAATTAGGGAAAATGTAAAATAAATTTATAAATTTACAACAGAAAATTCAAAAAGCAATTAAAAGGAGTTCGTGCTTATTTGAAATTTATGTAAAAAATGAATTTTTAGAACTCCCCTTGATATACTAAATTAAAATATTTCAAAAATATGGAGCCTAAAAAGGTGCGCTTTTATCATAAAAAATGGATTAAAATACCTTATCGAATTGTACTTTATAGCTTTGCTTTATATGGCTTTATTTTAGTAGGTACTTATGTTGCTATGAAATTTAAATGGACAAATAATTCCGGTCAAATTGATGTTAACAATAGATATTTTCAAGACATGAATGACAAATACAATCAAAATTTCAAAGTTGATAGTATTTCAGTAGCCAAGCATCGTTTGGAAGTTTTAAATAGAATTATAATCTTAAATGATTTTCACCCGCACAACGCGCAACAAATTCTTACTGCTTACCAAGGAAATCACGATGAGAGATTAACCTTACAAATGCTTGATGCTGTTGATATTCGTCTATTAAAAAATAAACGATATCAAAAGAGGATGAATAAATTTAAATTCGAAAAAATAGGAATCAAAAAAACTGGTTTAAGTGTTTTTGAATGGATGAATATAGAGGAATGGAAATGTTTTAAAGAAGCTGTTTCAAAAGATAAAAAATACATTGATTCAGCAGCTCAAGTTACAGGTGTTGAACCACGATATATTGTTGCTTGTCTCGTTGGTGAACAAGTTCGTTTATTCAATTCAAGAAGAGAAAAGTATAAAAATTTTATTGCACCAATGAAAACACTTGCTCTAGAAGCCAACCTGTCTTATGGAGTGACTGGAATTAAAGAATCTACGGCAAAAAGGATAGAAACGTATTTAAAAGATTCTACAAGCAAATACTACCTAGGAAAACAATATGAAAACATATTAGATTACCATTCAATTAATAAATATACGAATTCAATAAACGATACAATGAGTGAACGTGTTCAAAGACTTGTTCAATTTACGAATCACTATTACTCCTATTTATATGCCGCTGTATTTATAAAACAAATTAAGATGCAATGGGAAAGAGCCGGATATCCTATTGAAAATCGCCCTGAAATTTTAGCATCTCTTTTCAATTTAGGTTATACTAAATCGATACCAAAGAAAAGACCTGAGGTGGGTGGTTCTGTTTTTAAAATTCGTGAAAATGAATATACATTTGGTGCAGTTTCCTATGAATTCTATTTTTCAGGCGAATTATCAGAACTATTCCCTTTTTATCCTAAACATTTTGATTGGGAACAAAAGAAAAAAGAAGAGAATAAAAGAATATTCCAAAAAAAAGATCTAATATCTGAATAAGATAAATTGTAAAATCTGGCGTAATGGACAAAATAGTTGGTGATTTAAAGTTCCATTCAACTCTACATCATATGTTTTAATTAGATTTATAGCATTAAGTTCAAAACCATTATATTAAATCTATTACTATGTTTCGTTTTTCTATTTTTCTATTTTTTCTATTTTTTTATCCATGTATTTCAATTGCTCAACCTTCAGATTTTAAGTTGCTAAAAAAGAACAAGTTTGAGAAAGTGGAAAAAAGAACAAACAAAAAAATAATAAAAAATCCAGATGATTGTGAAGTATTATATACAATTGGAGTATTATACAATTCTGAAGGATATTCTAAATTTAATCCTGAGACCGGACTAAAGAAAATAAACGAGGCTATGATTATTTTTGTGAACTTGGATATAAAAACCAAAGATAAACTCACAAAAAATGGTTCTGGTTTAGATTCGATGCTGGTTCACAAAAACAATTCGTTTGATCTAGGATTAGAAATTGCCAAATCATCTCCTTCGGTAGAATCATTTCAACATTTTATTGATGTTTTTCACGAGTCATATAGACAGAAAAATGAAGCAATTACGCTTAGAGATATTTATGCTTTTAGAATAGCAAAAATAAAAAATACAGAAGAAGGATATATCGCTTTTTTAAATTTTTATCCATCTGCTGTACAAAAAGATTCTGCAATAATATGTAGAAATATTTCTGCTTTTAGAATAGCAAAGATAAAAAATACAGAAGAAGGGTTTATCAATTTTTTAAATATGTATCCATCTGCTGTACAGAAAGACTCTGCTCTAATATGTAGAGATGACAGAGCGTATGAATTTGCCTTGAAACAAGGGAAGTCTATATCAATCATTGATTTTTTGAGAAAATATCCAAATACTCATTTAAAAGAAAAAGCAGAACTTGAAAAAAACAAATTATTCTTTACGGAACAAACAGATGGAACAGTAGATGGATACATAAGGTTCTGTAAAAAAAATGAAAAAAGCATTTACTTCGATATGGCTATGGATAGTATTGAAACAATCTCTTTTCTTGAAAGAAACTATACAGGAATAAAATACTTATTAGCAAACCCAAAACAAGTGAAAGACTTTAGTGGATTGCAAGATAAATTGTTTGATCTGTTAT